>Ga0182008_10000116_pt1 | contig 60097 bp, 63 predicted proteins | sample Sormic07211129_1_FD_120482 | JGI IMG/M metagenome (GOLD analysis project Ga0182008, IMG submission 120482) | Rhizosphere microbial communities from Sorghum bicolor, Mead, Nebraska, USA - 072115-129_1 metaG | ecosystem: Host-associated > Plants > Roots > Rhizosphere | place: USA: Nebraska...
ACGCCCTGCAACTGCACTTTTGCCATATCACCCATTCCAGTCCGCCCGCTGCCGGGCTGTTGATGCGGAACTGCCTTCGGCCCTCCCGATGGCAGGTCGATGGCGTGGTGCCGCATGACGGCGACCACTGCAATCGAATACAGTCTGCTCATTCTGCCATGTAAACGTTTTCACGTGGCAGTATCCGTTGGTCGGTCATGACCGCGACGCATCGGGAGCCGCACAGTCTCCCGATTCGCCCCGTGCATGCCCCATGATGCGCTGGCCCGGTGCCTGTTCATGTTGCACCTGCAGCACTGGACACCATGCCCAGCTGGACCCCCGAGAACATAGACGAGAAGCGATTGACAACGATGTCACCCGGATCTGAAACTCGAGCGATGCACGACACCCTCTTCCTGTTCGGCGCCACTGGCGACCTTGCCCAGCGCTACCTGTTCCCCTCGTTATTGCGCCTGCTGGGCGACGGCCTGCTGCCGGAAGACTTCAAGGTCCGCGCGCTGGCCCTGAGCCCGCACGACACCGAGGGTTTCCGCGACATCCTGCGCCCGCGCCTGCAGCAGGCCATGCCGATGGCCAGCCAGGACGACATCCAGTCGCTGCTGTCGCGCATCGACTACCGCTCGGTGGACCTGCGCAATCCGGACTCGGTGGCCGAATCGGTCAGCGACCTGGTCGACCGCCACTGCGTGAGCTACCTGGCCATCCCGCCGGGCCTGTACATCTCCACCTGCGAAGGCCTGGCCAAAGGCGGCGCCCTGGCCGCACCGCACCGCCTGATGCTGGAAAAGCCGATCGGCAGCGACAGCGCCAGCGCCGAGGAGATCATCTCCACCATCGGCCAGTGGATCGACGAAGACCGGGTGTTCCGCCTGGACCACTACCTGGGCAAGGCCGCGGTACAGAACCTGATCGCGCTGCGCTTCGGCAACACGCTGCTGGAAGCGGTGTGGAACCGCAACTACATCGAGTCGGTGCACATCCTGGTGGCCGAAAGCGAAGGCGTCGACGGCCGCGACGCCTACTACGCCCGCTCCGGCGCGCTGCGCGACATGGTGCAGAGCCACATCCTGCAGCTGCTGTGCCTGGTGGCGATGGAGCCGCCGGCCTCGCTGGAAGCCGACCGCATCCGCGACGAGAAGGTCAAGGTGCTGCGCGCCCTGCGCCCGCTGGACGCCAAGCACGCCGCCCGCGACAGCGTGCGCGGCCGCTACACCGCCGGCACCATCAACGGCCAGCCTGCGCAGGCCTACCAGCCGCCGGAAGGCAGCGACGTGGAAACCTTCGCCGGGGTCACCGCGCACATCGACAACTGGCGCTGGTCCGGGGTGCCGTTCCACCTGGTCACCGGCAAGCGCCTGGCCGAGCGCACCACCCGCGTGGTGGTCACGCTCAAGCCGGTCACCCACTGGCTGTTCGAGCGGCCGCATCGTCGCAACGCCACGCCCAATCGCATCGTGTTCCAGCTGCAGCCGCAGGAGAACATCGAGCTGGGCCTGATGAGTTCGCTGGCCGGCCCGGAATGGGGCGCGCTGGAACTGCATCCGCTTGAACTGGAACTGTCCGTGCCGACCGGCCTGCACCGCCGCATCGCCTACGAACGCCTGTTCCTGGATGCGTTCAACGGCAACCACGCGCTGTTCGTGCGTGACGACGAAGTCCGCGCCGCCTGGGCCTGGATCGACAGCGTCAGCGATGCCTGGAAGGCCGCGAACCTGCCGCTGCAGCCCTACCCGGCCGGCGAATGGGGTCCGGCCGAAGCGGCCGGCTTCCTGCCTGCCGAAGTGGATGCCGACGCAAGCCGCAAGGACAGCGACGCATGACGCTGCAGAACCAACCGGTCCTGGTTGCCGACATCGGTGGCACCAACGCCCGCTTCGCCCTCGCCGACACCAGCCTCGAGGCTCCGCTGCAGCAGGACAGCATCCGCGAATTCGCGGTGGCCGATTTCCCTTCGCTCGGCGATGCCGCGCGCCACTACCTGGAACAGGTGGGTGCGCAGGCCACGCGCGGCGTGTTTGCCGTGGCGGGCCGCGTGGACGGCGATGAAGCGCGCATCACCAATCACCCGTGGGTCATCTCGCGCAGCCGCACCGCGCACATGCTCGGCTTCGACGAGCTGCACCTGATCAACGATTTCGCCGCGCAGGCGATGGCCATTTCACTGCTGCAGCCGCAGGACGTGGTGCAGGTTGGCGGTGCAGCGTGGGTGCCAGGCAAGCCGGGCCAGCCGCGCAACTACGCGGTGATCGGCCCGGGCACCGGGCTCGGCGTGGGTGGCCTGATCCTGCGCCACGGCCGCTGCTATCCGCTGGAAACCGAGGGCGGCCATGTCAGCTTCCCGCCGGGCACGCCGGAAGAAATCCGCATCCTGGAAATCCTCTCCGAGCAGTTCGGCCGCGTCTCCAACGAGCGCCTGATCTGTGGCCCGGGCCTGGTCAACATCCATCGCGCGGTGTGCGAGATGGCCGACATCGATCCGGGCCAGCTGCAGCCGGTGGACGTGACCGCCCGTGCGCTGCACGGCGACCCGCAGGCGATGCGCGCGGTGGATGTGTTCTGCGCGGTGTTCGGCGCCATCGCCGGCGACCTGGTGCTGATGCAGGGCGCCTGGGACGGCGTGTTCCTGACCGGCGGGCTGACCCCGAAGATGCTCGATTCGCTGCAGCACTCCGGTTTCCGCCAGCGCTTCGAGCACAAGGGCCGCTTCTCTTCGATCATGGCGCGCGTGCCTTCGCTGGCGGTGATGCACCCGCATGCCGGCCTGCTGGGCTCGGCTGCCTACGCCGCCGATGTTGAACGCGACCTGCAAGGAACCAACGCATGAACAGCCTGGATACATCCGATCGCTTCACCCTGGTCCGCCACGGCGACGCCGATGCCTGGATCGAGGCCATCGCCGCCGAAATGGCCCAGGCGTTGAACGACGACATCGCCACCTTCGGCCGCGCGCGCATGCTGCTGTCCGGTGGTACCACGCCGGCACCGGTGTACCAGGCGCTGGCCGAACTGGATGTGCACTGGGACCGGGTGGAAGTCAGCCTGGTCGATGAGCGCTGGCTGTCGCCGCAGGATCGCGACAGCAACGCGTGGCTGGTGCGCGAGAGTTTCCTCGGCCGCGCCGACGGTGCGCATTTCGACCCGCTGGTGCGGGTCGGCAAGCCGCTGCCGGAGTGCGTGTACACCGCCAACCTGCAGGCCCAGCACAGCCAGGCGCCGTGTTTGAGCGTGCTGGGCATGGGCAACGACGGCCACACCGCGTCGCTGTTCCCCGGCTCCAAGGACCTGGCCCGGGCGCTGGAAAGCACCCTGCCCTACGCCGCCCTGGACGCCACCGGTTGCCCGGGCGCGAACCAGTGGCCGCTGCGCATCACGCTGACCCCGCACGGGCTCAGGCAGAGCGGCCAGCGCCTGCTGCTGCTGCGTGGCAAGCAGAAGCTGGAAGTGCTGAAACAGGCACTGGAAAGCAACAACCCGCAGCTGTATCCCATCCTCAACGCGGTCGATCTCGACGGTGCGAAACTGCGCGTCCACTGGTGTGACTGACCTGTCCCCGGTGTTGTTCGTCCGCCCTCTCATAGCCGGTAGCCAATGAGCCTGCATCCCCAACTTCATGCCATCACCCAGCGCATCGTCCAGCGCAGCGTCGCCTCGCGCGCGGCCTATCTGGCCGGGATCGATGCGTCGCTGCGCGATGGGCCGTTCCGTTCGCGCCTGAGCTGCGGCAACCTCGCCCACGGGTTCGCCGCGTGCGGCCCGACCGACAAGTCGCGCCTGCGCGGCGGGGTCACCCCGAACCTGGGCATCATCACCGCCTACAACGACATGCTGTCGGCGCACCAGCCGTTCGAGTCGTACCCGGAGATCCTGCGCGCCGTTGCGCGCAACATGGGCGCCACCGCGCAGGTGGCCGGCGGCGTGCCGGCGATGTGCGACGGCGTCACCCAGGGCCGCGGCGGCATGGAGCTGTCGCTGTTCTCGCGCGATGTGATCGCGCAGTCCACGGCGATCGGCTTGAGCCACGACATGTTCGACGCCACCGTGTACCTCGGGGTGTGCGACAAGATCGTGCCGGGCCTGCTGATCGGCGCGCTGGCGTTCGGCCACCTGCCGGCGATCTTCCTGCCGGCCGGTCCGATGACGCCGGGCATTCCGAACAAGCAGAAGGCCGAAGTGCGCGAGCGCTACGCGGCCGGTCTGGCCAGCCGCGAGGAGCTGCTGGAAGCCGAATCGGCGTCGTACCACGGTGCAGGCACCTGCACGTTCTACGGCACCGCCAACTCCAACCAGACGTTGCTGGAAGCGATGGGCGTGCAGTTGCCGGGCGCGTCGTTCGTCAATCCCGATACGCCGCTGCGCGATGCGTTGACCCGCCGCGCCGGCGAGCGTGCGCTGGAGATCTGTGCGCTGGGGGACGATTTCCGTCCGCTCGGCCGGCTGATCGACGAGCGTGCAATCGTCAATGCGGTGGTGACGTTGATGGCCACGGGCGGCTCGACCAACCACACCATCCACTGGATCGCAGTGGCACGGGCGGCCGGTATCGTGCTGACCTGGGACGACATGGACGAGCTGTCGCAGCTGATTCCGCTGCTGGCGCGGGTGTATCCGAACGGCGAGGCCGACGTGAACCGCTTCGCGGCCGCCGGCGGTACGGCGTTCGTGTTCCGCGAGCTGATGGAGGCCGGGCTGATGCATGCCGACCTGCAGACGGTGGCTGAAGGCGGGATGGCGCAGTACGGGCAGGAGCCGGCGCTGCGTGATGGCACGCTGACGTACGTCGACGGGCTGCGCGAGAGCGCGGATGCGGACGTGGTGCGCGGTGTGGCCGATCCGTTCGAGGCCCAGGGTGGGCTGCGGCTGCTGCGCGGCAATATGGGGCGTTCGTTGATCAAGCTGTCGGCGGTGAAGCCGCAGTTCCGTACGATCGAGGCACCGGCGGTGGTGGTGGATGCGCCGCAGGTGTTGAACAAGCTGCATGCCGCCGGTGTGCTGCCGCACGATTTCGTGGCGGTGGTGCGTTTCCAGGGGCCGCGCGCGAACGGGATGCCGGAGCTGCATTCGCTGGCGCCGTTGCTGGGGCTGCTGCAGAACCAGGGACGCCGGGTGGCACTGGTGACCGATGGTCGTCTGTCGGGCGCGTCGGGCAAGTTCCCGGCGGCGATCCACATGACGCCGGAAGCGTCACGCGGTGGGCCGCTGGCACGGGTGCGCGAGGGCGACATGATCCGTCTGGATGGCGAGGCGGGGACGCTGGAGCTGCTGGTGGACGCGGCGGAGTTCGCGGCGCGCGCGCCGGCACCGAACACGGCACCGGCGGCGCACGACATGGGGCGCAATCTGTTCGCGCTGAACCGGCGCGTGGTCGGTCCGGCCGATCAGGGCGCGATTTCGATTTCGTGCGGGCCGGCAACGGCCGACGGCGATATCTGGAATTACGACGCCGAATACGACCTGGGGCGTGATGCGGCGGCGGCGGAAGCGCCGCATGAAGCCAAGGACGCCTGAGGCGACGACCGGCGCAGCGGCGGCTGTCCCGTGCCGAGGGAGCGGTTGGTCCCCTTCGGGACACGCCGTGAACCCATCCATGGGGGCTCGTCCAGAACATCCATGTTTTGGACGGTCCCGAAGGGGACCAACCGCTCCCTCCCGACATATCGCGGCGCCTTGAGGGCGTCGCTCGAATCAGCAAAGGGAACGACAACAATGAGCATCGAGCAACATCAGAAGCGCGCAGCCGAGCTGCTGCATGCAGCCGGCATCCTGCCGGTGGTGACCGTGCATACGCTCGACCAGGCCCGTGCGGTCAGTGCGGCGTTGCTGGAAGGTGGGTTGCCGGCGATCGAGTTGACCCTGCGTACGCCGGTGGCGATGGAAGCGCTGGCGATGCTGAAGCGTGAGCTGCCCGATGTGGTGGTGGGTGCCGGTACGGTGCTGACCGTGGCGCAGATGCAGCAGTCGATCGATGCGGGCGCGGATTTCCTGGTGACGCCGGGTACGCCGGCGCACATGGCCGATGCGTTGGCGCAAGCGGCACTGCCGGTGGTGCCGGGTGCGGCGTCGCCGACCGAGATGCTGGCGCTGTATGCGCGGGGCTTCCGGGTGTGCAAGCTGTTCCCGGCTTCGGCGGTGGGCGGGCTGGCGATGATCAAGGGCCTGGCCGGGCCGATTCCGGACCTGAAGCTGTGCCCGACCGGTGGCATCACCGAGGATACGGCGGCCGAGTACCTGGAGCAGAAGAACGTGGTCTGCATCGGCGGCTCGTGGATGGTGCCGGGCAGCTGGATCGAACACGGGCAGTGGGACAAGGTGCGCGACAGCGCGGCGCAGGCGGCGAAGATCGTGGCGCGGGTGCGCGCGCACTGAGGTACTGGCGGCGGAGCAGCCACGCATGGCGTGGCTCTACCGGTAGGATGGCGCACCGAAAAAGGCCCGGCTTGCCCGGGCTTTTTTTGCAAAAACGGCGACCACCTTTACGTCCGGCGCGCGGGGCCCATGAAGGTCAAACAGCAGAAGTCCTGACAAGTGGCCCCGAGTCACTTCGGAGCGATCTTCGTGAATGAAGGTCCATAGCTCCGACGGAACTGGTCATCCCTCAATCAGCAGCGACCACGCGGCTGGCGGAACGCCGAACTCTTCTTCGGCCTGCTCCATCGCCTCTTCCAATGATTGATGCCACGTGTCAGCCAGGTGCGACATATCCATACCGAACCTGTGAAGAAAATAGCCGACCGACTCTTCCTCGATCCGAAGAATCCTCGTATAAACATCTGCATCTAGGTTCACGATACCCGCGCCACCCGATGTGTCGGCTCCGAAATGCGCGACATTGAGAGACCTGCTGCCAAAATTACTGAAGTCCGTCTGCCAAATTCTCACGGCGTCACACCCAGATGTAAGTTCTCCGTGACCTTACCAGCCTTGTTCAGTGCTTCGAAGTGCACGTGGGATCCAATACTCCCGTGCGCACCGGTGAGATCAGAGGTCGTCATGCGAAACTGCCTTAGTCCATCGGAAGAACGGTATATCCCGTCAGATTTACCGAGTGCATCAATTCAACGCAAGTGTGGCGCTTCCGGACGCACACCGTCAGACTTGTCACGGTTCAGCCACCGGTAAAGATCTCACCGACAACGCGTTACATCGGCCGTGCCGGATCCACCAGACCGTACTGGCTGGCCATGCGGGCCAGCGCGATGTTGTCGTGGATACCCATCTTCTCGAACAGGCGCGCCTTGTGCGTGTTGACGGTTTTGGCGCTCAGGCTCAAGCGCTTGGCGATGTCTTCCTGGCGCAGGCCCTGGGTGAGCAGCAACGCCACTTCCAGTTCGCGCGGGGACAGCGCGTCGAACGGCGACTGGGTGCCTTCCACGTTGGACAGCGCCAGGTTCTGCGCGATGCTGCTGCCCAGGTAACGCCGGCCCAGCGCGGCGTCGCGCACGGCCCGCAGCAGTTCCTGTGCATCGCAGCCCTTGCCGATGTAGCCGGAGGCACCGGCTTCGAGCAGGCGCTTGGGCATGGGGCCGTCTTCGAGCACCGAGACGATCACCACGCGGGTGCCGTGGTCGCCACGCACCACCCGTTCGGTGACTTCCATACCACTGACGCCCGGCAGGTGCAGGTCGCACAGCACCACGTCCGGTCGCAGCTGACGGATGTCAGGCAACGCATCTTCGCCGGAGTCCGCTTCACCGACTACCTCGATATCGGTCTCGTTGGACAGGATCATCTTCATGCCGGTTCGCACCAGCGCATGATCGTCCACCAGATACACTCGAATCGTCATCCACGCACCTCTTCAAACGCTGCGAACGGGGGCAAGCCTAGCGGCGGGATGTTGCGATAACAAGGAAGAAACCTCCCCGTCGGCGCATTCTGGTGCCCGCATCACAACCACGCCGGATTGCCCCTCCCCCTACGCCTTTCACCCCAGGCCATATCGGTTTACTACGCCTATTACTGTACGCCTATACCCCGTCGCGATCGGCCTGTGATGGCGATACCCCGGCGCGGGGTCGGTGGCGCCAGGGATGCCGGCGCCGGAACATGACCAGGAAGCACCCTACCACCCAAACCAGGGCGGCACACCAACCGGCCAGAATGTCGGAGGGATAGTGCACCCCCAGGTACACCCGGGACACGCTGACCAGCACGCTGAACCCGGGCGCCAGCACCAGCACCGGCCAGCGCCAGCGGGTGTTCCAGGCCAGCAGGGCCACCGTGACCGCCAGGGTCATCGAGCCCATCGCGTGGCCGCTGGGAAAGCTGAACGTGCTTTCCGGGGCGATCGATTCCCACAGACTGGGCCGGTCGCGCTGGAAGAACTGCTTGCTGCCCAGGTTCAACAGCGCCGAGCCCACGAAGCTGATGGCCACGAAACTCGCCTCGCGCCACCGTTTGCGCCACAGCAGCGCCAGCACGATCAACACATCGGCCGGGATCAGGAACCACTCATACCCGAGCTTGGAGAGCAGCGTGAAGAACTGGTCCAGCCCCGGCGAATGCAGGCCATGCATCTTCCACAGCAGCGGCGCGTCGAAGTGGAACGATTCAAATTCGTGCACTTCATCGGCCAATGCCACGAAACCGGCCAGCGGCAGCAGCACGCCGGCGAACAGCAGGACGAACCGCCACGCGTTGTGCGCCATCCAATGGCGGAACCCGGCGACCGGCTCCTGGCCGGCCAGAACGTCGGGCTTATCCGACGCTGCGGACATACTTTCGCTCGACATACTCGTCGATCAACGCCACGAAATCCTGGGCGATGTTGTCGCCGCGCAGGGTAACGGCCTTCTCGCCATCCACGAACACCGGCGCAGCCGGGGTTTCACCCGTACCGGGCAACGAAATGCCGATGTTGGCGTGGCGCGACTCGCCCGGGCCGTTCACGATGCAGCCCATCACCGCCAGGGTCATGTTCTCGGCACCGGGGTGGCTGACCTTCCAGACCGGCATCTTCTCGCGCACATGGTTCTGCACCACCTTGGCCAGCTCCTGGAAGAACTCGGAGGTGGTGCGGCCGCAGCCCGGGCAGGCGGTGACCAGCGGAGTGAAGGCGCGCTGGCCGGTGGTCTGCAGCAGTTCCTGGGCCACGATCACCTCGGCGGTGCGCGACTGGCCCGGCTCGGGAGTGAGCGAAATGCGGATGGTGTCGCCGATGCCTTCCTGCAGCAGCACGGCCAGCGCCGCCGACGAGGCCACGATGCCCTTGCTGCCGATACCGGCCTCGGTGAGGCCCAGGTGCAAGGCGAAATCCGAGCGCTGCGCCAGGTCGCGGTAGACCGCGATGAGTTCCTGCACGCCGCTGACCTTGGCCGACAGCACGATGCGATCGCGCGGCAGGCCCAACTCGACCGCGGTATGCGCCGAATCCAGCGCCGAACGGATCAGCGCCTCGCGCAGCACGCGGCCGGCGTCCCAAGGTTGGGCGCGCTGGCTGTTCTCATCCATCAGTCGGGCCGCCAGCGACTGGTCCAGCGAGCCCCAGTTGGCGCCGATGCGAACCGGCTTGCCGTAGCGGATCGCGAACTCGATCAGCTGCGCGAACTGGGTGTCCTTCTTCTTGCCGAACCCCACGTTGCCGGGGTTGATCCGGTACTTGGCCAGGGCTTCGGCGCAGGCAGGCTCCTGGGTCAGCAGCTGGTGGCCGTTGTAGTGGAAATCGCCGATCAGGGGCACGTCGATGCCCATCATCTGCAGCTTTTCCACGATCCGCGGGATGGCCGCGGCCGACTCGGGGTTGTTGACCGTCAGCCGGACCATCTCCGACCCGGCCCGCCACAGTTCGGCCACCTGCTTGACGCTGGCGGCGATGTCGGCGGTGTCGGTGTTGGTCATCGACTGCACCACCACGGGGCTGCCCCCGCCCACCACCACGCCGCCGATGCGGACGGCCTGGGTCTGGCGGCGGGCCCACACGGTGGTGTCGGACGGTTGGGTCGGTTGGGTCACGGCGTCATGCATCCCCCATTTTAGCGCGCCAAGCGTGTTCACGCGCGCGGAGTGGCTACCGACCGTTGGTCGGAGCTCATTCAACCGATGCGGCCGATTGTCGCAGGCAGGCCAGCCCCCGAGCGCATAGGATGTGCGCAATGACCGGTACCGACGCCCCCTTCCTCCGAACCCTGTGCAGCCTGCGCTGGCTGGCCGTGGCCGGCCAGGCCGCCACGATCCTGGTGGCCACCTCGGTGCTGGGGCTGGAACTGCCGCAGCTGCCGCTGTGGGCCGGCGTGGCCGCGCTGACCCTGTTCAACCTGTACGCGCAGCTGCGGGTGAACGACGCCGACACCGCGCCGGTGACCGCCTTCGGCCACATCCTGGTGGACGTCTGCGTGCTCACCTGGATGGTGGGCTGGAGCGGCGGCATCGGCAATCCGTTCGGCTCCCTGTTCCTGATCCTGATCGCCCTGGCCGCACTCGCCCTGCCCCTGCGCTGGACCCTGGCGGTGGCCGCGACCTGCCTGATCGGCTATGCGGTCAGCGGCATCTTCGGGCTGCCCCTGCCGGCCGGCTACTTCACCGCCATGCAGATGCACCAGTGGGGCGTGGTCTGCAACTTCCTGCTCTCGGCCACCGTGGTGCTGGTGTTCGCCACCCGGCTGGCGATCGCCCTGCGCCACCGCGAGCATGAGCTGGCCCTGCTGCGCGAACGCTTCGTGCGCAACGAAGGCATCGTGGCCCTGGCCACCCACGCCGCGTCGGTGGCCCATGAGCTCAACACCCCCCTGGCCACCATGACCCTGCTGGCCGACGACATCGCCGACCAGACCAACAGCAGCGAAGTGCGCGATGACGTGGACACGCTGCGCGAGTTGCTGGTGCAGTGCCGCGAGCGGGTCCTGGCGCTGGCCCGCCCGGCGGCCGGGGATGCCCCCGGGCGCGACGTGGTGACGCTGCCACAGGTGCTGGAACAGTGGCGGCTGGTGCGCCCGACCATCACCCTCAAGCGCAACGAGGATGCACCGTTGAAGTTGCCGCTGGACCCGGGCATCGGCCACCTGCTGATGGTGCTGCTCAACAACGCTGCCGACGCCGGCGAGAAAGCCGAGCGCCCGCAGGTGGACCTGACGCTGCGCATCGAAGGGGACACCCTGATCGGCGAAGTGCGCGACTACGGCCACGGCTTCGATGCCCGCCAGGCGGTTCTGCCCGGCACCCTGTTCAACAGCGGCAAGGCGCAGGGCATGGGCGTGGGCCTGGCCCTGTCGCATGCCACCATTGAACGCCTGGACGGCGAACTGTGGATGCGCCCGGCCACCGGCGCCGGCACCCGCGTCGGCTTCCGCCTGCCTTTGACGTCTTCGGAGACTTCCGCATGAACATTCCCGCCCTGCCCGCTGCCAGCCATGGCCTGCTGGTCGACGACGACGAGCTGTACCTGCGCACCCTGCAGCGCAGCCTGGGCCGCAAGGGCCTGGAAACGGTGACCGCCAGCGACATCGCCTCGGCGCTGTTGCTGGCCCGGCAGAACCCCCCGGCGTACGCGCTGATCGACCTGAAGCTGGGCGCCGAATCCGGCCTGTCGCTGATCCAGCCGCTGCGCGCCCTGCGCGAAGACATGCGGATCCTGCTGGTCACCGGCTATGCCAGCATCGCCACCGCGGTGGAGGCGATCAAGCTGGGTGCCGACGATTATCTGCCCAAGCCGGCCACGGTGCCGATGATCCTGCGTGCGCTGGGCGAAGAAGACGATGGCCCGGCCGACGATGGCGACCTGGAGCCGCCGGACGCGATGACCCCGATCAGCCGGCTGCAGTGGGAACACATCCAGCAGGCCATGCACGAAACCGGCGGCAACGTGTCGGCCGCCGCGCGCCTGCTCGGCATGCACCGCCGCTCGCTGCAGCGCAAGCTGGCCAAGCGGCCGAGCCCGGAGCGCGACCCGAGCCGGTAAGGCCGGGCGCGAATCGACCGCGCAAACACCGGCCGCACGAGTCGGTAGAGCCGACCGTTGGTCGGCTGCTCAAACACGGGCGCATCAACCGGTAGAGCCGACCGTTGGTCGGCTGCTCAAACACGGGCGCATCAACCGGTAGAGCCGACCGTTGGTCGGCTGCGCAAACACGGGCGCATCAACCGGTAGAGCCGACCGTTGGTCGGCTGCTCTTCGCCACAACGATCAACCCCGCGCGTTGCACGCGATAGCCGACCAACGGTCGGCTCTACCCGGCCCTTTAGCCGACCAACGGTCGGCTCTACGCGGTGGTCAGGCCGTCAGCCGGCCCAGCAGTTCCAGCGTTACCGGATCGGTGATGGCATGCGCTTCACCCTGCAACGCAGGCAGCAACTGGCTGGCCAGCTGCTTGCCCAGCTCCACGCCGAACTGGTCGAAGGCGTTGATGTTCCAGATGATCGACTGCACGTACACGGCGTGTTCGTACATGGCGATCAGCGCGCCAAGCGCCTGCGGGGTGAGCGCGTCGAGCAGGATCAGCGTGCTCGGGCGGCCGCCGGGATACGCACGGTGCGGATCATCGCTGCCCTGGCCGTTGGCCAGCGCTTCGGTCTGCGCCAGCAGGTTGGCCATCAGCGCCTGGTGGTTGACCTCGTACGGGTCATCGTTGCGCACGCAGCCGATGAAATCGGCCGGGATCACACTGGTCCCCTGGTGCAGTGCCTGGAAGAAGCTGTGCTGCACATCGGTGCCTGCCCCGCCCCACCACACCGGCACGGTGTCGCTGGCCACCGGGCTGCCGTCCAGCTGCACGCGCTTGCCCAGACTTTCCATCACCAGCTGCTGCAGGTAGGCCGGCAGCAGCGCCAGGCGCTGGTCGTAGGTCATCACCGCATGGGTGGCATGGCCCAGCAGGTTGCGGTTCCAGATATCGGTCAGGGCATGCAGGACCGGCAGGTTCTGTGCGAGCGGCGAAGTAAGCGCGTGTTCGTCCATCTGCGCGGCACCGGCCAGCAGCTGCTCGAAACGCTCGAAGCCGATCGCCAGCGCGATCGGGAACCCGACCGCCGACCACAGCGAGTAGCGCCCGCCCACCCAGTCCCACATCGGCAACACGCGGCCGGCGGCGATCGAGAAGGCCTTGGCCGCCCGCTCCGGGTTGGCGCTGACCGCATACAGGCGCTCGCTGCCGCCCAGCCAGTCGTGCAGGATCTGCCCGTTGAGCAGGGTCTCCTGGGTACCGAAGGTCTTGGAAATCAGCACGCCGGCGGTCGTGGCCGGGTCGAGCGTGGCCAGCGTGCGCTGCATGGCGGCGCCGTCCACGTTGGACACGAAATGCACGCGGAAGCGCGCGCCACTGACCGGGCGCAACGCGTCGGCCACCAGGCGCGGGCCGAGGTCCGAGCCACCGATGCCGACACTGACGATGTCGGTGACGGCGGTCTTTTCCAGCGCGGCGATCAACTCGCCCATCTGCGCGCGGACCTGGGCGGCGGTGGCGAAGGCTTCGCTTGCCACCGGTGCGCCGCTGAGGTCGCCCCGCAACGCGGTATGCAGCGCCGCGCGGCCCTCGGTCAGGTTGACCGTTTCACCGCGGAACAGGCGCTGGAAGCCGCCGGCGACATCGCGCTCGGCGGCCAGCTGCAGCAGTGCGTCCAAGGCCGCGCGGTCGTACTTCTGCCGCGCGAAATTGACGTACAACGGACCGACCCGCAGCCCCAGCGATTGCGCGCGGCCCGGTTCGGCGGCGATCAACGAAGGGATGCTTGCGCCACGCAGGCGCTGGGCATGGGAGTGGAGCGGGTCGAATCCGTTGTGCTGTGTCATGCGGCCTGGGTCGGGATGCTGTCGTTGGTGTGGGAGATCTGGTTCTTGCCGTCCACATATACCAACTTCGGCTTGAAGCTGTCAGCTTCTTCTTCGCTCATGCTGGCGAACGCCGCGATGATGATGATGTCGCCGACCTGCACGTGGCGCGCCGCGCCGCCGTTGAGCGACACCACGCCGCTGCCGGCCTCGGCACGGATGGCATAGGTGGAGAAACGCGCACCGTTGGTGACGTCCCAGATGTGCACCTGTTCGAACTCACGGATGCCGGTGGCCTGCAGCAGGTTGTCATCGATGGCGATGGAACCTTCGTAGTTCAGCTCGGAGTGGGTGACGGTGGCGCGGTGGATCTTGGTCTTGAGCAGGGACAGATGCATGGCAACGGGACAACGGTAAAGGAAAGGGAAATTCTAGCACCCGCCGGATCAGCGGCAGGTCCTGAACGCCCCGCCCGGCGAGGACGCTGCCCTCCGTTCAGCCAGTCCCGGCCCTCCCAGCCCCTGTGCGGTCTGGCCCGGGAAGCCGGTCCGCCTGCCGCCTCAGGCGTCGCCGTCGGCCCCACCGCCGCTGACCGGGCCCGCCGGCTGGCCGACCTCGGCCAGGAAGTGGCCGATGATCGCCTCCAGCGGCGCGGCCGCGTCGGCGCTGCCGCGCAGGCCGGCGATGCCCTCGGCCAGGTGGCGGGCGGTGTCGGCCAGGATCATCCCCCAGGCCCGCTCCTCGGCAATGCCCAGCGACGGTTCGTGCATGCCGATCTTCATCGAACAGTGCAGGCCGCGCGCGGCGACCCACACCCGCAGCATCTCCACGGCATGGTCGTCGGCGAGCGCGGCCGGGGGTATGGGGCGTTCGTTCATCGGCTGTGCGGGGGCGCCCTCAGAACTCCAGGTTGTCGATCAACCGGGTGGTACCGATGCGCGCGGCGATCAAAGCCACGCGGGTACCGTCATTGGCGTCGGCCGGCTCGGACAGGTCCGGCTTGCGCACCACGGCGTAGTCCACCTGGAACCCGGCCGCCTGCAGGGCGGCGGTGGCGTCGGCTTCGATCAGGCTGCGGGTCTTGCCGGCGATGAAGCCCTCGCGCATGCCCAGCAGCACCTGGTGGATGGTGGTCGAGACCGGGCGCTGGTCGGCGTTGAGGTACTGGTTGCGCGAGCTCATGGCCAGGCCATCGCTTTCACGCACGATGTCCCCGCCCACGATCTGGATCGGGAAGGCCAGGTCTTCAACCATCTGGCGGATCACCGCCAGCTGCTGGTAGTCCTTCTTGCCGAAGGCGGCCACGTCCGGCTGCACCTGGTTGAACAGGCGCGAGACCACCGTGCACACGCCATCGAAATGGCCCGGGCGGTGGGCGCCTTCCAGCAGGCCGCTGATGCCGGGCACGTTGACGCTGGCCGCCAGTTCAATGCCGAACGGGTACATCGATTCGACCGTGGGCAGCCACAGCACATCACAACCGGCCTGCTCCAGCCCGGAGGTGTCGGCTACCGGGGTGCGCGGGTAGCGGGTGAAGTCCTCGTTGGGGCCGAACTGGGTCGGATTGACGAAGACACTGGAGACCACGCGGTCGGCGTACTGCCGCGCCAGCGTGACCAGCGAATAGTGGCCCGCATGCAGGTTGCCCATGGTGGGGACCAGCGCGACGCGCAGGCCCTCGCGCTTCCAGCCGTTGACGACGGCGCGCAGGCGGGACAGTTCGGTGACGGTTTCGATCATGAGGCGTAGGCGTGTTCTGCGTCGGGGAAGGAGCCGTCGCGCACGGCGTCGGCGTAGGCACGGACAGCACCGGCGACCGACCCGCCGTCGGCAAGGAAATCCTTGACGAACTTGGGTCGGCGATGGCCGCTGTCCAGGCCGAGGAAATCATGCAGCACCAGCACCTGGCCATCGCAGCCGGGGCCGGCGCCGATACCGATGGTGGGCACGGACACGTCGGCGGTGACCTGGGTGGCCACCGGGGTGGGCACGCACTCCAGCACGATCAGGGTGGCACCGGCCTCGACCGCGGCCTTGGCGTCGTCGCGCAGCTGCTGGGCGGCATCACCTCGGCCCTGCACGCGGTAGCCGCCCAGGCGCAGCACCGACTGCGGGGTCAGGCCCAGGTGCGAACAGACCGGGATCTCACGCTCGACCAGATAGCGGATGATGTCCAGCTTGAAGCCGGCGCCTTCGATCTTGACCATCTCCGCGCCCGCCTGCAGCAGGCGCAGCGAGGCATCCAGCGCGCGCTCGGGGGTGGCGTCGGCGCCGAACGGCAGGTCGGCCACCAGCAGTGCACGCTGCAGCACGCGGGCCACGGCACGGGTGTGGTAGACCATGTCGTCGGTGGTGACCGGCAGGGTCGAATCATGCCCCTGCACCACCATGCCCAGCGAGTCGCCGATCAGGATCAGGTCCACGCCGTTGGCGTCGAACGCACGCGCGAACCCGGCGTCGTAGGCGGTCAACATCACCAGCTTCTGGCCGTTGCGCTTGGCCTCGGCCAGGGCGGGAACGGTCCAGGGCTTGCTGTCTGCGTGGGTACTCATGAGCTGATAACCGGTGGCGATAAGCCCCGCATTATCCCCCTATTGGCGCGATCCCGCAGGCCTCGACCCGCATCACAGCATCCCGCACACGGCCGTGACCGGGAATCACCGCATCGGCGGCGATGTCGGCCAGCGGCAGCAGCGCGAACGCGCGCTCGTGCAGGTGGGGATGCGGGACCTTCAGCTGCGGCAGGTCGATGATGTGCTCGCCGAACAGCAGCAGGTCCAGGTCCAGCGTCCGCGGCCCCCAGTGCACGCCCGGCGCGCGGACCCGGCCGAAATCACGCTCGATGCCCAGCAGCGCCTCCAGCAGTTCCGGACCGTCCAGCGCGGTGTCGAGCAGCGCGGCGGCGTTGACGAACGCCGGCTGGTCTTCATTGCCCCAGGCCGGCGTGCTGTACAGCGGCGAGCGCGCGCGCAGCGTGGTGCGCGGCAACCCCGCCAGGGCCTGGAACGCATCGCGCAGGGTCTGCGCGGCGTCCCCCAGGTTGGCGCCCAATCCAATGCAGGCAGCGGTCACGTCCTACTCGCCCGTGGCGGCCCCACCCGGACGACGGCGCCGGCGGCGACGCTTGCGCGGCGCGCCGTCTTCTTCGACGTCGCCCTCGCCATGCGCCGCGTCCAGGGCCGAATCCAGCTCCGGGCCGGACTGCAGCTGGGCTTCGCGCCAGAACTCGACATCGGCGCTGTGCTCGCTGGAGGCCACCTGGCGCAACACCAGGAAGTCGTAGGCGGCGCGGAAGCGCGGATGGGTCAGGGTGCGGATCACGCGCTTGCGCTGGCGCGAGCCGAAGCGCCCCTGCAGCAGCCAGATCTCCTGCATCGGCAGCGAGAAGCGGCGCGGCAGCGCGATCGTGGTCAGCTGGTGCAGGGTGACCCGGTCGGCGGCGCGACGCTGCGCCTCTTCCAGCGCCACGCCCTGCTTCTGCAGGCTGGCCAGGGCGCGGCAGAACGCCGGCCACAGCAGCAGCGCGAACAGGAACGACGGCGACACCGGCTCATCGTTGGCCACGCGCAGGTCGGTGTTGTGCAGGCCTTCGATGACCATGCGGCGCAACGCACCGCTGCGGTTGCTGCGCAGTGCGGCGGCACTCTCGGGGAACATCACATCGAGCAGGCCGTAGCGCTCCAGGCCTTCGAAGCTGGCCACGCCGTGCCCGGACAGGAACAGCTTGAGCACTTCCTCGAACAGGCGCGCCGGCGCGGCTTCGGCCAGCAGGCCGGCAAGCCGCGGCAGCGGCTCGGCGCTGGCGTCGTCGATCTGGAAGCCGAGCTTGGCGGCCAGGCGCACCGCGCGCAGCATCCGCACCGGGTCTTCCTGGTAGCGCTTTTCCGGGTCGCCGATGAGCTTCATCAGGCGCGCCTGGACATCTTCGAAGCCGCCGGTGTAGTCGCGCACCGAGAAATCCTCGATGGCGTAATACAAGGCATTGCAGGTGAAGTCACGGCGGATCGCGTCGTCTTCGATGCTGCCGTAGACGTTGTCGCGGACCAGCATGCCGTTTTCCATCTCGCGGTCGCCGCTGCCATCGTCGATATTGGCGCGGAAGGTGGCCACTTCGATGATTTCGCGACCGAACACCACATGGGCCAGCCGGAAGCGGCGGCCAATCAGGCGGCAGTTGCGGAACAGCGCCTTGACCTGTTCCGGGGTGGCATCGGTGGCCACGTCGAAGTCCTTGGGGTTGCCTCCGACCAGCAGGTCGCGCACGGCGCCCCCTACAAGGTAGCCAGCGAACCCGGAATCACGCAGCCGGTACAACACGCGCAACGCGTTGGGGCTGATGTCCTTGCGGGAGATGGTGTGCTGGTCGCGCGGAATCACGCGCAGGCTGAACGGTGATGTAGCAGAAGAATTGATGTTGGCGCTTCCGGTTGAGTTTTCGGGATTGCCCAATGGCATCTAGGTCCATATACTAGCGCGCTGCGCAGTTCGCGACAAAGCCTGCTCCCTTCGTCTAATGGTTAGGACGTGGCCCTCTCAAGGCTAAAACAGGGGTTCGAGTCCCCTAGGGAGCACCAGTCGCGCTGCACGGCAGCCAAAAACCCCGCCACGGCGGGGTTTTTTGCGTTGCAGGCCCAGGCCCGCCGGCCCCTGCCCTGCCAGGCGCGCAGCGGGGAGCACGCGCTGCCCGCTGCACCGCCCGACCGGGTCGCCCCGGTCGGGCGGGCGCTCAGCCCTCCATCTGCTCCAGCTCCTTGCCCTTGGTCTCGTTGACGAAGCGCAGCACGAAGAACACCGACAGCACCGCGGCGACCGTATAGATGCCATAGGCCCCGGCCAGACCGATACTGCCCAGCAGCACCGGGAAGGACACGGTGATGGCGAAGTTGGCCGTCCACTGCGCCGCACCGGCCACCGCCAGCCCCGAGCCGCGGATCTGGTTGGGGAACATCTCGCCCAGCATCACCCACATCACCGGGCCCCAGGACATGTTGAAGAAGATCACGTAGACGTTGGCCGCGACCAGCGCCAGCACGCCCATGCTGTCAGACAGCTGCAGCGTGCCGCCGGCATCCAGCGACCCGCTGGCGAAGGCGATGGTGACCAGCGCCAGCGAGATCGCCATGCCCACCGAGCCGATCCACAGCAGCGGCTTGCGGCCGATGCGGTCGATCAGCACCACGGTGACCAGGCAGGCGCCGATGCTGAGCGCACCGGAGAGTACGTTGATCAGCAGCGCGTCGTTCTCCGAGAAACCCACCGCCTGCCACAGCACCGCGCCGTAGTAGAAGACGACGTTGATGCCCACCAGCTGCTGGAACACGGCCAGACCGATGCCGATCCAGACGATCGGGCGCAGCTTGCCGGTGGCCTTGCTGATCAGGTCCGAGAAGGTCGGGCGGTGCTGGTCCTGGGACAGCGAGCCTTCGATCTCGGTGATCTTGGCCTGGGCCTCGGCCGGCCCGTACAGACGGGTCAGCACCGCCAGGGCCTGGTCACGGCGCCCTTTGACCACCAGGAAGCGTGGGCTTTCCGGGATCACCAGCAACAGGCACAGGAACAGCAGCGAGGGAATGGCCTGCATCCAGAACATCCAGCGCCATGCCGCCTGGCCCAGCCACAGAGATTCGGTGGAGGCGCCGGCCGCCTTGGCCAATAGATAGTTGCTGAGGAAGGCACAGAACAACCCGCTGATGATCGCGATCTGCTGCACCGTGGCCAACCGGCCGCGGTACCGGGCCGAGGCGACCTCGGCAATGTAGGCCGGCGACATCACGCTGGCCGCGCCGACCGCGAACCCGCCGATCACCCGGGCAATGATGAACACCGTGGAGCTGTGCGCCGCACCGGCCCCCAGGGCCGAGAACAGGAACATCACCGCCGCGATGATCAGCACGCCGCGGCGGCCGAGCCGGTCGCCCAGGCGGCCGGCGAAGAAGGCACCGATCGCGCAGCCGAGCAGCATCGAGGCGACCTCGAAGCCGATCCCGGCCGAGCTGGCCTGGAACGTGTCCTTGAGGCCATCGACGGTGCCGTTGATTACGCCGCTGTCGAACCCGAACAGGAAGCCACCGATGGTGGCCACGCAGCTGATCAGGACGATGAAGCCGGTGTTCTCGCCGCTGCCGGCACGTGTACTGCTGAGCGAAGCACTGGTCATGGGAAACCCTGGGTTGAAGGGACGCTGCGCACGACCGCAGCAGGGACGGATGGCGCAGGTTCTCATACCTTTCGTGCCGGCTGGGCGGCGGCGGGTGGACCGGGGCACGGCGACGACCGGTTGAACACCGACGCCCTCCACTGCGACCATGCCCGCCTGGCCGCCCTGCCCACTCCCGGGCGTGGCGCCGCATTGTCGAGGAGCGCCTGTCCATGCCCATGAACGTCCGCCTGAGTGCCCCATCCCGCTGTGGCGCCACGCCGATGGTGCGGATGCCCACCGGTGCGTCGCAATGAGCCTCGAACGCGCGACGGCCACGCTGGCGGTGGACAGCCGCTGCACCCACGGCGAGGGCGTTCTCTGGTGCGACCGGCGGCAAAGCCTGCTCTGGATCGACATCGCCGAACGTCGGCTGTGGCAGCACACCCCGGCCAGCGGCAGCACGCGCCACTGGGTGTTGCCGGACCGGCCCGGCTGCATCGGGTTGTTCGACGATGGCACGCTGCTGGTCGCATTGGTCAGTTCGCTGCACCGCGCCGACCTGGCCGCCGCTACCGACGATGCGCTGCCGCTGCAGTGGCTGGCCGATGTGGACCCACACAACGCATACACGCGCAGCAATGATGGCCGCGCCGACCGCCACGGCAACTTCGTGTTCGGCACGATGAACGAACACCCGGCGCGGGCTGCCGATGGCCGCTTCTATCAGTACTCCAGCCGCCACGGCCTGCGCACACTGCCGCTGCCGGGCATCGTGATTCCCAACGCGATCAGCTTCAGCCTGGATGGCCGCACGCTGTACTGGTGCGATTCGGTGACGCCGCAGATCATGGCCTGCGATTACGACCCCGAGCGCGCCAGCACCGCCAACGTGCGTGTGTTCACCACGCTGGCCAACCGCGCTGCCGAGCCCGACGGGTCAGCGGTGGACGCCGACGGGCGGGTCTGGAACGCGCAATGGCGGGCCAGCCAGGTGAGCTGCTATGGCGCTGACGGCACACTGCTGCAAGTGCAGCCGGTGCCGGTCAAGAACCCCACCTGCGTTGCCTTCGGCGGCCCCGACCTGCGCACCTTGTACGTGATCAGTTCGCAGCTGGACCACACGCCTGAAGCGCTGGCCGCAAGCCCGCATGCGGGCAGCCTGTTCAGCGCGCGCCAGGACCATCCCGGTCTGCCCGAGAGCCGGGTCCACGTGGCCTGACCCGCTGCGGGTCGACGCAGGACCCGCAACGCCTTGCTGCACAAGGGCTGCGCGTGCCTGCGCAGTCCTCGGGGCGGGCCGGTCGAGTACGCCGCGCCAGCATTCAGTCACAACCTGTTCTAGAATTACGCGGCTTAACGCCGGATTTCCCCATGCCTTTCGTTGTCACCGAAAACTGCATCAAGTGCAAACACACCGATTGCGTGGAAGTGTGCCCCGTGGATTGCTTCCATGAAGGCCCGAACTTCCTGGTGATCGACCCGGACGAGTGCATCGACTGCACCCTGTGCGAACCGGAATGCCCGGTCAACGCGATTTTCCCCGAAGACGACGTGCCCGCCGGGCAGGAAGTGTTCGTGGGCCTCAATGCCGAGCTGGCCAAGGCCTGGCCGGTGCTGACCGTGCGCAAGGACCAGCCCGCCGACGCCGGCGAATGGGACGGCAAGCCGGACAAGCTGCCACTGCTGGAACGCTGAGCCCCCAAAGCGGCGGCAACGAAAAAGGGCGCCATGGGCGCCCTTTTTCGTATCGCTGACAGATGACGGGTAGTGCCGGCCACTGGCTGGCTGCTCCCGGGCCCAACGCCTTCAGCGCCGAGCCGGTCCGGACCTGCCGCCGGCGTCCCTTACGGAGCCAGCTTCGCCTTCAGCTCGCCCAGCAGCTTGGTCGGGGCGGCACCGGTGGCCGGCAGACCGCGCGGGTCGACGGCCGACACGTAGGCGCCGGCTTCCACGCCGACCACACGAACCAGGAAGTCGCTGCCTTCGTAGGCCACGTCATAGGAACCCAGCAGCTGTGCCTTGCTGGCGATCTTCACGCCGGCCACCGATTCCAGCGCGGTGCCGACCTTGCCGAATACCTCGTCCTTGCTGCCCGGCACGGTGAAGCCGGCCGCGTTGGTCGGGGCCTGGGTGGACGCTGCCGCCGGCGCCGGCCTGGCCGCCTGCGAGGCCAGCACCGGCACCTGGGCGGCCGGGCTGCCGCCCGGGGCGTTCAGGTCCGGCGGCACTTCCAGCGGACGCATTTCCGGCGCCAGCGCGTAGTCGCCCTTGGCCCCGCGCTTGAAGCAACCAGTGGTACCCACGAGGGTGGCAGTGGCCAGGATCGCGAAGGACAGCACGCGGATGGCGGAAACGGATTGACGCATGGGAATCTCCTGGGTGACCACGGGTGGTCAGTGGTTGGATAGTGCTTCCAGCGCACCGATGTCGGTGGCCAGGTGTTCGGCAGCGGCGTGATGCGCCGCGGACAGGGACAGCAGCGGCAGGCGAAGCCCGTGGCCGATGCCGATCCGGCGCAGCAGGTCCTTCACCGGGATCGGATTGGACTCCACGCCGCAGAATTCATGGAACGGCTCCAGGCGGGCATCCCACGCCTCGGTCGCCTCGCGCTCGCCGGCCGCGGCCAGGTCGCACATGCGTCGGTAGGCGCCCGGCAGGGCGTTGGAGCCCACCGAGATCAGGCCATCCACGCCGGACAGGATCGAGCGCGCCGCAGTCCCGTCATCGCCACTGAGCACGGCAAAATCGGCCGAACGCAGCGCCATCAGGGCCTGCACGCGGCCCACATCGCCCACGGCTTCCTTGATACCCACGATGTTCGGGTGCGCGGCCAGCACGGCCACGGTTTCGGGCCGCATGTCGCAGCCGGTGCGCCCGGGCACGTTGTACAGGATCACCGGCAGCCCGCCCTGGTCGGCGACGGCGCGGTAGTGGGCAATGAGCCCTTCCTGGGTGGGCCGCACGTAGGGCGGGGTCACCACCAGCGCATGGGTGGCGCCGCTGGCGGCGGCCCGGCGGGTCTGTTCGATGGTTTTCGCCGTGCCCGACAGGCCGGTCCCGGCCAGCACCGGGATGCGCCCGGCCACGGTTTTGACCGCGCTGCGCAGCAGCTGGTCGTACTCGTCGTCGGACAGGGTCGCGGCCTCGCCGGTCGAACCGGCCACCACCACCCCGTGAACGCCACCCTCCAGTTGCAGGTGCAGCAGGCGCTGCCAACCGTCGGGATCCAATGCGCCATCGGCCTTGAAAGGCGTGGCCAGCGCGGTGATGAGACCGGAAAGGGACAAGGAAACGTTGCTCGGAAGAAAGGGGGAACCCAGCGGGCCTAAACGCCGGCCGGATGTACGTTGCATGTTACTTGCGGGTCGAAAGCACGGGCAAGTATGCTGGACTCCGGCGAACGTGCCGTCGCCGGCCGTTCAGACTCACCTTGCATCACCCGGAACCCTCTTGACCGACACCACGCCGCGGCCTGCGCCGACCGAAAACCATCTCCTGATCAACGCCTACACGACGCATCCGGAGTCCCCCCTGCTGCCTGTCACACGGCGTATCTCCGACAGCGGTTGCAACCTGGTTGATGCACGCCTGGCCACGGTCGGCCGCGATGTCTCGGTGACCGCGCTGGCCACCGGCTCGTGGGACGCGGTGGCCAAGCTGGAAGCCATGCTGACCCGGCTCGAGCGCGAAGAAGGCCTGAAGCTGGTGTGGTACCGCACCGGTGCCAAGCAGGCGCAATCCAACCTGCTGCCGTACATCGTGGAAGTGATTGCCGCCGACAAGCCGGGCATCCTGTTCCAGTTGGCCGATTTCTTCGACCGCCAGGGCATCACCATCGAAAACCTGCAGAGCACCCGCTACCGGGCGATGCAGACCGGCGCGGAGATGTTCTCGGCGCAGGTCACCATCGGGGTGCCGGCCAACATGCACATCGCCGCGCTGCGCGACGATTTCCTGGAATTCTGCGACCACCTGAACCTGGATGCCATCATGGATCCGATGAAGTTCTGATTGTTCGCGCGTTCGTCACGGGCGCGCGGCGTTTCATGCAGGTGTAATGGCACGACCCCAGGATCCGGAAAGGAACCCATGAACGACGGCGACACCCTGGACAGCACCACCCTCGCACTGCCGCTGGCGTTGTCCGGCGGCGAGCACACCTCCCTCGGCGCACTCGCCGGCCAGTGGCTGGTGCTGTATTTCTACCCGAAGGACAGCACGCCGGGCTGCACCACCGAAGGCATCGACTTCAACGCGCTGCTGCCCGAATTCACCCGCCTCGATGCGCGCGTGTTCGGTGTTTCCCGCGATTCGGTCAAATCCCACGACAACTTCTGCGCCAAGCAGGGCTTCGCCTTCCCGCTGATCAGCGACGGCGACGAAGCGCTGTGCGCCGCCTTCGACGTGATCAAGCTCAAGAACATGTACGGCAAGCAGGTGCGCGGCATCGAGCGCAGCACCTTCCTGATTTCGCCCGACAGTCGTATCGTGCAGGCGTGGCGCAAGGTCAAGGTGGCCGGCCACGCAGACACCGTCCTTGAAGCCCTGAAGGCCGCGAAAACCCAGTGACCAACCTGCACCCCCCAATGGCCATCACCCTGCCCTGCAGGCGGTGATGGCTTGTCCCTGTTCTGCCACCAGGAAATGACGATGACCCGAGGCAAGCGCATCTACGTTCTGGATACCAACGTGCTCATGCACGATCCGACCGCGCTGTTCAAGTTCGAGGAGCATGATGTCTACCTGCCGATGCAGGTGATCGAAGAGCTGGACAACGGCAAGAAGGGCACCACCGAGGCCAGCCGCAACGCGCGCCAGGTCAGCCGCTTCCTCAACGAGCTGGTGCAGGCGTCGGGCCTGGACAACCTGGCCGACGGCATTCCGCTGCAACGGCCCAACGGGCTGCAGCTGCGCGGCAAGCAGAGCGTGGGCCTGCTGCGGTTCCAGACCAGTCACTTTGATGCGGGCAAGAGCTTTGGCGCGGTCATCCCGGACAACGCCATCCTCGGCGCGATCCTGGCACTGAAGGAACAGATCCCCGAGATCCCGGTGGTGTTCGTCTCCAAGGACATCAACCTGCGGATCAAGGCGGCCATCGCCGGCATCGTGTCCGAAGACTACGAAAACGACCGCGCGCTGGATGATTTCAGCCTGCTCTACACCGGCGCCACCGAACTGCCGGAAGATTTCTGGAAGAAGCACACCGACAACCTGCGCAGCTGGAGCGACAAGGGCCGCACCAGTTACGAAATCATCGCCAGCGAAGACGAGAACTGGCACCCCAACCAGTATGCGTACCTGCCCGGGGACGATGAAGTCGAGCTGCGCGTGGCCAAGGTGGATGGCGACAAGATCACCCTGTCGCTGGTCAACGACTTCCGCCACGGCAGCCACGCGGTGTGGGGCATCAGCGCGCGCAACCGCGAGCAGAACTTCGCCCTCAACGCGCTGATGGACCCGGAGATCGATTTCGTCACCCTGCTCGGCACCGCCGGTACCGGCAAGACCCTGCTGGCGCTGGCCGCCGGCCTGGCCCAGACCATGGACCAGCAGCGCTACCGCGAGATCATCATGACCCGCGCCACGGTCAGCGTCGGCGAGGACATCGGCTTCCTGCCCGGCACCGAGGAAGAGAAGATGACGCCGTGGATGGGCGCGCTCACCGACAACCTGGAAGTGCTCACCCACACCCAGGAAGGCGGCGCGTGGGGCCGCGCGGCCACCAACGACCTGATCGCCAGCCGGATCAAGATCCGCTCGCTGAACTTCATGCGCGGGCGTACCTTCCTGTCGCGCTACCTGATCCTGGACGAAGCGCAGAATCTCACCCCCAAGCAGATGAAGACCCTGATCACCCGTGCCGGCCCCGGCACCAAGATCGTCTGCCTGGGCAACGTCGAACAGATCGACACCCCGTACCTGACCGAAACCACCTCGGGCCTGACCTACGCGGTGGACCGCTTCAAGAACTGGCCGCACAGCGCCCACGTCACGCTGCGCCGTGGCGAGCGTTCGCGCCTGGCCGACTACGCCTCGGAGGTGTTGTGAATCGTCCCCTGTCCCGTGCCGTCCTGCCGCTGGCGCTTGCTGCGCTGGCGGCGGCCTGCACGCCCGCCAACGTCCGTCCGGGCGCCAGCGTGCCCACCGCGGTCAAGACCGGCCAGTCCTGGGTGGTCACCCGCCCGGTGATCGCCGCCCAGGTGCTCGACACCTGCTCGCGTTCCAGCCCCGGCCGCGAGGCCGGGGCAGTCACTGGCTACTGGGCGCCCAGCCGCCAGCAGGTGGAACAGCTGGAAGCCCAGCTGCCCCGGCTGGAGGCCCAGGTGCCCAACGCCGCCGATTTCGACCGGCAGTACGTCGGCATCGAGATGGGCGGCAGGCAGGTGATCTACCTCAACGCCTTCCATCTGCCGGACGGTGCCGATATCGACCCCTCCCGCGACGCCATCCGGGTGTGTGACGGCGGCGCACAGTTCTGGGGCGCGGTGTTCGACCCGGCGACCGGCACCTTCTCCGACGTGCAGTTCAACGGCCCGCCGAAGGGCCGGTGACCATGGCGCTGACCGTGCCGTGATGAGCCGCCCGCACGCCGGATGAGCATCCGGCTTCCGACATGGGTATGGATCGGTGCGATCGCGCTGTCCTGCGTGGCCGGCATGGTCAACGTGGTCGGCTTCCTGGGATTCGAACACCAGGCGGTAAGCCACATGACCGGCACCACCAGCCAGCTGGGCATGGCGCTGGCACAGGGCGACTGGCGCGTGGTGGGCCACCTGTGGGGCCTGCTGATCGCGTTCTGCCTGGGCGCGATGCTCAGCGGCATGATCGTGCAGGACAGCACCCTGCAGCTGGGCCGCCGCTATGGCGTGGTGCTTACGCTGGAGTCGCTGTTGCTGCTGGCCGCCATTCCACTGTTCAAGCAACATCAGATCTGGGGCGCACTGGCCGCGGCGATGGCCTGCGGGCTGCAGAACGCCATGGCCACCACCTTCAGCGGCGCGGTAGTGCGCACCACCCACCTCAGCGGCATGTTCACCGACCTGGGCATCGGCCTGGGCCAGCTGCTGCGCGGACTGCCTTTGCCGATCCGGCGCCTGACCCTGAGTGGCTTGATCGTCAGCGGCTTCCTCGCCGGCGGCATCGTGGGCGCCTGGCTGTTCCTGCGCTGGGGGTACGACGCGCTGCTGGCCCCTGCCCTGCTGACCGGCTGCACCGGCCTGGGCTACATGCTGTTCCAGCAATGGCGGCACTGGCGCCCGCACTGAGCAGCACGCCCGCGGCAAACACTGCACAATCGCCGCATGACTCCCTCTTCTCCCGTTTCCGCCCTCACCATCGCCGGTTCCGACTCCGGCGGTGGCGCCGGCATCCAGGCCGACCTCAAGGCGTTTGCCGCGCACCGCGTGCATGGCCTGTCGGCGATCGCCGCGCTGACCGCGCAGAACACCCGGGGCGTCACGGCAGTCCACGTGCCACCGCTGGCGTTCCTGCAGGCGCAGATCGACGCCTGCTTTGCCGACTTCGACATCCATGCCGTGAAGCTGGGCATGCTGGCCAATGCCGAGGTGATCGGGCTGGTGGCCGACGCGCTGGAGAAGTACCGCCCCACGCACGTGGTGCTGGACCCGGTGATGGTGGCCACCAGCGGTGCCAAGCTGCTCGAAGACAGCGCGCTGCATGCGATGCGCACGCGCCTGTTGCCGCTGGCCACGCTGCTGACCCCGAACATCCCCGAAGCGGAGCTGCTGCTCGGCCGCGCCATCACCACCGCCGACGAAGCCGAAGATGCCGCTGCGGCCCTGCTCGACCTGGGCACCGGTGCGGTGCTGCTGAAAGGCGGACACCTGCACGAGGGTGCCCGCGTGGTTGACCGCTTCTTCGACGGCGTCACCCGCGACGAGTTCATCCACGCGCGCCTACCGGTGGACGCGCATGGCACCGGCTGCACGCTGGCCTCGGCGATCACCGCGCAGCTGTGCCAGGGCCTGTCGTTGCCCAACGCCTGTGAAGCGGCCATCGACTACGTCGCCCGCGGCCTGCAAGGCGGGTACTACCCGGGGCGCAGCGAGGTGCTGGTGATCGACCACGTCGGCGCGGCGCGCCCGGCATGATCGAGACGCTGACGTTGCCGGTCGTGGCCGCCGACGGCCACCGCTTCGACGTTCTGGCCCGCATGCCGGCGCAACCACGTGCGCGGCTGCTGTGGTTGCCGGCACTGGGCGTGGCCGCGCGTCACTACCTGCCCCTGGCCGATGCGCTGGCCGCGCGCGGCATTGCCGTGTACCTGCACGAGTGGCGCGGCAACGGCAGCAGCAGCCTGCGCCCCGCGCGCGGGCAGGACTGGGGCTACCGCGAGATCCTCTACCACGACCTGCCGGCCAGCCTGGCCGCACTCGATGGCGGCACCGGCAATCAGTCCATCATTGGAGGGCACAGTCTGGGCGGGCAGTTGGCCTGCTGCTTTGCCGGGCGGCATCCCACGGTGTTCCAGCAACTGTGGCTGGTCGCCAGCGGCACGCCGTACTGGCGCACTTTCCCGGCGCCACGCGGCTGGACGCTGCCGCTGATCTACCGGTTCCTGCCCTGGCTGGCGCAGCGCCAGGGCGTGCTGCATGGGCGCCGCCTGGGGTTCGGTGGCACCGAGGCGCGCGGCCTGATCCGCGACTGGGCCCGGGTCGGGCTGAACAATCATTACGCGGGTGTCGGCATCACCGACGACCTGGAGGCCGGCCTGCGCCACGTGCGCGGCCATGCCACGGCCGTGGTGATGGCGCAGGACTGGCTGGCGCCGGTGCCTTCGATGCAGGGCCTGCTGGCCAAGCTGCCGCAGGTGCAGGCCTCGCTGCACGTACTGGATGCCACGACGCTGGAAACGCGTGCGGATCACTTCGCATGGATGAAATCGCCGCAGGCCGTGGCCGCGCTGCTTTTTCATTCAGTTCAATGAAGTTCTTCACAAAGGCGTTGACGAATGCGGCTCACATCCGCATAATTCCGCTCCTGTTGACGCGCCCGTAGCTCAGTTGGATAGAGTACCTGGCTACGAACCAGGCGGTCGGGAGTTCGAATCTCTCCGGGCGCACCATCAACAGGTTGCCAACTCCGCCGTTGGCATCAGCAGTACAACGTGATGTAAATGCGCCCGTAGCTCAGTTGGATAGAGTACCTGGCTACGAACCAGGCGGTCGGGAGTTCGAATCTCTCCGGGCGCACCATTACATCGCAGCAGGCTTGCCTGCCCTCCCGTCGAACGTGGCAACACGTGTGGCAGGACGCAAAACCAGACAATGCAAATGCGCCCGTAGCTCAGTTGGATAGAGTACCTGGCTACGAACCAGGCGGTCGGGAGTTCGAATCTCTCCGGGCGCACCATTGCATCGATGAAAAAACGGCAGCCTTGGGCTGCTGTTTTTTTTTGCGTTCTGCATTCGACCGCCCCCGACCAACGAGCGATCGCGTAGTGCCGGCCGCTGGCCGGCTCGTCATGACCCTCGAACAACCACGCGTAGTGCCGGCCGCTGGCCGGCTCGCCATGAACGCCGGGAGATTTGCGTGGAGCCGGCCAGCGGCCGGCACTACCGAATGCTGGGATCGCCTGGTGTCGGCCAGCGACGTCTATCGCGGGATCATCCGCGCGGCGCTTGCGCCTGCAGCCGCGCCATCACCATGCGGTCGGCCTCACGCGGCATCTGCGGCGCGGCGCACTGCGCGCCGGCACGCCCTTCCTGCGCGAGCCAGTCGTCCACCACGTCCCCCAGCAGGTCCAGCCGCAACGGCAGCGTGATGTGGTCTTCGCCCTGCATTTCGATGTAGTGCACGCGCGGGCTGGCCACTGCCAGCCGGCGCCCTTGGTCGACGCGCACGTGCTGGTCGTTCTGCCCGTGTACCAGCAGCACGCAGGCCCGCGTATCGGCCAGCGCGCGTGCCACATCGACACGGTCCAGGTCGAGGTCCAGGCGTTGACTGGCCGCGGCGATCACCGCGTCGATATCCTGCCCGCCGTAGCGCCAGCGCCCATAGGCCGCCATCGCCTGCGCCTTCCAGGCGGTCGGCTGCAGCGCCATCAGGTGCGGGATCATGCTACGGATGGCATCGCCGGCATTGGCGAAGGACTCCATCGCCACCACGCCACTGACCCGGTCGCCGAGCTTGTCGGCGGCAAACAGCGCCGTGGCCGCGCCGTAGGACACCCCGAACAGGTACAGCGGCCCCACCACTTCGCCACGCGCCTGCAATGCATCGATCACGTCGATCACATCGTCCGACTCGAACGTGCCGTAGCCCGACGGACCCGCACCGGACTGGCCATGGTTGCGCAGGTCGACGGTGACCACGCGGTAGCCGGCCTGGGCCAGCTGCAGCGACCACGGCAACATCGCATCACCATTCATCATCCAGCCGTGCAGCAGCACCACGGTGCCGCGCGGCGGCTGCGCCCGAAATGGCGTGGGCAGCGCCAGCGCAAGTCCGGTCTGCAGTGGCTCCCCGTTCTCGTGCGGCTGGGCCAGGTACTGGTAATGCAGGCCGTACTGGCCCGGGTCGAACGCCCGCCAGAAGATCGGTACGCCCGCACGGCTGGTGACCCTGCCGTGCCGGTTGGGCACGCCGTCCACCGCGGCAGCAATGCGCGCGGTGTCCAGCAACGTGGACACGCCACCGGGCGCGACCAGCCGATCGCTGAGCGACGTCGAGGCAGCGGTGGAGGTGAGCGAGGAGCAGGCAGCCAGCCACAGGCCGGCCCCGGCCAGCAACAACAGCAGCAGGCGCTTCATAGGGGACACAGGGAAAACCAGAGTGAGCCGCGCAGGTTACCGGCCGCCGACCGGCCGCTCTATCGCATCCAGATGACCGTGCGATGACAGCGCAGCGGCGATTCAGCTTGACCCCGCCCGGCGCCACACCTCACCCCAGCCAGGCCTGCATCGTCGGCCACCAGCCGGCCATCACCTGCGCGCCCTGCATCCGCGCCCGCCACCAGCGCAACGCAGCGCCCTCCTCGCCCGGCCGCCAGGCGAGCCAGAAGGTCTCATCGGGCTTGGGCTCCTCCACCTGCTTGATCACCAGCCGGCCCTGCTCCACTGCCTGCTGCACATACGGCGCTGGCAGGAAGCCGAAACCCAGCCCGGCGCATTGCAGGCGGAACTTGCTGACGGTATCGGGCACCGTCACCGTCTCCTGCCCCATCAGCAGGCCCACTGTCCGCGGCAGCAACCGCCGCGCCGAATCGGCCACGGCGATCGCGCAGTGCGCGGCCAGCTGCTCGCGCCCCAGGGGCCCGGGCACGGCCGCCAGCGGATGCGAAGGTGACACCGCGAACACGAATTCCACCACGCCCATCGGCTCCACCACGTAGCCGCCGCCGCTCGGCCCTTCGCCAGCCGCGCCCACCAGCAGGTCCGCACGCCGGTCCAGCAGGGCCTCCCAGGTGCCCGACAGCGACTCGCTGATCAGCCGCACGCGGGTCTGTTCGGCCACCGCGCTGAAGGCACGCACGTCGTCGGCCAGCAACGCCGGCTGGAACATCGAATCCACCGCCACGGTCAGCTCCGCCTCCCAGCCCGAGGCCACCCGGCGCACCCGCATCTCCAGCTCGCGTGCGGCCCGCAGCAGGTGCCGCCCCTCTTCCAGCAGCGCCTGCCCGGCCTGGGTCAGCTGCGCGCGCGGGCCCACCCGGTCGAACAGCTGCACGCCCAGGTCCTGTTCCAGCTTGGACACCGTGTAGGAAATGGTCGACGGCACCTTGTGCAGCGCCTTGCCCGCGGCGGCAAAGGAGCCGCGGCGGTCGATGGCATCGAGGATCTGCAGGGCATCCAGGCTGAGCTTGAGCATTCGAATTTTTCGATGATGGCTTGCGAAACTATCCGTTTTTCAAACCCCAGGTGCAAGCGGATACTGGCGCCAACAGGAAAGGGACGCCGCAAACGCTTCCCCGCCCACCATCGAAACGATCGAATACGCTAGGAGATCCACCATGCTGCAGATCCGCAAGAGCACTACCCGTGGCAAGGCCGACCATGGCTGGCTGAACTCCATGCACACCTTCTCGTTCGCCAACTACTACGACCCGCGCTACACCAGCTTCGGCCCGCTGCGGGTGATCAACGAAGACCGCGTGCAGGGCGGCCAGGGCTTCGGCACCCACAGCCACGCCAACATGGAGATCATCTCCTACGTGCTCGGCGGCGCCCTGGAGCACAAGGACTCGATGGGCACCGGCTCGGTGCTGCGCTATGGCGACGTGCAGCGCATGAGTGCCGGCAGCGGGGTCAGCCACAGCGAGTTCAACCATTCGGCCGACGAGACCGTGCACTTCCTGCAGATCTGGCTGTTCCCCGACCAGGAGAACATCGCCCCGAGCTACCAGGAAACCCATTTCGCCCCCGAGGCCAAGCGCGGCCAGCTGCGCCTGATCGCCGCCAAGGATGGGCGTGACGGTGCCCTGCTGATCCACCAGGACGCCAACATCTACGCCACCATTCTGGACGGCAACGATCGCGTGCAGCTGCCGCTGGCCCCGCGTCGCGGTGCCTATGTGCAGGTGGCGCGGGGCCAGGTGCAGGTCAACGGCATCACCCTGGACACCGGCGACGCGCTGCAGATCAGCGACGAGGCCCAGGTGACGCTGGAAAACGCCAGCGATGCCGAAGTACTGGTGTTCGACCTGCCGCTGTAAGGCGATGCGATGCACGCAGGCGGCGCCGAACCGATCGGGGCCGCCTGCTGCGCGTCAGGCTGTGGGAACAGGCGCGTCGGCAGCGATCAGCTGCTGCTGTTTCAGCTCCGCCCAGAACGCGGCCGGGATGGCCACCGACATCGACGCCACGTTGGCCAGCACCTGTTCGGGCGTGCGCGCGCCAGGAATGACCGCCGACACCACCGCCGGCGCATCGGCGAACTGCAGCGCCGCGGTACGCAGATCCACCCCGTGGCGGTCGCAGATGGCCTGCACCTTGGCACGCCTGTCCGGCGCCCAGGCAGGCACCGTGCCGTCATACAGATAGCGCTCGCGCCCGGCCAGGTAGCCGGCCAGCAGCGGCGACCCCACCACCACCGACGCGCCGTGCGCGGCGATCTTCGGGAAGGTGTCGTGCAGGGCCTGTTCGTGGTCCAGCAGCGAGTACTGGCAGGCCAGCAGGAAGATGTCCGGGTCGGCTTCGTCGATTGCACGGAGCGCAGGTTCGGGGCGGTTCACGCCGAATCCCCACGCCTTGATCAGCCCCTCCTCGCGCATGCGGGTCAGCGCCGGCATCGCGCCCTTGGCGGCCTCGGCAAAGCGCTGCTCCCACGGCATGCCGAGGTCTTTCTCGTTGTCCGGGGACAGGTCGTGGATGAACACCACGTCCAGCTGCGACACGCCAAGCCGGTTGAGGCTGTCCTCCACCGAGCGCCGGGTGCCATCGGCCGAATAGTCGTAGCGGTAGTGGAACGGTGACGGTTCCTGCCACATCGTCTTCTGCAGTGCGCCGCGCGTGGCCGTCAGCAGGCGGCCGACCTTGGTCGACAGCGTGTACTCGCCTGCCGGGTGGTTGTGCAGGTGATGGCCGTAACGACGCTCACTGAGGCCCAGCCCGTACCAGGGCGAGGTATCGAAACAGCGCACGCCGGCCGCATAGGCCGCTGCCAGCGTGGCCTCACTGATGGCATCGGTGGTGGCCGCAAAGCCATTGCCGATCGCCACCCCGCCCAGCCCCAGCCGCGTGCGCGGCCGGTAGCGCCCCGCCTGCCCCGCCGCATTGGTGGCCAGTGTGCGCGCACTTACCCGCCCGCGTGTCGGCAGTACGCTGCCGGGACCGGCGGCCTGGGCGAGCAACGGGGACGCCGCCAATGCGGCAGTGCCGACAGCGGCGGCGGAAAGAAACTGGCGACGTGCGTTCACGGCGACTCCTGCAGGGCGGGCCAGTGCCCACCCTCGCATTCGCGCGGTGCACGCCATGCGTGGACGGCGTCAACGTGACGGCAATGGCGGCCTGGACCGCCTGCAGCACCCCGGCGCACGGGCCGGGGTGCTGCGCATCATCAGAACGTGTAGTTCAGCGTCAACCGCACGTTGCGCGGTTCGCCCCAGGTGTAGGTGCTGTACCAGCTGAAGATCGTGTAGTAGTGCTTGTCCAGCAGGTTGTTGACGTTGAGCGTGGCCGACAGCTGGTCGTTGAACTCATACCGCGCCATCGCGTCCAGCAGCCAGTACGGCTCGGTGCGATGCACCAGGCTGGCACCGTCGGCCGGGTTGGTGATGGTGCCGAAGGTGCTGCCCTGCCAGCGCGCACCGCCACCCACGCTCCAGCCCTGCAGCGCGCCGCCCTGCAGGCGGTAGCTGGTGTGCAGGCTGAACTGGTCTTCCGGCTCCAGCGTGGAGACCTTGACCGACTGCTGCCGCGCGATCTTGTGCGCGTAGCCGCCCTGGACCTGCCAGCCCGGCGCCACCTGGCCGGACATCTCCAGCTCGTAGCCCTTGGTGCGCACGCCCATCAGCCCGCGGTAGGCGATGCCACCGCTGGGGGTGCGCCCCCCCGGTGGGTTCGGCGTAGTTGTCCTGATCGAGCTGGAACACCGCCGCACTGGCGTTGAAGCGGCCCTCCAGGAACTCCGCCTTCAGGCCCGCTTCGTAGCTGCGCCCCTCCATCGGGTCGAGCGTCTTGCCCTGCTCGTCCTGGTTGCCCTGCGGCTTGAAGATGGTGCTGTAGCTGGCGAAGACCGAGAAGTTGCGGTTGAGGTCGTAGACCACGCCGGCGTAGGGCACGATCACGCCGCTCTCGTCGGTGTCCGGCGATGTGTAGTTGGCGATGCGGCTGCCGACGATCAGCTTGAGCGGATCGGCCAGGTCGAAGCGGCCCACCACGTAGGCACCGCTCTCGCGGGTCACCTGGTTGTCGCCGTAGCCCCACTGCCAGTCCGGCTCGGGCACGTCACCGGTCCAGCTGTAGTAGTCGGCCACGCTGCTGATGTAACCGGGCTGCGGCGAGTAACCATTGTTGACCCAGCGCTTGCGCGACACGCTGCCGCCCACCACCAGTTCGTGCTGGCGACCGAACCAGTCGAACGTGCCGCTGACATACAGGTCGGCGGCGTTGCTGGTGGTCTTGCCGATGTACTGGCCCAGCCACATGCTCACGCCCTCCCCCGTCACCGGGTCCGGGTTGCCACCGGCGGCCGCGCCGAGCGAGGCGTCGTACCCGTTGACCTGGTGGTTGAGCTGCAGCTTGGCCACCCAGTCGTTGCCGAAGGTGTGCTCCAGCGTGGCGAAGGCCGTGCGGCTGTACTGGCCCCAGCGGCTCCAGCGCGCCCCGTTGTTGAACGAACGCGGCATGTCGTTGAAGGTGCCGGTGCTGTCCAGCAGCGGAATGCCGCCCCAGCTGGAACCGCGCGGATCGCTGTCCTGGTAGTCGGCGCCGACGGTGAGCAGCGTGCTGTCGTCGAGATCGGCTTCCAGGATGCCGTAGAACACCTGGTTGCTGCGCTGGTAATGGTCTACGTTGGAATGCTTGTCCTGGTAGGCCCCGACCACGCGGCCACGCACGCGGCCAGTTTCGGTCAGCGGCCCGCCCACATCCACCTCGGCGCGGTAGGTGTCCCACGACCCCACACCCAGCGTGGCACTGCCGGCCAGTGCGCGGGACGGCTTCTTGCGCACCAGGTTGATGGTCGCGCCGGGGTCGCCCATGCCGGTGAGCAGGCCGGTGGCGCCCTTGAGCACTTCCACGCGGTCGTAGATGGCCATGTCGCTGAGTGTGTTGCCGGCCGAATAGGCCGAATCACGCGCCATCGGAATGCCGTCGTACTGGAAGTTCTGCACCGCGAAGCCGCGCGCGTAGTACTCGGTGCGTTCGCTGTCGTAGGTGACGATGCTGATGCCCGGGGTGACCTTCATGACATCGTCGATGCCGTTGAGCGCGAAGTCGTTCATCTCTTGCCGGGTGATCACGCTGATCGACTGCGGCGTCTGCCGCGGGCTCAGCACCAGCCGGGTCGCGGTGGCGATCGTGCCCGGGGTGTACGAATCACTGCCTTCGGTGACGGTGCCCAGCTGATTGGCGGTGACCTGCACGGTCTGCAGGGTCTGGGCCGCGTCATCCTTCGGCGGCGCAGGCGCATCGTCTGCCTGTGCGGTCGTGGCGAACACGGCAAGGCCAAGTGCACTGGCCAGCGCCAGGCTCAGCGGGGACATCGACGGCGACGGCGCAGTGCGGCCGGCGCGGGTAGGGACAACACGGAACGAAGCGACGGACACGACAACGCCTCCAGCAAGGAAAAAGTCCTCTGGCGGCGGCTGGAGGGAAAGGGAGCTCGAAGGCTGCAACGCCTTCAGTGCGGCGCGATTCTACTCGCGCTACCGGTCGCTGTCGCGGTTCCCGGTGGCGCCGCGTGGTGCAGGGCCTTCACCGGCCGCAGTGCGTGGCGGGGCAGGAAATTAGCAAAACTACTAACTCACCGGTAGACTGTGTGCCGGCATGCGTCTCCGCTGCGCATGCACTCACAACGGCCGACGAGGCACGCACATGATCGATTTTTCCCCCGCCCAGCGCGGCGGCCTTCCGCCCTTGACCGGCACCCGCTGGCCGATCCGGTGCGGCCATGGCTTTTCCGCCGAAGAACTGGCGCAGCTGCGCGACGGCCTGTGGCCCCGCGCAAGCGACGACCGCTGGGCGATGTGGCTGGACGGCAGCACCTTGCGGTGCTGGCGCGCGGTGACCAGCGGCTGCATCTACGAAAGCCTGATCGTCATGGCCGACGACGGCAGCGGTACCGCCGTGGTCCTGGATGTGCTGGACGATGCGGCGCAGTACCAGCGCGCCAGCACCGACAGCGCCGAACTGGAGCGCTTTGAAGGCGTAGTGCGGCTGGCGCTGGCGCAGGCACGCGCCGCGTAATCACCGGGCGGCGCGCATGACGCGCCGCGTCAGGAAATCAGGCCACCCGGCGCGGCCGGCGCATCCTGCAGCCCGGCCAGGGCCTGCTGCAGTTCGCGCATCCGGAAAGGTTTCTGCAACCCATGTCGTGCCCGCAGGTTCGGCGGGATCGCGGTGCCGTCATAGCCGGTGACGAAGATGTAGGGGATGCCGCGCGCCTCCAGCGCTTCGGCGATCGGGAACGACGGGGTACCGCCGAGGTTCACGTCCAGCATGGCGCAATCGATGCCGCCCCGCTGCAGGGCGGCCAGCGCAGCATCGACGCTGGCGACCACCGCCGCTACCTCATACCCGAGTTCGATCAGGGAGTCTTCGACCATCATCGCCACCAGCGATTCGTCTTCGACCAACAAGACACGCGCCTTCATGGGTAAACCTCGTGTGCATCATCAGGCAAGGGGATCGTAACGCGGAACGTGACACCCTCGGGGTCAAAGGCCAGGTCCACGGCTCCCCCCATGTCATGTTGGAGCCCGCGTTCGAGCAACCGCGAACCAAAACCGCGCTGGGCCGGCGGCTGTACCTGCGGGCCGCCCCGCTCTCGCCACACCAGCTCCAGCACCTCCCCCTCGCCGCTGTGGTGACGCTGCCAGGCAATATGCACCGACCCGTGTGGCGTGGACAACGCGCCATGCCGCGCCGCGTTGGCACACAACTCGTGCAGCGCCATGGCCAGGGCCATCGCACGGCGCGGGTCGATGCGGCACGGTTCGCCCTGCACGTCGAACTGACGTGCATCGAACCGGCCCTGGGCGGCAAGTCCGCGGGCCAACTCGGCGACGTCGGCACTGTGCCAGTTCTCACGGGTCAGCATGTCGTGCGCGCTCGCCAGCGCCAGCAGGCGCTCTTCGATCTTGCCGCAGGCGTCGTCCATGCCATCGGCATTGGCGAAGGTCTGCCGCGCGATCGACTGTACCGTGGCCAGCGTGTTCTTGACCCGGTGGTTCAATTCGTTGACCAGCAACTGCAGGTGCTCCGCATGACGGGTGCGGTCGGTGATGTCGCGGGTGCTCCCGGCAATGGCTTCGACCTGGCCGTCCGGCCCGAACACCGGGGTAAAGATGTAGTCGTAGACCCGGGTGCCTTCGGTGGTGTGCGGGAACGGCACCTCGCCACGCACCGGCCGCCGGGTGGCGATCACCTGCTCGATCTCGTCGTCATGCATGGCCGCATGCCAGGGCGCATAGCCCAGCTCCAGGCAGGTCTTGCCGGCCGCTTCCTCCCATCGCATGCCCCACATGTCCAGCAATGCCTTGTTGGCATAGATGAAACGGTGCTGCAGGTCGAAGACATACGACAGGTCGGGCGTGGCCTGCAGGAGGGCCTCGTAGATGCGCCACTTGGCAGTGTCGTGTTCGTGCAGCACAGGGGAGGCAATCGGCGGGGCGGGTGAAGACCATAGAGGCCCACCCGTGAAAAACGGGTCAGCGCAGCGCCCCTGCGTTCATCCTGCACGCCGGAGTTGGCCGGCGTTCGCCGCCATCCGGCGACCGATGCCCAGTACCTCCGGCATCTCAGCGCGGACGCGCGCCTGCGGCAAGAAGCAGCGCCTCGATCTGGCGGTAGCCGCGCTGGCGCGCATGCTGCAGCGGAGTCGTGCCCTCGCCATCGGGCAGGTTCACGTCGGCCTTGGCCGCAATGAGATGGCGGACGATCTGCACATGTCGAGGCCCGCCATCGCTCAGGATGATCGCCTCCAACAACGCCGTCCACTGCAGGTTGTTGACGTGATCGACGTCGACGCCCGCCGCGATCAGCGTCGCCACCGCCTCCACATGACCGCGCTCCGCGGCGGGAATGAGCGCGGTGCCACCGTAACGGTTGGTGCTTTCCAGGTCCGCACCCGCGGCCAGCGTTGCGCGCAGGATATCCAGATGCCCGCGGGCGCCGGCGTACAGGTACGGGCTGTCCTGGATGGCATCCTTGGCGTTCACGTCGGCACCGGCCTGGATCAGGGCTCGCGCGGCCTCCACGTGGTTGTGGTGGGTGGCGACCAGCAACGGCGTGGCCTTTGCCGCGTTGCGTGCATCCACCGAAGCCCCTTGGCCCAGCAGCGTACGCACCGTCGCGGCATCCCCCTTTTCCGCGGCGCGATGCAGCCGCTCATCCAGCGAGGCGGCACTGATCGGCGGGACCACGCCCGTGAACATGCTCATGACCATCCAGCAACGCAGCGCCATCGGTCCCATCGAAATTCTCCTGCTCCTGATACGGCCGCGTCCCGCAGGACGCATTGGACAACGACCGTAGCCGAGCCGGCGGATAGGCACCAATGAAGAATCGTGATCGGCTCCATTTGCCCAGCGAATACGACGAGGGCCCGTGATGCGCTCCCCGGCCCTCACCGCCCTGCTTGCTGCGCATGAGGCGGGACAGCAGCGGGACGGATTGGCAGGCAAAAAAAAGCCCCTGAGCGTGCGCTCAGGGGCTTTTCTACAACTGGCGGAGCGGGAGGGATTCGAACCCTCGATAGAGTTTTAAGCCCTATACTCCCTTAGCAGGGGAGCCCCTTCAGCCACTCGGGCACCGCTCCAGTGTTCTGGTTCCGCCGCTGCGTTGAATCATCTCAGCGGGGGCGCGAATAATAACGTTTTCCGCGCCCGAAGGTAAAGCCTTAATCCGAAGAATTTTCACTTCCGGATGCATTGGGCTCATCGCCGCGCTGGATCCGCTGGTAAATCTCTTCGCGGTGCACGGCCACATCCTTTGGAGCAGTGATACCGATACGCACCTGGTTGCCCTTGACACCGAGCACGGTCACGCTGACCGAATCACCGATCATCAAGGTTTCGCCTACGCGGCGAGTCAGGATCAACATTTTTGCAAGTCTCCAGGGAACCGGTGGATCTTCCCCACCGGCTCGGCGCCCAGCCAAGGAACGCCACACGACAAAGGGAAGGATTAGCCATAGTACCGTCAGGCCTCCCGCCCCTTCAAGGAGCAGGAAGCGTCAGGTGTTCAGATACGGGGGGTGACCCAGTCGACAACGGCGGCGAGTGCAGAAGCAAGGGCGGGCCCGTCCTCGCCACCACCCTGGGCGAGATCCGGGCGGCCGCCGCCCTTGCCCCCGATCTGACTGGCGATATGGGACAACAGTTCCCCGGCCTTGACCTTGCCCATTGCACTGCCGTTCACGCCCGCGACCAAGGCTGCCTTGCCGTCCTGGGTACCGGCCAGCACGATCACCGCGTTGCCCAGTTGCTGCTTGAGGCGGTCGATTGCGTCACGAAGCGCCTTGGCATCGAAGCCCTCCAGGCGCGCAGCCAGGATCTTGATGCCGTTGACCTCGACCGCCGACGCGCCGAGGTCGGCGGTGGCGCCTGCGGCCTGCTTGGCCTTCAATGCGTCCAGTTCGCGTTCCAGCTTCTTCTGCCGCTCGCCAAGCTGGCGGATCTTCTCCACCACGTCGCCGGCATTGCCGCCGAGCAGCATCGCCGCTTCGCCCAGCACGGCCTCTTCGTGGGCCACGTAATCCAGCGCGCCCTGCCCGGTCACCGCTTCAATGCGGCGCACGCCCGAGGACACACCCCCTTCGGAGGTGATCTTGAACAGGCCGATGTCACCGGTGCGGCCCACATGGGTGCCACCGCACAGTTCGGTGGAGTAGTCGCCCATCTTCAACACGCGCACGTTCTCGCCATACTTCTCGCCAAACAGCGCCATCGCGCCGAAGTCCAGCGCTTCCTGCATGGCCATGTTGTGTACTTCGACGGCGTTGTTGGCCCGCACCTGCGCATTGACCTTGCGCTCGACGACCGCCAGGTCCTCGGCGCTGATCGGCGCGAAGTGCGCGAAGTCGAAGCGCAGACGGTCCGGCGCCACCAGCGAGCCCTTCTGCTGCACGTGGGTGCCCAGCACTTCGCGCAGGGCGGCGTGCAGCAGGTGGGTGGCGGAGTGGTTGAGGATGGTGGCGCCGCGGCGCTCGCCATCGACTTGGCCACGCAGCACATCGCCCACCTTCAGGCTGCCCTGGGTGATCGTGCCGACGTGACCATGGAACTGGCCCGCGAACTTCTGGGTGTCGGTGACCTGTACCTGCCCGCCCGCACCGGCAAGTTCACCGGTGTCGCCGACCTGGCCGCCGGATTCGGCATAGAACGGGGTCTGGTCGGTGATCACGATCACCTCGTCACCGGCCTGCGCCGCCTCGACCGGGCGACCGTCCTTGAGCACGGCCAGCACGGTCAGGCCGTCGGCCTGCAGGCGGTCGTAGCCCAGGAACACGGTCGGCTTGAGCGTGGCCACCAGGTCTGCGGACAGCGTCACGCCGCCACCGAACTTGCCTGCCGCGCGCGCGGTTTCGCGCTGGTTTTCCATCGCGGCGTTGAAGCCGTCCATGTCCACCGTCATGTCGCGCTCGCGGGCGATGTCGGCGGTCAGGTCGACCGGGAAGCCATAGGTGTCGTACAGGCGGAAGGCATCCACGCCCGGGATCACGCCGTCGCTGACCTTGGCCGCCACGTCGTCGAAGATCTTCATGCCCGCATCGAGGGTTTCAGCGAAACGCTCTTCCTCGGCCTGCAGTGCGCGCACCACGGTGTCGGCCTGGGCCGGCAGTTCCGGATAGGCCACGCCCATCTGCTCGACCAGGGTCGGCACCAGCTTGCTGAAGAACGGCTGGCGCACGCCCAGCATCCAGCCATGGCGCAGCGCGCGGCGGATGATCCGGCGCAGCACGTAGCCACGACCTTCGTTGGACGGCAGCACGCCATCGACGATCAGGAACGAGCAGGCGCGGATGTGATCGGCGATCACGCGCAGCGACTTGTTCTCCAGATCGGCCATGCCGGTCAGTTCGCTGGCCTTGCGGATCAGCGCCTGGAACAGGTCGATTTCATAGTTGGTGTGGACGTGCTGCAGGATCGCGGCCAGACGCTCCAGGCCCATGCCGGTATCCACGCACGGCGCCGGCAGCGGCACCAGGGTGCCGTCGGGCTGGCGATCGAACTGCATGAACACCAGATTCCAGATCTCGATGAAGCGGTCGCCGTCTTCGTCCGGCGAGCCCGGGGGGCCGCCGGCGATGTGGTCGCCGTGGTCATAGAAGATCTCGGTGCACGGGCCGCACGGGCCGGTTTCAGCCATCTGCCAGAAGTTGTCCGAGGCGAACGGTGCACCCTTGTTGTCGCCGATGCGCACGATGCGCGCTTCCGGGATGCCGATCATGTCGCGCCACAGCGCGTAGGCCTCGTCATCGGTCTGGTAGACCGTGACCAGCAGGCGGTCGGCCGGCAGCTTCCAGACCTGGGTCAGCAGCTCCCAGGCCCAGGCAATGGCGTCCTTCTTGAAGTAGTCGCCGAAGGACCAGTTGCCCAGCATTTCGAAGAAGGTGTGGTGGCGCGCGGTGTAGCCGACCTGATCCAGGTCGTTGTGCTTGCCGCCGGCGCGCAGGCAACGCTGGACGTCCGCGGCGCGCACATAGCTGCGCTTCTCCGCGCCAAGGAACACGTCCTTGAACTGCACCATGCCGGAGTTGGTGAACAGCAGGGTCGGATCATTGCCCGGCACCAGGGGCGCCGACGGCACGATGGTGTGGCCCTTTCCCTTGAAGAACTCAAGGAAATCGCTGCGGATCTGGGAGGTAGTGAATGTGACGGATGCGTTCATGGGGGCTGGCTTTATGCGGGCCGGCCGGTCCATGGCACTCAGCCCCAATGGCCGGGTGTCGCTGCTGGACCGCCGAAACCATAAAGGGTATCAGGCCCGGGCCGCTCAGTCGTCAGGGTCGTAGCGGGTGGCGCGCCGAATGGTATCGCCGTCGAACCCGCGCCGGGCCAGCAGATCGGCTGCTTTACGGCGTTGCGGCAGCTCCTGGGGGCCGGCCTCGCCGAAACGGCGGCAGACCAGATCCCGGGCATTTTCAGCCCAATCGCCCTCGAAGGTGTCCATGGCCAGGGCGATCTGCTCGCTGTCCAGCCCATGGGTGCCCAGTTCGGCCCGGATATGGATCGGACCGTACCCGGTGTTGGCCCGGATCCGGACCAGGTTCTCGGCGAACCGGGTGTCGTCCTGCCAGCCGGCCTCGCTGAGCGTGTCGACCGCTGCCACGGCGGCCTCGGTCTCTATGCCCCGGGCCTGCAGCTTGCGGGTCAATTCCTTGCGTGAGTGCTCCCGGCGCACCAGCAGGCCCAGCGCCCGTTGGACCGGGGTCTGTTCACTGACACGGCGTTTACGGCGGGGTGCCGAGCTGTCGGAATCCTGCATGGCCACCTTTACTCAATCAAATGCGCCGTCCCTGGCGCTCCCCCGTCGGGGAATACGGAAACCGCGGTGCAGGGCGAGCGTCACTGACGGCGCTGCCCTGCCCCGCAGGAAACTCACTCGGCGTCGTCTTCGGCGTCGTCGCCGCCTTCACGCACGGCTTCTTCCGGCTGGAACTTCTCGCGCAGCTCGGCTTCCAGACGCTGGGCAACCTGCGGGTTGTCGCGCAGATAGCCGCGGGCGTTGTCCTTGCCCTGACCGATACGCTCTTCGCCGTAGCTGTACCAGGCGCCTGCCTTCTCGACCAGCTTGGCTTCCACGCCCATGTCGATCAGTTCGCCTTCGCGGCTGATGCCTTCGCCGTACAGAATTTCGGTGATCACCTGCTTGAACGGCGGCGCCAGCTTGTTCTTGACCACCTTGATCTTGGTCTGGTTGCCGATGATCTCGTCGCCCTTCTTGATCGCGCCGATACGGCGGATGTCCAGGCGGACCGAGGCGTAGAACTTCAGTGCGTTGCCGCCGGTGGTCACTTCCGGGCTCTGGCCCGGCATCATCACGCCGATCTTCATGCGCAGCTGGTTGATGAAGACCACGAGGGTGTTGGAGCGCTTGATGTTGCCGGTCAGCTTGCGCAGCGCCTGGCTCATCAGACGGGCCTGCAGGCCCGGCAGCTGGTCGCCCATTTCGCCTTCGATTTCGGCCTTCGGGGTCAGCGCGGCAACCGAGTCGACCACCACGATGTCCACCGAGCTGGACCGCACCAGCATGTCGGCGATTTCCAGCGCCTGCTCACCGGTATCGGGCTGCGAGAGCAGCAGGTCGTCCACGTTCACGCCCAGCTTGGCGGCATAGATCGGATCCAGCGCATGCTCGGCGTCGATGAAGGCCGCGGTGCCGCCCTTCTTCTGGCATTCGGCAATGGCCTGCAGGGTCAGGGTGGTCTTGCCCGAGGATTCCGGACCGTAGATTTCAACGACGCGCCCCTTGGGCAGGCCACCAATGCCGAGTGCGATATCCAGCATCAGCGAGCCGGTCGGGATGACCTCGACCGCTTCGACGACGCGGTCGCCCATGCGCATCACGGCGCCCTTGCCGAACTGCTTTTCGATCTGGCTCAGGGCGGCGGTGAGGGCACGCTTTTTGTTCTCGTCCATCGGAGTGGTCCTTGCAGAGGTCGTGTCGGTGGAGGTGCTGTCTTTGGAAGTCTTCTTGGCCATGGGTTCACTTTAAGGCTGGCGTATCGCACAGGCTGAGATTCTGCCCGGCGTTCGGAAAAAAATTATCGGACATCCGTACCAACCTCAGCGGAACCAGAGAATCGCCACAAAAGACCGTGCTGTTATTGCGTAGGAAAAGGGTCAGCGGTTGGGCCGCAGCAGGCCGCAATAGAGGCCTTCAATAGCGAAGTCCTGGTCGGGCAGCACTTCGATCGGCTTGTAATCGGGGTTGCGCGGCAGCAAGCGGATGCGGTCCTTGCCCATCTTGAGCAGCTTGACCGTGATTTCGTCATCGATGCGGGCCACCACGATCTGGCCCGAGCGGGCGTCACGGGTGCGGTGCACGCCGATCAGGTCGCCATCGAAGATGCCTTCGTCGATCATCGAATCGCCCTGCACCTTGAGCAGGTAATCCGGCGCGGGCGAGAAGAACACCCGGTCGAGCACCACGAAATCGTCGGACCCGATGTCGGCGCCGATCGGGAGGCCGGCGGCCACCCGGCCCAGCACCGGCAGGCGCAATACGTGGTCGGGCAATGCGGGCACCGACAGCGAGGCCGGCAGGCCGTCCTGCAGCGGCGGCGCCTGCACCAGCCGGATGCCGCGGGCCTGCCCGGGAATGCGACGGATCGCCCCGGCCTGCTCCAGCGCTTCCAGATGGTACTGGGCCGCGCGCACGCCCTTGAAGCCGAACGCGCGGGCGATTTCCGTCTGCGACGGCGGTGCGCCATCGGTCTCTATACGCTCGGCGATCAACTGCAGGATCGCCTGCTGGGTATCGGTCAGGTCCATGGTTAGTAGTATTACTACTAACGATGTGGGCACGCAAGTGCCCACAGAAGAAGAGCACGAAGCGGCAGGACCATCCCACCCTCACCGAAGCCTTCAGCACTCCGTAGCCACCGACCGTTGGTCGGTGACCGCGCGAACACGCGGCCCTGCATGCCGGCGCGGATTCTTGTCGGCCTCGGCTGTGTTTCCGGGGTTTAGGGTGTGCAATCCCATCGGTCAGGGGTCCATGACGCCGAAACGGAGAGCAGCCACCCTTTACCGGGCGGTGTGTGATCCTTCGGCAAGCGCATGTGGGCGAACCATATCTGTGTTGGCTGGGCCGGTAGCCACTGACCAGGCGTTCATGGCCGGCGAAGGAAGGTCGGCGACGTAGCTGGTGGGCCAGGAGGGCGGCCAGGTAGAGCAGCCGACCAACGGTCGGCTCTACGTGCCATCTGCCGCGTTGGCGGCAGATTGCGGGATCCTTCGGATCCCCGCGGTAAGAACCCTAAGGGTTCTTACCGCTGCGCCAGATCGAAAACAGTATCCACACGCCGCAGAAGCCTGCGCCGATGAAGCCGGCCACGCCCAGCGCCAACAGCCAGCGGCTGGAGACGCCGCCCACGCTGTGCATGACGATGGACGAGCCGATGATGAGTGCGGCGGTCACGATGCCCATGACCAGCCGGTTGGCGGCGCGGTTTACCTGGTCGCCGAAGCCCTGCAGGGCGGTGGTTTCCACTTTCAGCTGCAGGCGCCCACGGCGCGCCATCTGCAGCAGGCGACGCACGTCGCGCGGCAGGTCGCCGAGCAGGTCCATCACCCCGACCAGGCTGCGCTTGCCGCGTTTGAGCACCGCGCCGGGGGCATAGCGTTGCCACATCACCCGTTCCAGGTAGGGGCGCGCGGCACTGGCCATGTCGAACTGCGGGTCGAGCTGGCGGCCCATGCCCTCCAGGGTCAGGAAGGTCTTGATCATCAACGCCAGGTCGGCCGGCAGGGTCAGCGAGTACTGGCGCAGCAGCGTGGTGATGTTGCCCAGCATCAGGCCCATGTGCAGGTCCTTCAGCGGCACGCCCCGGTACTGGTCGACAAAGGTGCTGATGTCCTGCTGCAGCCGCGATTCGTCCACATCCACGCCGCCGGCCCAATCCAGCAGCACATCGGCCACCGCTTCGGGCTCCTGGCTGACCAGGCCGTGCAGCAGCTGCGCCACCTGGAAGCGACGCTGCTCGGAGATGGCCCCGACCATGCCGAAATCGATGACGCCGATCCGCCCGTCGCGCAGGTAGATGATGTTGCCCGGATGCGGATCGGCGTGGAAGCAGCCGTCCTCCAACACCATCTTGAGCACGATGTTGCCGCCCCGACGCGCCAGCTGCACCCGATCCAGTCCCGCCGCGTCGACGCCGGCGAGGTCGCGGCCGGGAATGCCATCCACGAAGTCCTGCACGTTGAGGCTCTCGCAGGTCCACTGCCAGTGCACGTTGGGAATCAGGATGTCGTGACGCCCCTGGAAGTTGCGGGCGATGCGCTCGGCGTTGCGGCATTCGGCGGCGAAATCCAGCTCACGTCGCAGCGATACCTGGAACTGCAGCACCACTTCGGCCGGGCGGTAGCGCTGCAGGTCCGGCAGGCGCGCCTCGACGATCTCGGCCAGCCGCGCCAGCAGGCGCAGGTCGGCTTCGATCACGTCGCGTATGCCGGGCCGGCGGATCTTGAGCACCACGGCCGTGCCGTCGTGCAGGGTGGCGCGGTGCGCCTGGGCCAGCGACGCGGCCGCCATCGGGGTTTCATCCAGCCACGCGAACACCTCGGTGGCCGGTGCCCCGAGGTCGGCTTCCAGCTGCTCGCGGACCTGCGCATAGGGCAGCGCGGGCACCGCGTTCTGCAGTTCGGAGAACTCGGCGATCCAGTCCGGCGGGAACAGGTCCACGCGGGTGGCCAGCACCTGCCCGAGTTTGACGAAGGTGGGGCCCAGGTCCTCCATCGCCCGCCGCACCCGCACCGGGGCGGTCATGCGCAGCATCTGCGTGTCGTTCCAGTGCAGCAGGCGCCCGGCCCGTTCCAGCACGTCGGCCAGGCCGATCCGGCGGACCAGGTCGCCAAAGCCATAGCGGATCAGGACCGAGGCGATTTCCTGCAATCGCCCCAGGTCGCGCACGGTGCCCAGTGTTTCCCACATCGGTACAGCTCCTGTCGACGCACGCGCTCAGGATGTCACACCGGGGCGAAAATTCCCGTCAGTGCCTGCTGCACGGTCTGGCGGCGGATGGCATCGCGGTCGCCATCGAACTGGAACAGCTGCGCCCGGGCGTAACCGCCGCGTTGCTTCCAGCCGATCCAGACGCTGCCCACCGGCTTGTCGGGGCTGCCACCGCCGGGGCCGGCGATGCCGGTCACGGCTACGGCCATGCCGGCGCCGGAATTGATCAACGCGCCGGACACCATTTCCAGCACGGTTTCGCGGCTGACCGCACCGAACTGTTCCAGCGTGTGCGCGCGCACGCCGAGCAGGCGCTGCTTTGCCTCGTAGCTGTAGACCACCATGCCGCAATCGAAGAAGGCCGACGAGCCGGCCACGTCGGTCATCGCCTTGGCGATCCAGCCGCCGCTGCAGCTTTCGGCGCTGACCAGTTGCAGGGCGGCCTGCTGCAGGCGCTGGCCGACATCACGGGCGAGGACGCCGAGTTCGGCATCGGTGGGGACGTGCATGGGGATCCTGGAACGGGGGAACGACTGCCCCGTTTTAGCCGAAATCGACGGCGGTGTCGTGTGCGGGGCGTGCGACGTAGTGTCGCGACCGGTGCCGGTGGTCGGCGGATGCACGTAGAGCCGGGCTCTGCCCGGCTGATGCCCTGGCGCACGTAGAGCCGGGCTCTGCCCGGCTTGAAGGTGCCAAACAGCCGGGCAGAGCCCGGCTCTACGCGTGCGCTGGCAGCCGGGCAGAGCCCGGCTCTACGCGTGCGCTGGCAGCCGGGCAGAGCCCGGCTCTACGGGGCGTGGGCGCCGGCCGGGGTTACCACTCCGGCAGTTTTTCCGGGAGCAGGGCGCGGATCGGTTCGCCGCCCTCGGCCGCCGCCAGTTTCTCGGCTTCGGCGATGGGCAGGTCAACATCGAGCAACCAGCCGTCTTCGTCGGCCTGTTCGCTGCGCACCACTTCCAGCTGGTGCAGGCGCGAGCGCAGCCGGCCGGCACTGGGTGGCAGGCGCAGTTCGCCGGTGACATGCTGCAGGCCCAACCGCTTGCCCAGTACGGACTGCAGCAGCGGCAGGCCAAGCCCGTCGCGTGCGGAAATCCATACGCGCTCGCGGCGCGCTTCATCGGGGATGCCGTCCTGCGCGTCGTGACGCACTTCGGCACCGTCGATGCGGTCGATCTTGTTGAAGACCAGCAGCTGCGGCAGATCACCGGCACCGACCTCGGCCAGTACTTCGTCGACCTGGGCGATGCGCTCTTCGCGGTGCGGATCGGCCGCATCAACGATGTGCAGCAGGAAATCGGCCTCGCGCGCTTCGCTCAGGGTCGAGCGGAACGCGGCCACCAGCTCATGCGGCAGATCGCGCACGAACCCGACGGTGTCGGCCAGCACGACGCTGCCGCCGGGCACGATGATGCGGCGCACGGTCGGGTCCAGGGTGGCAAACAACTTGTCGGCGGCATACGCCTCGGCACCCGTCAGCGCGTTGAACAGCGTCGACTTGCCGGCGTTGGTGTAGCCCACCAGGGCCACGCGCGGCAACTCGCTGCGCACGCGTGCGCGGCGCATCTGGGTGCGCTGCACTTCCACTTTTTCCAGCTTCTTCTGCAGCTGCTCGACCCGCTTCTGCAGCAGCCGGCGATCGGTTTCCAGCTGGGTTTCACCCGGGCCACGCAGGCCGATGGCACCGCCGCGCTGACGCTCCAGATGGGTCCAGCCGCGGACCAGCCGCGTGGCCATGTGGCGCAGCTGCGCCAGCTCGACCTGCAGCTTGCCTTCGTGGCTGTGCGCACGCTGGGCGAAGATGTCCAGGATCAGGCCGGTACGGTCGATCACCCGGCGCTCCAGGAACCGTTCCAGGTTGCGCTCCTGCACCGGCGACAGCGAATGGTTGACCAGTATCAGGTCGGCACCGGTGGCGTCGGCCGCGGCTTTCACCTCGTCCAGCTTGCCGGTGCCGATCAGGATCGACGGGTTGGGCCGATCGATGCGCGCGGTCAGCGTCGCGGCGATGCTGGCCCCGGCGGAGCGGGCCAGATCGGTGAACTCTTCAAGCACATCTTCTTCGAGCCGGCCGGAATGCGGCTGGATCAGGAGTGCGTGTTCGCCTCGCTTGGAACGGTCAAACACGCAATTCTCCGGAAATACCGAACGTATTACTCAACGTCGTCTTCACCTTGGACGCCTTCGGCGCCACCTTCATTGGACTGTACATAGCCGCCGCCCGGACCGACCCGCACGTTGCGCGCCGGCACCACGGTCGAAATGGCGTGCTTGTACACCATCTGGCTCACCGTATTACGCAGCAGCACCACGAACTGGTCGAACGATTCAATCGTTCCCTGAAGCTTGATGCCATTGACCAGATACACCGAAACCGGCACGCGCTCGCGCCGAAGTGCATTGAGAAACGGATCCTGCAGCGATTGCCCCTTGGACATTGCCAACTCCTGATTATTGTTTTTATGGTCTTCCGGCAGTTCCACGGCCCCCGCCGCCCACCGGAATCCTTGATGGTACACGGGCCGGAGGGGAGAAGGCGTGGAGTCAGCGTGCGACGAAGGTCGACACCGCGTCCGCCAGGGAAGCCTTATCCAGATGGGGGTCGAACCAGCGCACATCAAGCTCGCCCCGCAGCCAGGTCAGCTGGCGCTTGGCCAGTTGGCGGGTGGCCTGGATGCCCCGCTCGCGGAACTGGCTGGCACTGCCCTGCCCGTCCAGGAACTCCCACGCCTGGCGGTAGCCGACCGCGCGGATGGCCGGAAGGTCCAGCGGTGCCGCCACCCGGGCCATGTCCGGCAGCGCGCGCAGGGCGCGGACCTCGTCCAGGAAGCCGTGGGCCAGCATGGCGTCGAAACGGGTCTCGATGCGCTGGTGCAGCACGCTGCGCTCGCGCGGGGCCAACACCAGCTTGAGGGTGCGCACCGGCAGGCGATCCACCCCGGGCAGTTTCTGCCATTCGCTGATCGGGGTGCCGCTCAGCCGGTACACCTCCAGCGCACGCTGGATGCGCTGCGGGTCGGTCGCATGAATGCGTGCCGCGGCCACCGGGTCGATGCCGGCCAGTTCGGCGTGCAGCGCCACCCAGCCCTCGGCGGCCGCCTGTTCGGCAATCCGCGCACGGGTGTCGGGATCGGCCGGCGGCATCGGCGACAGCCCCTGCAGCAGCGCACGGAAATACAGCCCGGTGCCGCCGGCCAGGATCGGCATGCGGCCACGGGCCACGATGTCGGCGACCGCGCGCGCGGCATCGGCGGCGAACTCGGCGGCTGAATAGGTCTGCCACGGATCGCGCAGGTCCAGCAGGTGGTGCGGTGCCTGCGCGCGTTCGACCGCATCCGGCTTGGCCGAGCCGATCTCCAGGCCGCGGTAGACCAGCGCCGAATCGACGCTGACGATCTCCCCGCCCAGCTGCTGCGCCAGCGCGATCGCGGTTGCGGTCTTGCCCGACGCGGTCGGGCCCATCACCGCGATCGCCAGCGGGCGCTGGTCCACGGCCATCAGACGTCGTCCGGCCAGCGCGGCATCGTCGGCGCTGCGTCCACGCGCGGCATCGGCACCGCATCCACCGCTGCCCACACCTTGAGGGCGTCGACCGTGGCGGCCACGTCGTGCACGCGCAGCAGCATCGCGCCGCGCTGGGCGGCGATCAGGTGCGCGGCGACCGAGCCGGCGACGCGGTCGCGCGGCTGCTCGCGGCCGGTCAGCTCGCCGATGCTGCGCTTGCGCGACAGGCCCGCCAGCATCGGCACGCCGAGGTCAAGAAAGCGCGCCGAGCGCGCCAGCAAGGTCATGTTGTGTTCGGTGGTCTTGCCGAAGCCGAAGCCCAGGTCGATGACCAGATGCTTTTTGGCCACGCCGGCCATCTCCGCCTGGAACATGCGCTCGGTCAGGAAACGATGCACCTCGGCCACTACGTCGTGGTAATGCGGGGTGTCCTGCATGCTGCCCGGCTCGCCCTGCATGTGCATCAGCACCACGGGCACGCCTAGGTCGGCGGCTGCCTGGAGCGCACCGGGCTGACGCAATGCATGGATGTCGTTGATCATGCCGGCGCCGGCCGCCACGGCAGCACGCATCACGGCCGGCTTGAAGGTGTCGATGCTGATCGGCACCGTGGTTTCCGCCGCCAGCCGCTGAATGACCGGGATCACCCGGCGCAGCTCTTCGTCCTCCGGCACCGGCGCGCTGCCGGGACGGGTGGACTCGCCGCCGATGTCCAGCAGGTCGGCGCCCTCGGCGACCAGCTGCAGGCCATGCGCGACCGCGGCCTCCACGGTGTCGTGCGCGCCGCCGTCGGAGAACGAGTCCGGGGTGACGTTGACGATACCCATCACGCGCGGGCGATCCAGCCGCAGCACGCGGCCGCCGCAATCGAGCTGGGGGGAAATGTCGAACATGGGCAGGTCCACGGAATACGCCAGCGCGTAGTTTACGCCGGCGTACCGCTGCGACCGTCAGAGATCGCCGAGCTTGGCGCCGTCCACTGGATTGGCCAGCCATTGCGCCAGATCGCTGCCGATCGCATTCACGGTGCGCTCCAGCACGTCGCAAGAGCCCTTGAAGCCGGCGAACGCTCCGCCACGCGACGTGCGCCGCGCCGTGACCGAGGCGATCTGCTTCCCCTCCTGGAACAACACACCCCGCGCGGTGGCCGACTTGAAGTGGCCGGAGAACGCATTGCCGGCGCTCTGCGCCTCGACCAGCTCCAGCTGCAGTACCCGACCGTGGTCGGTGGGCAGCGCGGTGTCGAAGACGATGGTATTGCCATGCCTGGGGGCATCCTTGCCCAACGCGCTTGCCAGCTGCGCGCCGATGCGGCATTCGGTCTTGATGTTCTCGGCAATGTAGGAAGACGCCGCATAGGGCACCGGGTCCTGCACGTGGATCTCGGCAGCCAGTACCGGCGTGGCACAGCACGAGAGCGCCGCAACAGCGGCGCGCAACAAATGACGCATGGATTCCCCCTGGAATGTAGGCGCGCGATCACCGAGCGTGCCGCGCGGCAGCGTCATCCTGCCGCCACCCTGACCGCAGCGCAAGCTCGCTCAGCGTTGCTGGCGGCGCTTGCGATCCACGTACAGCGTCTTGGCAATGCTCAGCAGGATGCCCAATGCGATGCCGATGCCCGCGCCCAGCAGGAAGTTGTCACGGAACAGGCCGATGCCCACGCCCACCACCGTGGCGATCACCATTTCGGCAGTGTGCGACACCGGGGTCGGGGGCGGGATGGACATGGCAACTCCGGAACGGACGACGAAACGAGGTGTCCATTATGGCGCGGAAACGACGAAGGCCGGGTTGCCCCGGCCTTCGTCATTCACCTCACTGCCTGCTTACAGCTGCTCGGCAGGACCGGCAATCGGCGGCACCGGACGGGCGTCGCCGCCCTTGTCGTTGTTGTTGCCGTTGCCGCCGTCCTTGTTGGACTTTTCCCAGCCCATCGGCGGCGGCGGATCGCGACCTTCCATGACCGCATCGATCTGCGGCACATCGATGGTCTCGTACTGCAGCAGCAGCTGCGACATGGTGTGCAGCTTGTCCAGGTTGGCGGTCAGCAGCTCGGTGGTGCGGGCGTAGGCCTTGTCCAGGATGCTGCGCACCACTTCGTCGATGCGGCGCGCGGTGTCGTCGGAGACGCTCTTGTGCTGCGTGACCGAACGGCCCAGGAACACTTCATCGTCTTCCTCGCCGTAGGCGATCGGACCCAGCTCATCGGACAGGCCCCACTTGGTGACCATGTTGCGGGCCATCTTGGTGGCGCGCTCGATGTCGTTGGACGCACCGGTGGTGACCTTGTCGGTGCCGAAGATCAGCTCTTCGGCCACACGACCACCGTACAGCGAGCACAGCTGCGATTCGATCGCCACGCGGTTCATCGAGTACTTGTCGCCTTCCGGCAGGTACATGGTCACGCCCAGCGCGCGGCCGCGCGGGATGATGGTGACCTTGTAGACCGGATCATGCTCGGGCACCAGGCGGCCGACGATGGCGTGGCCGGCTTCGTGGTAGGCGGTGAGCGTTTTTTCTTCTTCGCTCATCGCCATCGAACGGCGTTCGGCACCCATCAGGATCTTGTCGCGGGCACGGTCGAAGTGGTCCATGCGGACTTCCTTCTCGCCACCGCGCGCGGCGAACAGCGCCGCCTCGTTGCAGAGGTTGGCCAGGTCCGCGCCGGAGAAGCCCGGGGTACCGCGCGCGATCACCATCGGCTCGACGTCGTCGGCCAGCGGCAGCTTGCGCATGTGCACCTTCAGGATCTGCTCGCGGCCGCGCACGTCGGCCAGGCCCACCACGACCTGGCGGTCGAAACGGCCCGGGCGCAGCAGCGCCGGATCCAGCACGTCGGGACGGTTGGTGGCGGCGATGACGATCACGCCCTCGCCCCCCTCGAAGCCGTCCATTTCGACCAGCAGCTGGTTCAGGGTCTGCTCGCGTTCGTCATGACCGCCGCCCAGGCCGGCACCACGGTGGCGGCCGACGGCGTCGATTTCGTCGATGAAGATGATGCACGGCGCCTGCTTCTTGGCCTGCTCGAACATGTCGCGGACGCGGCTGGCGCCGACGCCGACGAACATTTCCACGAAGTCCGAGCCGGAGATCGAGAAGAACGGGACCTTGGCCTCACCGGCAATGGCGCGGGCCAGCAGGGTCTTGCCGGTGCCGGGCGGACCGACCATCAGCACGCCGCGCGGGATCTTGCCGCCCAGCTTGGTGAACTTGGTCGGGTCGCGCAGGAAGTCGACCAGCTCGCCGACCTCTTCCTTGGCTTCGTCGCAGCCGGCGACGTCGGCGAAGGTGACCTTGATCTGGTCTTCGCCCTGCAGCTTGGCGCGAGACTTGCCGAAGGACATGGCGCCCTTGGAGCCGCCACCGCCGCCCTGCATCTGGCGCATGATGAACAACCAGAAGCCGATGATCAGGATCACCGGGAGGAAGTTCATCAGAATGGCGCCCAGCGAGATACCGCTGGACGGCTCTTCCTGGACGATTTCCACGTTCTTGCCGCGCAGCACGTTGATCAGGTCACGATCGTAGGGCGCGGTGATGGTGGCCGACTGGCCGCCACGGGTGGTGTAGGACAGCTGGCTGGTGCCGCCGCGCACGTCACCGGCGAAGGTGACCTTCTGTACGTTGCCGCTGTCCACCTGGTCCAGGAACTGCGAATAGGTCGCGCCCTGGGCTCCCGCGCCGCTGCTCTTGGGCGAGAAGCTCTGGAAGACCACCATCAGCACCACGGCGACGACCACCCATAGCAGGAGGTTCTTGGTCAAGTCGTTCATCCTCATTGGCTCCGGTGTTCCTCTAATTCCTGACGCGATTCGTATGGTTGAGCTTACTTGATCTGCGTGCGTTTGCCCTGCCCCAAGGCATACACCTCGGGAGAGCGCTTGCGGGACGCTTCCGGCTTGCGGATGGCGACCTTGTCGTACCGACGGCGCATCTCGCGCACGTAGTCGTCAAAGCCCACGCCCTGGAACAGCTTGATCAGGAACGCGCCACCCGGCTTGAGATGGTTGTCGGCAAATTCCATCGCCAACTCCGCCAGGTGCATCATCCGCGGCTGGTCGACCGCGTCCATGCCACTTTTATTGGGGGCCATATCCGACAGAACAAGGTCCACCGGCTGATTCCCCAGCATCGCTTCGAACTCCGATAGGACCGCTTGCTCCCTGAAGTCTCCGTGAAGGAACTCCACCCCGGCCAGCGGCGGCATCTCCAGGATGTCCAGGGCCAGGACCCGGCCGGTGTCGCCGATCTGCCGGCGCACCTGCTGGGACCAGCCGCCCGGGGCCGCGCCAAGGTCGACCACCACCATGTGCGGCTTCAGCAGCCGGTCACGCTCAAGCAGCTCCTCCAGCTTGTAAGCCGCGCGCGAGCGCATGCCCTCTGCCTGGGCCTTCTTCACGAAGGGGTCGGAAAAGTGTTCTTTCAACCAGCGTTGACTGCTCTTGCTGCGCGATACCATTGGTAATAGGGCCGGAACGGGTGGTCATGATACCCTGATCGCCCCAGATAACCGCTTGTTCCTGAATGTCTATTGCCCTGACCTCTGCCCAGACCCGCTTCCTCCGCGGCCATGCCCATGATCTGAAAGCCCTGCTGCAGATCGGCGGCAAGGGGGTCACGCCGGCCTTCCTGGCCGAACTGGAGGAAGTTCTGGAACGCCATGAACTGATCAAGGTGAAGGTGGCCGCCGAGGACCGCGACGCCCGTGACGCCATGATCGCCGAACTGACCACCGCTTCCGGCAGCGCGCTCGTGCAGCGCATCGGCCACGTGGCCGTGCTTTACCGCCCGAGCAAGGTAATGCGCCAGATCGTGCTGCCGCGCGGCTGATCCCGGACCCCACGATGCAACTGAGCCACGAACTGCCCGACTACGCCTACGCCCTGCGCGCCGCCGATGGCCGGACGGCAAAGGTGAATGACCGCACCCTGGCCAGCAGCTTCGTGCTGACCCCGGACACGCTGATCGAGGCGTGGCCGGTGGCCGACATCAGCGCACTGACCCCGGAGCACCTGCAGCCGGTGCTGGCGCTGAACCCGGCGCTGGTGGTGCTTGGCACCGGCGATACCCAGGTGTTTCCGCCGGCAGCCGTGATGGCCGCCTGCCTGACCCGTGGGATCGGCCTGGAAGTGATGAACAACCCAGCGGCCGCCCGCACCTTCAACATCCTGGCCGGCGAGGGCCGCAAGGTGGCGGCGGCGTTCATCCTGACCGGCTGAAACCGGCGATTTTCGTTCAGAAAAGGCCGCCGCGAGCGGCCTTTTTTGTGCCTGCGCCCGGCCCCCGACAGCGACGCATGGCGTCGCCCTACCGCCTGGTTACGGGCTGTGCGGGGTAGAGCCGACCGTTGGTCGGCTGCATTGATTACCGCGGCGGCAGGTAGAGCAGCGGGTCGACCGGCTTGCCGTTGTAGCGGATCTCGAAGTGGAGCATGTCGCGGGTGGTGCCGGTACGGCCCATCTCGGCGATCTGCTCACCGGCCTTCACGCTCTGGCCCTCGTTGACCAGGCGCTTGCGGTTGTGGCCATAGGCCGACAGCCACTGGTCGCTGTGCTTGATGATGATCAGCTCACCGAAGCCGACCAGACCGGCACCGGAGTACACCACCACGCCCTGTGCGGTGGCGCGGACCGGCTGGCCGCTGCTGCCGGCGATATCCACGCCCTGCTTGGTGACGTCGGCACCCACGAACCTGCCCACCAGCGCGCCATCGGCCGGCCAGCGCCAGCTGATGTTGCTCTTGATGGCGGTGTTCGGCGACGGCGTCGGCGTGGCCACCGGGGTGGTCGTGCCGGGACGCGGTGCGGTCACTACGGTGGTCGGCGCCCGACCCGGTGCGCCACCGCCCGGATACAGCTTGAGGGTCTGCCCCGGGTAGATGGTGTACGGCTCGGACAGCCCGTTCCAGGCGGCCAGGTCACGCGGGGTGATGTTGTGGATGCGCGCCAGCGCATACAGCGTGTCGCCCTTGCGGATCACCGCGGTCTGGCCCGGCTTGGCCACCGAGGCCTGCGGCGTGGTGTGCACCGTGCTGCCGCCACGGCCGCCGGCCGGCTTCACCACCGTCGCGGTACCGCAGGCGCCCAGCGTGGCCACCGCCAGCAGCAGCGCCGTGGCGCGCATTCCCTTGTTCAACCGATCAGCACTCATGCGAACTTCGACCTCCAGACAAGCCAGGCGACCAGCGCCACGACCAGCACGGTCGCGATCCAGCCCAGCGGTTCAATCCAACGCCGCAGCGCAGCTTCCGCGCGCGGTCCACCAATACGGATCACCGCGGCCAGCACGAACACGCGCTTGCCCCGGCCGATCAACATGCTCAGGAAGTACTGCGGCAACGGAACGCCGACGATACCCGATGCCCATGTGAAGACCTTCATCGGGATCGGCATGAAGCCGCCCAGCACCAGGAAGGTGAACACCGCCCAGGGCGACTCGGCCATCTTGGCCTGCACCACCGCGATGCCGCTCTCGATGCTGCCCAGCATGCCCAGCGCGGCGAACACCGGCTTGAGCACTTCAAAGGCGTAATGCCCCAGCGCGTAGCCGACCAGTGCACCGGCCATCGAGCCGGACAGGCTCAGGGTAGCGAACCACCAGCCGCGCTTGGGCTGGGCCACGCACATCGGCGCCAGCATCACCTCGGGCATCACCGGGAAGATGATGGCCTCGATGAAGCTGAGCACGGTGAGATAGGTCGGGGCGCGCTCGTGCGCGGCCCACTTCATCGCCCGCTCGTACAGCGGACCAAAGATCTTCATGACGTAACGCTCCTGGGAATCAATCCAGCATGCCAGACAGCAGCGGCACGAACGTGACCGGCGCCAGTACCTGCTGTTCAATGCTGCCGTCGTCGCGACGGGTCAACTGCACCAGCGACTGCGCGCCGGGACCGCCCACCGGGGCCACCAGGCGGCCGCCCACGGCGAGCTGTTCAACAAGTGCATCGACCAGTGCCGGTGCCGCGGCGGTCACCACGATCGCATCGAAGGGACCATGCTCGGCCCAGCCGGCGCGGCCATCGTCGTGCTTGGTGCGGATATTCATGCCCAGCGCCCGGAACCGCTTGCGCGCCTGCCGCAGCAGGTCGCCGATGCGCTCCACGGTATAGACCTCCAGCCCTACCGCGCCGAGCACCGCGGCCTGGTAGCCCGAACCGGTGCCCACTTCCAGCACGGTCTTCGGTGCGCACTGCAGCACCGCCTCGGTCATGCGCGCCACCACCCACGGCTGGGAGATGGTCTGGCCGTGGCCGATCGGCAGCGCGGTGTCTTCGTAGGCACGCGAGGCCAGCGCTTCGTCGATGAACAGATGCCGGGGCACCACGCGGATGGCATTGAGCGTGTCTTCGTCGGCGATGCCGGCTTCGCGCAGGCGCTCGACCAGCCGGTCGCGCACGCGCTGGGAGGTCATGCCGATGCCGACCGCTTCGGGCTGCAGGCGCAGGCGCGGGCTCATGCCGGCTGGTCCAGCGCGGCGGTCAGCCCACCCACCCAGCTGGCCACCTTCTCCAGTGCCTGGTAGCGGGTGAGGTCGACCTGGATCGGAGTGATCGAAATGAAGCCGTTGCGCACCGCGTGGAAATCGGTGCCGGGGCCGGAGTCCTGTTCGCGCCCGGCCGGGCCGATCCAGAACACCTCGTTGCCGCGCGGATCGCGCTGGGCGATGCAGCCCTCGGCACGGTGCCGGTTGCCCAGGCGGGTGACCTCGAAGCCGCGGATCTCGCCCCACGGCAGGTCCGGTACGTTGACGTTGAGGATGGTGTCGGCGGGCAGCGGGTCGGCCTTGAGGCGGGTCACGATCTCCACCGCGGCGCGCGCGGCGGTCTCGAAGTTGCGCGGCTCGTGGTTGCGCGTCACCAGCGACATGGCCACCGCCGGCAGGCCAAGGAAACGCCCTTCCATGGCGGCCGAGACGGTGCCGGAATAGATGACGTCATCGCCCAGGTTGGCGGCATTGTTGATGCCCGACACCACGATGTCCGGCTCGTATTCGAGCACGCCGGTCAGCGCCAGGTGCACGCAGTCGGTGGGGGTGCCCGCGACGGAACAGGTGTAGTGGTCGATGCGCTTGAGCCGGATCGGCAGGTCCAGGGTGAGCGAATTGCTGGCGCCGGAGCGGTCGCGGTCCGGGGCGAACACGGTCACTTCATGACCGGCGTCACGCAATACCGACGCGAGCATTTTGATGCCGGGGGCGTCGACACCGTCGTCGTTGCTGACCAGGATCCGCATCTGCGATTTAACCGCTTGATTTTTCAAGACTTCGATTCCATCACTTTCCAGCGTTGGCGGGGCCGGCGCGTCCCCAGATGGGGCGGGTCGACCGCGCAAGTGCGTCAGCTATTGTGCCGCAAGCGGGCAGATCGTCCTACCCCGGAAACGGTAGGCAGCTGCCCTCGGCTCGCATTACGCTGTACGCATGTCACATCCTGAAGACGAAGACCCCGCCGCGCTGTTCCGTTCGGCCATCGGCGAGGTCAAACCGCTGCGCAAGCCCGCCGCTGCGCCGCCGCCCACGCCCAAGCCGAAGCCGCGCGCACGCATGGCCGAACGCGATGACCAGGAGGCCCGCGGCGAATTCGCGCGGCTGCTGCGCGACAGCAGCCCGCTGGAAGCCGGCGACACCGCCAGCTACCGCCGCGACACCCTGCCCGCCCGCATGTTCCAGCGGCTCAAGCGTGGCCAGTATTCAGTGCAGGACGAGCTGGACCTGCACGGCGCCACGGTGGCGCAGGCCGAAACGCTGTTGCGCCAGTTCCTGCTGGAAGCGCATGCGCACGAGCATGGCTGCGTGCGCATCATCCACGGCAAGGGCCTGCAGTCCGACGGTGGCGCGCCGGTGCTGAAGAACCTGGTCGACCGCCTGCTGCGCCAGCGCAACGACGTGCTGGCCTTCCATTCGGCACCGGCCGGGCAAGGCGGTACAGGCGCAGTGCTGGTGCTGTTGAGCAACCGGTAGCGCCCGCCACCGCGGTAGAGCCGACCGTTGGTCGGCTGCATTCCGTTCCGATACCGGGAAACCACGCACCGCGCCAAGCCGACCAACGGTCGGCTCTACCGGACGTGGATCTGGCGGACCGTTGGTCGGCTGCATTTCGGTCCGACGCGTGGATCTGGCGCGTAGAGCCGACCGTTGGTCGGCTGCATTCCGTTCCGCCACCGGGAAGCCACGCACCGCGCCAAGCCGACCAACGGTCGGCTCTACCGGACGTGGATCTGGCCGACCGTTGGTCGGCTGCATTTCGGTCCGGCGCGTGGATCTGGCGCGTAGAGCCGACCGTTGGTTGGCTGCATTCCGTGCCGGCGCTGGGAAACCACGTACCGTGCCAAGCCGACCAACGGTCGGCTCTACCGGACGTGGATCTGGCCGACCGTTGGTCGGCTGCATTTCGGTCCGGCGCGTGGATCTGGCGCGTAGAGCCGACCGTTGGTCGGCTGCATTCCGTTC
>Ga0182008_10000117_pt1 | contig 60070 bp, 56 predicted proteins | sample Sormic07211129_1_FD_120482 | JGI IMG/M metagenome (GOLD analysis project Ga0182008, IMG submission 120482) | Rhizosphere microbial communities from Sorghum bicolor, Mead, Nebraska, USA - 072115-129_1 metaG | ecosystem: Host-associated > Plants > Roots > Rhizosphere | place: USA: Nebraska...
ATAAAAATCAACCCGATAAATACAATGCCTAATTCAATGGCATGGCTGGCACCTTGTAAGCCTTCGCCTTCGCCAAAATGAACCAGAGCGGCTATAATCATCGTAAATATTAAGAGGATCAATGCCGGGCGGAAAAACAAGCCTACAATCAAGAGGAAACCACCAAAGGTTTCAGTAGCTGCCGCCATAAAGCCCCAGAATATCGGTATAAAATTTATGCCGATTACTTTCATGCTTCCACCCAAGCTGGTCCAGCCGTTTGGGCCGCCTGCAAGTTTTGGGAAACCATGAATGATAAACATAATACCTAAACCAATACGTAACAGTAACAAGCCCGTATTGCGGTATTTTCCTAAATTGTCTAAAATTGCCATCTTATAAATATTTAAATTGAACGTTATTCTTTTCCACTTTTAAGTTCACCTCAGCACCTAAAACCATACTGAGGTTATTATCGATATGCCCTGTTGGGAAGTTAAAGCAGACCGGAAAATCATACTCTTTAACCAGGTCCCAGATTACCTCATCAGCAGTTTGCCCAAAAGAAATTTTTTCTTCCTCAATTTCAGTAAAGGCACCAATAATTAAGCCCTTTAAGGTTTTTAGCTTTCCCGCTCTCTTCAGCATGCGCAACATGCGGTCTATGCCATATTCTTGTTCACCTACATCTTCTAAAAAAAGGATTTTATCGGTAAAATCCATTTCAGAAACAGAACCCTGTACCATAGTGAGCAAAGTTAAATTGCCACCAATTAACACTCCGCTAGCCTCTCCTAGCCTGTTTTTAAACAAGCTTTGGTACGAATAGGTCTGTTTCTCCCCAAATAATGACTTTTGTAACGAAGATAAAGCCTCTGGAGTAGATTCTTCAAATGTATAGGGCATCTGTGCGTGTATACATTGGCAGTTGCATTGCGCAACCAGATGGGATAGCAAAACCGTAATGTCGCTGAAACCGACAAACCATTTCGGGTTCTTATTAAATCCAGTAAAGTCGAGGTCATCAATAATACGGATGGTACCGTAACCTCCACGCCCCGAAATGATTGCTTTTATGGATGGATCATCTAAAAAACGCTGAATATCTTTGGTTCTCAAAGTATCAGTACCTGCAAATTGATGGTGGCTGGCATATACGCTCTCGCCAATAACAACCTCCAGACCCCAGCTCTCTAATTGTGCTATGGCTTGATCTATAGGTTTGGGTAGTTTTTTTGCCGGACATACCAGCGCAATCTTATCTCCTTTTTTTAAATACGGGGGCTGCTTAATCATCTTCAAAACACTTATCTTTGCCAAATTAATAAAAATTGTTTTGGATAATAATAAAATAAAAAGATATACCGTAACTGCAGCGCTTCCGTATACCAACGGACCGGTTCATATTGGGCACCTGGCTGGTGTTTATATCCCTGCAGATATTTATGCCCGTTATTTAAGATCGAATAAACGCGATGTAAAATTCATCTGTGGATCTGATGAAAATGGTGTACCCATTACTTTAAAAGCCAAAAGAGAGGGAATTACACCTCAGGAAGTGGTAGATAAATACCACAAAATTATTGGCGATTCATTTAAAGAGTTTGGCGTATCTTTCGATATCTATCACCGTACCTCATCGCTTACGCATCACCAAACGGCTGCCGATTTCTTTGAAACCCTTTACGATAAAGGTGTTTTTACTGAAGAGATTACCGAGCAATATTACGATCCCACTGCAAAACAATTTTTGGCCGATCGTTACATTACAGGTACCTGCCCTAAATGTGGCAATGAAAATGCCTATGGCGACCAGTGCGAAAACTGCGGCTCTACACTCAATGCCACCGACTTAATTAATCCAAAATCTACGCTATCTGGCGATAAACCCATTTTAAAGGAAACTAAAAACTGGTTCCTGCCGCTGGATAAGTATGAAGACCGTTTACGTACTTATATCGAAAGCCATAAGGAATGGCGCCCAAATGTGTATGGCCAGTGCCAAAGCTGGTTAAATGCAGGTTTACAACCAAGGGCAATGACCAGAGATTTAGACTGGGGCGTGCGTGTTCCACTTCGCGATGCTGAAGGCAAGGTACTTTATGTATGGTTTGATGCGCCTATCGGATATATTTCTGCAACGAAGGAGCTCTGTAACTACGCCAAACTTGATGTTTGGAACCCAAAAGCAGAAGAATATTATATTAGCAATTACGAAAACGATAAATGTGGATGGGAAGAATACTGGAAAAGCGAGGAAACCAAGCTGGTACACTTTATCGGTAAAGATAATATCGTTTTCCACTGCATTATTTTTCCTGCAATGTTAATGGCCCATGGCGAATATACTTTGGCTGATAATGTACCTGCAAACGAGTTCTTAAACCTGGAAGGGCAAAAAATATCAACTTCTAAAAACTGGGCGGTTTGGTTAAATGAATATTTAAGAGAGTTTGAAGGAAAACAGGATGTATTACGTTATGTGTTAACAGCAACAGCTCCTGAAACTAAAGACAATGATTTTACCTGGAAAGATTTTCAGGCGAGAAATAATAATGAGCTGGTTGCCATACTTGGGAATTTTGTAAACCGCGTGGTGGTGCTTACGCATAAATACTTCGATGGTGCTGTGCCAACCTGTATGGAAATTACAGAAGTAGATCAGGCTGTTATTGATGAATTGGCAGGATATCCGGCTAAAATTGCTGCATCTATTGAAAACTATCGCTTTAGAGAAGCTTTATCAGAAGTGATGAACGTGGCCCGTTTAGGGAATAAATACCTGGCCGAAACTGAGCCCTGGAAACTGATTAAAACCGACGAAGACCGCGTAAGGACAATTTTGCATATTGCACTTCAAATAGCCGCAAATATTCAGATCCTTATTGAACCTTTTATGCCTTTTACCGCAGAAAAGTTGATGAAGATGTTTAAAAATGGCGGGCATGATTGGGATGATGCGGGTACCGTAAGCCTGTTGAAACGAGGTCACGATATTGGAGAAGCTGTGCTGTTGTTTGATAAAATTGAAGATGCAGAGATCAACTTTCAGATCGAAAAGCTGAATCAAAGCAAAGCCAGTAATGCGGCGAGTAGTGTTGTTGCCGTACCGGCAAAAGAAAATATCCAGTTTGACGATTTCTCGGCAATGGACATCCGGGTTGCCACAATTGTGGCCGCAGAAAAGGTAGAAAAAACCAAAAAACTGTTAAAGTTAACGGTTAACACTGGTATTGATGAAAGAACCGTGGTTTCTGGCATTGCCGAATATTATAAACCTGAAGATATTGTGGGTAAACAGGTGAGTATGATTGTGAACCTGGCGCCTAGAGAGATCAAAGGTATTTTATCACAAGGCATGATTTTAATGGCCGAAAATGCAGAAGGCAAACTCACTTTTGTAGCACCGGTAGAAAAATTTCAGGAAGGCAGTGTAATCAGGTAGTAGTTGCTTACGCTAAAAATATTAAAGCCATTCGGAATTTTCGAATGGCTTTTTTTATTAGTTAATCCCATATAAGCTTTTGTTGCTGATATCAGGGATTCATACGGTTAAAATAGGCGGCTATAGTTTCATTGTTAGCGGCTGCCCTGTCTGTACTCGTGCCAAAAGTTAATTCTGTTTTGCCTTCCCTGAGCTGTTCAAACACCGACTCCACGAAGTCAGTTACCTGGGGGTAAGCGTCATGTAAACCTTTGCCGCCCAAGTCAGTATTTAAAGCAGGTGGAATCATTTCAATAACTTCGATATCCGAAGCTTTTAGGTTATGGCGTAGTGAAAGCGTAAAAGATCGCATAAATGCTTTAGTGCCACAATAAACAGGTACTGTAGATAAAGGCACAAACGCCAATCCCGATGTTACATTAATAATGGTGTCTAACGAGTTTAATTGGCTAAATAATTTTGTTAAATGGAGTGGCGCTAAAATATTCGTCGTAATTTCAGCATCAGCTTTTTCATAAAAATCGCTGTCGTTAATATTTATCCAGTTCTGGATGCCTGCATTATTAACCAATACATTTAAATCGGAATGATGTTCTGCAATCCACTTATACAGTTCAATCCGATCTGTTTCAACGGTCAGATCGCATACTTTGGTCATAACAGAAGGTAGCTTTTCTGCTGCTTCCGCTAAGGCCGATTGCCTTCTTCCACAGATAATTACGGTATTGTTTTCCTGGATAAACCTTTCAGCCAACCCGAAACCAATACCGGTTGCACCTCCTGTAATCAGGATTTTGTTTTTTGTGAGTTTCATGTCCTTAATTAATTTGATAAAACAAAGATGAAGTTATTGAAACGATTTATTATGGTGAGTTGTACAGTTTTTATCAATGCAGCTAAATGGATAATGATTTTGAGAAAATAACAGTTCTAATCAATTCTCTAAGTATTTAAATGCAATTTGTTGCGGTAACCGTTATTAAAATGAATTCTCTTGCGACAAAACTTTTACTATATTTGCGCAACAAATGGTCCCGTAGTTCAACGGATACCCGCCTGAACGACATAGTCGGGCAGGGAATAGAAGTTTTCTGAACTTTAGTTATGAGTTACTTTGCCTATGTAATTAAAAGTGTACACTTTAATTATTTTTATAAAGGACATTGTGAAGATTTAGATAAACGATTAAAGGAACACAACGCTGGTAAGACGATTTCAAATAAGGCTTATCTCCCCTTCGTAATTTTTTATTATGAAGAGTTCCCAACAAGGAATGAAGCAATTAAAAGAGAAAAATATTTTAAATCTGCTTCAGGAAGGCGATATTTGAAAAATAAAATGGTCCCGTAGTTCAACGGATAGAATAGAAGTTTCCTAAACTTTAGATATGAGTTCGATTCTCGTCGGGACCACTTCCTTGGATTTAAACCAGAACATTGTCGCGCAAATCGTCGATTTTCAAAACTTTGTTTTGGTTTTTATAATAATACATTAAGACTCGTTTTCGACCATTTTGAATGGTTAATTTTAGTGAGTCGAAAAAGGGGCTGTTTTTTCGAAATAGGGAAACTTTCGATTGCTTTAGATCATCGATATTTAAACGTGGGTTGTGTGCTACTTTCGCACTTTACCTTTGAAATAAGGTTGTATTTTAATCAGGACTTTAATTCGATGGATTGGGCGACCGGTTTTCCTTCTTCAAAATTCATTTCGTGAACAACATCAGTTTTTTGTACTATAATTTACAGTTAGATCGGGAATGCCTTTAAGTTTAGCTTACTGTCGGATCAAGGCACTCTTTTTTTTACCGGTTATGTCGGTATTAATTTCTTGTGAAAAGGCAGCTGTAATTTCAGAAATCGACAGAAATCAGCATCGCGAAGAGAAGTTATTTTATGACGTTAAGATATTTAAAACTCTTTTCTTTCTAAAATAAGGCATCAACGTTCATGCAAGTGATTTTCTAGCGGCCTCATGCCGCCCCTATTTTACGTTGACCATTATCCCGAAAGCTTTCTGATCAGGTAAAAAAACTGCTCAGTTAAATGTAAGTGCTGTTTCAATTTCGGTATTTACCCTTTATCTAAACGGAATGTTTTCTGACAAGAAGTTTTCAGGTTCCTGGTAATCACAAGGTATAGATTTAAGCAGATCTGGATAAAGAATTTGCAGCCGTTCGTCTAGAAATTACAGGCGTTGGTCTAGTGGCTATTAGTGCTGGTATAATACAAGGTTTTTGCCTGCAACGTTTGATGGACAGCTGCGTCTTAATAACAAAACAATAACAAGAACTTAAAATATAAACGATATGAAAACCTTAGCAAAAACATTATTCGCAGCAGCATTAACCACAATATTATTCACTTCATCAGCAATGGCAACTTTTGTCACTGAGCCGGTTAAAGCAGAAATAAAAACTTCTTCATTAGCTACATTCAACAGGATCTGGGTGAGTGGTAATGTAAAGCTGATCTTAACGCAGGGCGACAAACAAAATGTAGCAGGCACAAGCAACTATGATGCTGAAAAAACTTCAGTAAGGACCGATGGAAAAACCTTGTTCATCAATTCAATGGAAACCAATCAGGTAACACTTAATATTACCGTAAAAGATTTGGAAAGAATCGAAGCTTATGGTCAATCGGTAGTGGTAACCAGTAATAACTTCGATGTAAAAAACCTTCAGTTGTTTTTGAGCCAAAGTGCTACCGCAAAAATTAAAACTACTGCAGGCAGTTTATATACCATCGTTCAAGAGGATGCAGTATTAAAATTAAACGGTACTGCTGATCAAAGTACAATGATCGCCAGCAACATGAAAAATGTAAAGTTAGCTGATTTTGCGAGTCTTAAATCTGAAACCTATGCTTCTGAGGCAATGATGAAAGCAGAGCAAAATGCAATGGTTTTAGCAAAATAGAAAATATTCACTTTAGATAAACAGAGCTGCCAATTTGGGCGGCTTTTTTTGTTAAAGGGGGGATTTGAAGAATATTATTTAATGCTAAGCGTACGGATTGCATGGTTGACTTATGATTTTCAAAATATTGGTTTAAGTGTAATTTTCGGTAAGTGTTACATGCTATGGTGTATAACATGAGCTAATTATTGAGATCGGTATACACTATAATGAGCAAATATCATTGCTTAGGGGTATAGATATGAATAAGGTCACTTGGCGCTAACCCAAACTTCTTTTTAAAGGTATGTGAAAAGTGCGAAAGGCTTTCGAAGCCTAAATCCAAATAGATGGCAGAAGGCTTTTGATGTTTATTTTCGATTAAAAATTTTGCCATGTCAAGCCGTTTGGAGAGCAGCCATTGGCGAGGAGGAAGAGCGAACGTTTTTTTAAAATCGCGCTTAAATCCTGCCAGGCTGCGGCCGGTAAGTTGGGCAAATTTTTCCACAGGAACATTAAACTGGAAATTATTGAGCATAAACTTTTCCAGATTTATTTTATAGGGTTCTGAATAATCAAATAAAAAACTTCGTAATACAGGCATCGCCAGCAGTAGTAACTTAACGCCCTCTTTCACTTTTAAAATGCCCATTTCGTCAGTCATGGATGCTCCCGAACTTCTGGCATATGGAACGATGGAGTGAAAATAGCCCTGCAAGAATTCATTGGAGGGAATCAGCAGATTTGGCAGGCCGATATATTTCCCGCCAGATGCAAGTTTTTCCTCCAATGCAATTTTGCGCATCAGGTCTTCCTGTAGTGAGATCACAATGGTTTCATAGCTGCCTCCGTCGCCAGGTGTTTTGGTCAGCATACCCAGTTGATTTTTACCAATCAACAGCATTTCTCCTGCGCCCATTGATATGGTTTGGGCAGAAGTTTCTAAGGTGAATTGACCTGAAACCTGCAGTATCAGGGTATGATGGTTCCAGAAGCACGCTTTCTGTTTCCTTTCGGTAGACAGATAAGAGTAAAAGATTACACCAGGAAGAATTTCAGCCGGACTTTCCATTTATCGTTCTAAGTAGGTGCCCCCTTTAATGGCTCCTATTGCAAAAGTAGTATTTAATACAGTCATTTCTTCTGGGGTGAAGCTGATTTCCATCGCCTCAATATTCTCTGCCAAACGCGATCTCTTGCTCATGCTTACTAATGGCATGATCTGATCGCCCTGTTCTTTTACCCAGGCAATGGCAAGCTGTGTCGGTGTACAACCTTTTGTGATGGCCAAATGTTTCAGCACCTCAACTTTTTCGAGGTTATGCACAAGATTTTCATTCTGGAAACGGGAGAAATGGTTCCGGTAATCATCATCGTTCAGTGGTGCGGTCATTTGGCCAGTGAGCAAACCCTCTGCCGTATTTGCAAAGGCCACAACAGCAATACCCAATTCCTTAGCTGCCGGCAGCAATTCATTCTCTATCTGCCGTTCTGCAAGTGAATAGCCTATTTCCAATGCACTAATCGGGTAGACGTTATTGGCTTTGCGCAGTTGCGCTGCGGTAATTTCAGATACACCAATGTGTTTAACTTTGCCTTCCTTAACCAGATCGGCAACAGTACCGATAATATCTTCCACGGGCACGCTGTTATCCATCCGGCTGGGTTGATAAAGGTCGATGGTTTCAATACCAAGGCGGGTAAGGGAGTAATTAACGAAATTCTTGATTGAATTTGGTTTGAGATCCATACCTAGCCATTGGCCGTTGTGAAAGATGGCTCCAAACTTCACACTGATAAAGGCATCATCGCGCCTTCCTTTAATCGCTCTTCCAATCAGCATTTCGTTGTGGCCAGCACCGTAGAAATCGCCGGTATTCAGAAAATTGATGCCCAGGTCTAAAGCTTCCTTTATCGTAGCCATACTTTCTGCTTCATCAGGTGTTGGTCCTCCCCAAATAGACGACATACGCATGCAGCCTAGCCCTAGGCCCGATACTAATGGCCCATTCTGGCCCAACTGAATTTTATTGATGTTTTTCATAATTCAAATATCAGCGTTCGGAAAGAGAATAGATTGCGTACACGGTCCAATTAATTTGCTTATACAGCTCAACTAAGTGGTATTCGAATCCAAATTTTTAAATCCTCGACTATGTACATATAGGTAGATACCTTGTATTGGCAAAATAAAATATTTTCTTAATAGGCATAAAGCCGCCCTGATACTTGTGGACGGTTCTTTTGTGGAGGGGTGGAATTTTACAGCAGGTCGTTTAGTAAAATTGATATTTGTCTCTGGGAATCTGAGATTTCACCGTAAACATCAACAATAAAACCGTTTTTGTCCAGAATTAGGTTTGTTGGAAAAGCAGAAATTTTAAGTTTATCTATTTCTTTTTTTGCATTCAGAATATGGGTAAAGCTAAAAGAAGTTTTCTTTAAAAAGGCATTAACCACTTTTTGGTCCTCAAAGGTAATCGCAAGAAAATTAAATTTATCTCGCGACTGTAGATGTAATGAATCAAGCAAAGGAATTTCAGCTACACATGGTATACAATTTGTAAACCAGAAGTTAATGATAGTTGGTTTACCGCTCAAAAAAGCCTTTGAGTAGTTTGAGCCTTTTTCATTTTTAAAGCGTTCAATAGGAAAGCGGGTGCCGATCAGTTTTTTTTGTTCACCGTAAGGATCAATATAGTTTCCGTTTTTATCTTTTCCGGTAAGAACAGTAATTTTAGGCGTGATGATTACCGAATCATTACGATTTATTCGCGTAACAACGCGTTCTTCAACCTTTCCGTTTTTAGAAAGGTTTTCCTTAACCTTCAGATAAGTTTCAGAATCAATTATTTTGCCATTTGGCATTTTATAATAATAGTTTTGTTGCCCGGATACAGATAGGGAAAAAAGAATAAACAAGGAAATAAAGAAAGACTTCATAATAATATTGAATGGATTGTTGTTTAAGTTAACTGTGGCTATTACAAGTAAGACAAAAGTTCGTTGTATATGTTGCATGATAAAACATTTTTTAGGTCTGTTTACTGGCTAATTTATAATTATAAACGTCAAATTTAATTCATTTATAAAGTTCATCCGTTGCCGGTGTAATTAGAAAATTCTTGCTGCCTTAAGCAGAAATTGCCTGAAAGAAATATGTTTTCATTGTTATTTTAAGATTTACAAACAAAATTAATTTTCAGTTTCGTCTAGAAATTACTGGCGTTGGTCTATTGGTTACCGATAATGGTATAATACCAGGTTTTTGTCTGCAACGTTTACGGCGCAACTGCGTCTTAATAACAAAACAATAACAAGAACTTAAAATATTAAAGATATGAAAACCTTCACAAAAACCTTATTCGCAGTAGCTTTAACAGCAGTAGTATTCACTTCATCAGCAATGGCAACTCTTGCCACTGAGCCGGTCAAAGCAGAAACAAAAACTTCTTCATTAGCCACATTCAACCGGATCTGGGTGAGTGGCAACGTAAAACTGATCTTAACGCAGGGCGACAAACAAAATGTAGCAGGCGCAAGCAATTATGATGCTGAAAAAACTTCAGTAAGAACTGATGGAAAAACCTTATTCATCAATTCAATGGAAACCAGCCAGGTAACGCTTAACATAACCGTAAAAGATTTGGAAAGGATTGAAGCTTATGGTCAATCGGTTGTGGTAACCAGCAATAACTTTGAGGTAAAAAACCTTCAGTTGTTTTTGAGCCAAAGAGCTACCGCAAAAATTAAAACTACTGCAGGCAGTTTATATACCATTGTTAAAGAGGATGCAGTGTTAAAGTTAAACGGTACTGCTGATCAAAGTACAATGATTGCCAGCAATATGAAAAATGTGAAATTAACTGATTTTGCCAGTCTAAAATCTGAAACCTATGCTTCTGAAGCAATCATGACAGCAGAGCAAAATGCAATGGTTTTAGCAAAATAGAAAATATTTACTTTAGATAAACAGAGCTGCCTATTTGGGCGGCTTTTTTGTTAAAAGGGGATTATTCAACGAGTATTTATGCATAATGTAGAGTAACTTACTGCAAATTTTAATTGATGTAAGGCTTTTATCTCTACCTGTGAACGGATTAAGCGAGTGATATTGAAAGGCTTGCTTGGGGTGATTGTTCGATTACACAAACTGTGATGAGGTTCTAAAAATTAAAATTTTATCACCTATAATTTTCTCTTTACGGTTTTCCGTAAGGATTGCCGTTGCCCTGCTTATACTTTTGAACAGCTAAACAATACTAAAGGCATTAAAATGTATAAATTATGAAAACAGGCAACACCCTAAACCTTTTCAGGCTAATGGGATTACTGGGCTTATTTGCAATTTCAGCTTGTAAAAGTTCCGGAGGATCCCAATCAGAAGATCCGTTCGCTGTAATAAATTTCAACTTTTATGATCAGGATCTGGGGAAACGCATCGAAACATACCATAACACCATTTTTCCGGGCAACGAGATTAAAAAAGGCACACCGGCACTTTACATTGATTTCTCATCTGGAATAAACAAGGCTTTTAGCGAGCCTACGATTAAAGGCATGATGTCGGCCTGCTTTAACACCATTCTGGCTCAGCAATTTGAAGTTTACAAATTAGGTTCAAATAAAATATCATTACTCAACGTAGCCAATACCACCGAGCTGGGGCAACAGGTAAGCGACCCAAAGCAATACGCAGATATTTGGGCTCCTTTACAGGCAACAGTAGAGAAAATTGTTGCTGGTAACAGCGATGCACTGCTGATTACCGATTTTGAGGAGTGGCAAAAAAATATAGAGGTGACCAACACCGCGTTCTTAAAAATTTCCTTCTCTAAGTGGCTTGAAAAAGGAAATTCCGTTCACTTTTTTATTGCAGATTATAAAGAAGGCAAAGTGGCTAAACACCTCTATTTTACCATATTCACTTGCGGCCATCCAGATGCAGGGAGTTTGATTTCAAAACTCGAATCAAAGCTTGCGCCATTAACCACCAGGTTTGATTTATCCAACAGCGCCTATCAATTATCAACCGGATATCCTTCCGAAAAATCAGGTGGTATTTTTTATGACGAAACTGCAAAATCGGATAAGGCCAAAAATATACTCGATTTAAAAGAAGGTTATATTAATGGTCTTAAAAGCGGGGAGAACTTTGAGTTTTATCCGCTTGGATTAGATTGGAAAAGCATCGATCAGCTGCACAGTACTTATGATGCGCAAAACCAGTTTAACGATTTCTTCAGGAAACTTTTTATCGATCTGAGTAATGATGACAGCTACACTTTTGGAAACTTCAGCATAAAAGTTTCGGATGTAACTACTGATTTCGAAAACTTTGCAAAAGCAGATGAAGCGAAGAAACACCAGCCAAAATTAAGCAAAGGGAATAATGGCGAGGCTAAGTTTTCTGATCAGGAAAAGGATGCGATAGCATTGGCCTGTTACCATACCGACGGGAAATTAAAAGAACAATGGATTTATAAAGCACGGCCATCAGGTCCGCTCAATGAGGTCTTTACCCTCAACCAAGCCCTTTTTAGCAACACCAGGGCATCCAATCCAAAACATGTGGAATTCGGTGTTGCTTTCGATCCTAAATTCAGTGTAGCCAATATCCATAATCCGGAAGGTTTGATCAGGGTGGATATTTTATCAAACACGGCTTCACCCAATCTACAGGGTGCTAAAATGGCGAAATTCGAATGGCTGAATGCTAAAAACATCACGAATACTGCCTTAGCAGAATCTATCAAAAACTCTTTACAGGAACTTAAGCCCGTAAACAAAGTAGTGTACTCGTACTATATCAAAACTAAACAGTAATCTAAAATTATTAAAATAAATTCTAAAATGGAATCAACGTCAGCTTACATCATTTCGATCATCACCGCATTGATCTTTCTCCTTTTATCGGCCATCATTGCTAATGCCATCAAGTTTGAAGGAGGGAGTAATCCCAAAGATCCTCAGGCACGTAAAACCTGGTTCTGGGTACTGGCCATCTTAAATCCGGCAGTGTGTTTTTTACTGGGCTATTATGCATTTAAGCCTGATGCAAACATCATGGTCGTAAATAATTATGTAACGGCCCTGAGTATTGGTACCGCTATCGGTTTTATACTCTACATCATCATCGGTTTTGTAATGAGCAAGATATTTGCCACCGGCAAAATCGGGCACTGGTTTTAATCCCTAATTAACACATCAATGGATAAATTATTTGTAATCGCCATAGGCGGTACCGGTATGCGCTGCCTGGAAGCCTTTACCCACCTGTGTGGAATCGGGATGTTCGATAATCAGGAAATCGAAATCCTCACGCTGGATACCGATCAGAATAACGGGAATAAAGGAAGGGTGGAAGAACTGATTGCGCTTTACAACCGGATCAAAACAACAGGTACGAGCATAGGCGGAACCCCAAATGCAAATACTTTTTTCTCCGCAAAACTAAATTTACACCGTTTTTTCACCAATTATGCCGGTCCTGGCAGGGAAACCTATAAAAACATCAGCAAAATTACGACAGGCTCGCCCCAGCAGCAAAAAGCCAATAAATTGATATCCGACCTTTTTTTGGATAATAGTTCGGTACAGGAATTTGCATTAGATCATGGCTACCGGGCACAAACCCACCTCGGTTCTATGCTGATGTACCATGGCATAGTAGAGGCTGCCCGCAATATTATTAAAGGTACGGCAGTACAATCGCAGGAGCGAGAACTAGACACCTTTATGGGTAAACTGGAAAATGCAGGTGCAAATGCAAGGGTATTTATTTTTGGTTCTATATTCGGTGGAACAGGTGCTTCATCTATCCCCGTGATCCCGAAAGCACTGCAAGACTTTGTAAAAATCCGTTCAAACGGAAACGCCAGTATCGATTTTGCCAAGGCCAAATTTGGCTCCACTTTATTAACGGAATATTTCACTTTTAGTAAGCCAGATGATAAACAGAAGGCCAGCAAAGCCAATAGCGTAATCGCTGATTCGTCGTTTTTTCCGCTTAACAGTCAGGCGGCGTTACAGTTTTACCAAAGCGATCCTACCGTTCAGAAATGTTATAAGCTGCTTTACCATATCGGCTGGCCGATAGAAAGTAAAAAAATTGACGGCAACAATGTTTCCAATCAAACCATCACCGGTGGGAGCGAACAGAAAAACCCTTGTCACATTACCGAGTTGTTATGTGCGTGTGCTGCTTACGATTTTTTTAGCCGCAATGATGGTTTTAACAGCGCAAAGGCCGATTACCTGTATAAAGCGGTAGAATTTAAAGATAACTCGTTCAATTTCTCTTTCGACGACTTTATCGGGAATGAAAATAAATCAGGTGAAATTTTTGTGAACAAACTGGGTGCATTTTTTTCCCTGGCACATATTTCACTAACCAAGAATGGTGGTGCTTTTGATGATGCTGGCATAAAAGGTTTCATTAAACAATGCGAAAACCAAAAACTCAACCAATACAGTACCATTACTGACGCGGAGTGTAAAGACATTAACGAATATTTTAAACTTTTTGCCTACACCTTTAAAGATGCCAAATTGATACCGGGCTGGCTTTATCAGGTAAGGAGCTCCGTTGCTCCAGGCCGGTTCCTCTTTGATAGCAAGGCCTTCCCGGATAACCCTTCCGAACTAAAAAAACTGGATGTTGGTACCATTTTCCTTGATGAAAAACACCATTGGAGTAAAGGAGGGCTTTTCAGAGATCGTTATGACCTTTTTGTTGAAAAACTGATCAATACCAATCCAAAAGAGGAGCAAAAAGTAAATACCACCAAAGAGAAATTCCTCGCGCACATTTTTAATGCACTTACCATTTCACAAAACTTCGATATAAACTAAAGCACCATGTCTGATAAAAGAATCAAAGCACTGGCGATAAAAGTTCATCCCAAAACTGAGCCGAATGGCGTCGAATTTGCCTGGGATAAAATCCCTCAGCTGGAAGTTTTTACCAAAAATATCCTGATCCCCGAAATCGCTGTTGATCAGGATGGTAACTCTGCTGTTAATATCGGAACAATCGTATCGGGTATACCTTCTGTATTTGCCCGTGCTAATTTACTCAAAAATGCCATAGATCATATCCGCGATAAAGATGCCGAAGCATCAGGTTTAATGCTCTTTTACAGATCCCTGGTTAGCGAATGGAAAGGATTGATCAGTTGTATAGCCTTAAACTATAAAGATGTTGAAGTCAATAGAATTCATCTATCTTATTCTGATGGCCAGCATTTAAATACAACAGCAAACCTATATGAACCTACCGGTGCGTTTGGTAATATGTTGTTTGAGCGCAAACCACTGTGGTGTGATCAATCGTTGGCCAATAATGCCGACAGGGTACCCTTTATTGATGTCATTTCGTTCAAAGGCCATGTTATCGGCGGAACTTCTCCTGATAGTTTTCTGTTTACTTCAGTATCGTACCAGATCAGGGAGAAATTTCCTTTTATCAACGTGCAAAACGGAAAATTTATCGATCCTTTACAATCCGAGATTAGTCCGCAGGAACTTTTTACCCTGTATGGTTACGCCAAACACATGCTGGATAATGTGGAAAGGTTCAGGCTAAATTATGCTGGCGTAGAAGAACTGATCAGGCCGGAATACGGAAACATTTCGACCTGTATCCAGGACTGGATGAACGATATGGTGATTTATCAGCAGGCAAAAGGTTACCCCAAACTTGATCGATCTGCCCCGCCCGAAGTCGGTTCCCTATTCAATTATCCTTTTAGCCTTCTTTTTAACTACTCTACCGCATTATTCGGTTCGGAAGGAGTTATCTATAATGAATCGAAAGAAGGAAGTATCTTATTTGATCCGAAAAATTTACTGCTTCCGGATACTACTGAAATTGCCCAGATCGATTTTGGACGGGAGGGCATGGAAACCCGGAATTTTCTGAAATCGAAACCCATCTTACTACTGGCGGCCGAAACCAAAGGGCAGCTGAACAACTATGCCTATTTTAGCCTGCCCCTAACGCCATTGGCATTAAATGTTTTTGGTGCCACACTTGATGCATTGGTGGGTATTTCAGAATCATCGAATGTAAAATCGCGGATCAGCGCCATTTACGACCCAACGGATAAAGACGGGGAACGTTTGATTGTCCAGTTAAAACTATATACCGAAACCGGAAACGAGATTGTTAAAGAGGTTATTTACGGGGTGACCTCCGAATCGATCAGCGGTAAGGACATTTTAATGTGGCCTAATTTTATTTCCAAACAATGGAACCGCTATTTTCTGTATTCCGAAATACCGCACAACGATGCCAGGTTCCAGGCCACGCCATTTATCGGAAATGTGGACGACGATTTTTTCAGGATTGTACTGGATGAGAAGGGTACCCCTTTGTACCTCGCCAATAACGGAAAGGCAGCTGTAATTCCTGAAAAATACGGCGATATCAGGGCGCAGCTGCACATTGCTTCCAATAATGCGGTAGCCGACAATAAATACAAATACGAGATATATGAAAGCAATAAACCTTTTAAAGGCGTAAAGTTTGCACATGCAGGGCTTGATTGTGGTTTTGGAATTATCCGCTATGATGGGTCGGGCAATACGCAGGCTTTACCGGTGAATTTATTAAACGCACCGAGGACATTGTCGCCGGCTTTTTTAGGTGTTGATTTCGGCAGCACCAACTCTTCTATCGCTTACTTTTCCGATCAACGTAATGAGGTTTGCGAAAACCTGAAACTCACCAATAAAAGGGTATCGCTACTGGCTACGGATAGCAAAAATAATGACGAAAGGCCGGCGGTTGAGGATGAAATTTTCTTTTTCCAGAACGACGAAATCCTGACCAATTCCATCAAATCTGTATTAACCATCCACGATTCGAGACGAGTGGTAAATGAGGGCAATATCCAGGTTCACTCATTAATGGCGCAGGCGATAAAAGGCGGCTTCCCCTGTTTTGAAAAAAATCTACCCATCGAAAATGCAGAAAACAACCGATACGTTTTAGGTTATAACCGGATTGGCAGGGCCGAGCTGGTGTATAACATGAAGTGGTCTACCCAGCAGATTGACAAAAGTTATAAAACGGCCTATCTGAGTACCTTACTACTTCATGTATATGCGCAATTATTTATTGAAGGGCATGAGCCGCATACGTTAAAATGGTCGTATCCTTCATCAATGGGTAAAGAATTATTAAGCGAATACAGGGGGATATGGGATTCGCTCAAAGAAATATCACCGATTGAAAGCCAGGTTAAATTAAAAACCTTCCCTCCTTCCGATCTTTCCGACATTGGCGATACATCGGGCAGCAGCAGCTGGGGATCTCCCTTAGCTCAATCGGGTGGCTGGGGCAGCCAGGCGTCAGCACCTGCAACCGCAACCTCGGCATGGGGTTCAGCCGGTGCTGGTCATAGCGCCTGGGGCGGGCAAACCAAAACAGAGCCTGCAACAGGATGGGGAAATGAGGCAAAAAAAACACTTACAGCGGTAGATATCAAAACGGAAACCGGCCCGGTAAGGTTCGATTTCAAAAAATTAAGCAATGAAGAATCCTTATCCGAAGCCTGTGCTGTAGCCAATTACCTGGTGCGCCCAAACGGGGGTTATTCCATTAATCCCGGAGAACTGGTGCTTTGTTTCGACATTGGTGGCAGTACAACGGATATCACGGCATTGTGCCAGATGGAAGGCGGAAAGGCCATGATCAAACAGAACTCCATCCGTTTTGCGGCCGAACGTGTGGCACAAGCAACCAGATTTTCGCCCAACTTTAAAAATGTGCTGCTCAGGATGTGTGAAAAGAAAAAAATATCCATCCAGGGTTTAAATTCCGGCACACCTAAATTTAACGAAAATACTGCGCCCTATTATTTTGAACAGGTTGTTGACCGACTGGAGGCTTCAGATTTTGAAACTTTTTATCTCTTAATCGCTGCAGAGTGTAAGGAAATGATGAGCATTAACCTCTACGTTACCGGCCTGATTATGTTTTATGCCGGTCAGCTGGCTTATAAACTGCGGAATGAAATTGTAAAATCAGAAGATGCACCACCAGCCGTTAAAGCCATTCCACCAAAAATAAAAATTGCATTTGCAGGTAAAGGCGCCAGGATATTCGACTGGTTTACTGCGGTAAACCCTGCCGCAGCCGATGACTATTATACGCAGATGTTTATAAGGGGAATGGGTGGTGAAGCCGTGGCCAAACAAACCATTAGTCCGATTACCACAAACCCCTTAAAAATAATTGATATCAATTCGCAACGTGGAACAGACAATGCCGATGTTAAGTATGAAGTATCAAAAGGTTTGGCTATTCCAACCCATATCACCAGCATTCTGGTGCCGACCAACAAACAGGCCATTGAGTTATTAGGTGAAGATAATTTCTGTGTGGTTACGCCCAATGGCGAATTTAAATACCTCGAATCTACCAATTCCATTACGTCCGAAATGCTGGAGCACATTGGCAATCATTTTATCTGTTTGCCACAGGAAGGCAAAGCACACTGCCCTAGATTTATGGATTTTGCTGATCTGTTTTACAAAGTATCATCCGGCATGTTCGGTTTAAAAATGAACGCAGCAGATTTTATGGCTGGTTTTCAGGATATGAACATCGAAAACTATATCAAAGGCGAGCCGGATTTTATCAAGGCACAAAAGCGGAAACACGATGATCAGAAAGATTTTGATTATGTAGCGCCGATCATCATTCTGGAAGGGATGAAATTTTTTGAAAAACACCTGCTTAAAGGCATTCAAAAATAGCAATAATGGGATTTTGTGTATTGGCAAAAATATCGAAGCGTAAGGTTACTTTCTGGTATCAATCAGACAGTAATCCTTATGCCCCACTTAAAATGAGGGAATCGAACGAGATTCCCTTATATTTTTATGTAAATGGCAACGATTTTATTTTTGGTGCCGCCGCCAGGGAGCGCTTTTACAAAAACGATCCTTATGCCTATGGTCATTATTTTGAAATCGTAAAAGATCCGGCTAAACACTTCAGCATATATGGCAACAAAAAACCGGTTAAACAGCTATTTTATTATGGTGTAGAACAATACTTGTCGCACTTTTTAAATACAGTATTATACAAATCTGATTCTATCGAATCGTACAGGCAGCAGTTTCCTTTGCGTTTTTTATTTGATGATGATATTGAAGACAAGGAGAAATCGCTGATCGAAAACCTGTTTCAGGAGGCGGGCTATTTTAATTTAGACCGGATGGGATATCACCATACCCTTTTTGATATACTTACCCAAAAGCAGATTTTAGTAAACAACAAGGCTATTTTATTCATGAATGGCATTGATGATGTACTTTACTTAAACCTTTACAAAAATAATAAGGCCGAAGTACTTGGATCGGCCAGACTGGTAGGTCAGGGTGCCGACCCCAGGGTCAAGATCCTGGCCGATATGATTGTAGAATATATCATCCTGCAAAACTCGTATCTGTCTGTTAATAAGGATGCCGAAATCGCTTTTCTGCTCCCCTTCTGTGCCGATTTACTTCAAAACATCAGCCCCATTATTAAAGGCGAGGCCGAACTATCTGAAGGAAACCGGTATTGGTTTAATGTCAGGGAAAGAAACCTGAACGACAGGCTGCAATATTATGCCAGCGATGGGATGATTTTTTCGGCAATAGACGATCTGCTGAGGGCAAACAATTTACAGGCCGATGGAGTAACGATCCTGCTTGGATCAGAAGAAATCAGCACGGCCTATTTTACCGATAAACTGCTAAAAAAGTATCACCACGTTACGGCGTTGCAGCCTGTTTATGTTAAAGATACCATGACGGCTATTTTTCAGGCTATTGCCGGTGCTGGTTACCGTGTTAACGCAAAAATACCTACGGCCCCTCCTGCAGTGCCGCGTCCAGCCCTCCCAACACCCAAACCGCCTCCCCCATTACCACCAAAAAAGCAACGTGATGTTTCAAAACCGGTAAACATCCCCAGGCTGCCCGAAATAAAAGTACCGCAAAGCACTACAACCAACCCGGTAAAACCACCGCCTTTACCGCCAAAAAAGAATTAATGGGTATAAAATTTAAAACTTAACAAAATGGCTATACAAATAGAAAAAAGAAAACCCGTTTCCCTGATCGGGGAAGAACCGGGTTTAAAACAGATTATTGCAGGCCTGGGCTGGGATACTGCTATTGTAAACGGGCAGCCCGTAGACCTCGACCTCTCTGTGTTTATGCTGGGCGAAAACGGCAAACTCCTTGCTGATGAATACTTTGTTTTTTATAACAACAATACCAGCCCTGATGGTTCCACCCATTATCCGGGCGATAGCAGGGGTGGTGAAGGCGACGGAGACGATGAGGTAATCCACATCGATTTGTCCAGAATAGATCCGAAAGTGGAGTTCCTTTACTTTGCCTTAACGATTGATCAAAGCGAAGAAAGAGGCCACCATTTCGGCCACGTTCAAAATTCCTACATCAATATCAGGAACCGTGCCGATCAATCGGTTTTGTGCCAATACCTGCTCAAGGAGGAATTTACGAATGAAGATTCCCTGATGATTGCTTCCATTTCCAGAAACGGGGGAGCATGGAATGTGGAGGCCCTTGGTCAGGCTTTTTCCGGAGGTTTAAATACACTAATAGCATTATATCAATAAATGAGCAGTTTTAATTTAAATAAGGGAGACAGGTTTTCTCTTTCGAAAGCAGCACCAGGACTCACCATTGTAAAAATAGGAATGGGCTGGAATCCTAACGAAGAACCGGGCGGTCCGGAGTTTGACCTCGATGTTTCGGCATTTTCGATTGGTGGAGATTTTAAGATCCCTTCCGATTCGTACTTTACCTTTTACGGACAGATCCGTATGGGAAATAAAATTGAGGATAAAATAGAAAAAGGCCTCTTCAGACCATTTACGGAAGACGGGGCAATTATCGGCGCCATTGATGATCCGGACGGGAGCAGAAGTGACGGCGACGATGATGAAGATATGTTTATCGATTTGTCGAAAGTTAGCCCCAAGGTGGAGCAGATTATTATATGCTGCACGATCTGCAAATACCCGAACGACAATAAAAAAGACCGGAGGACATTAGACCTGAATTTTGGGAAAGTGAACGACTGTTACATCAGGATTGTGGATGAAAGCAATGGTTCGGAAATACTGCGCTACGACCTTAAAGACCAGTATACGAATGAAGATGCCGTTGAATTCGGGCGTTTGTTCCGTGTTGGCGAAAGCTGGGAATTTGAAGCAATGGGCAGGGCACATACGGGCAGTTTGCAAACTTTGGTTGATATGTACACCTAAAAAATAAAATGATGGCATTCGATTTAAATAAAAACGATGGTGCTGAAACAGTACCATCCAAATTTGATCTTTCCAAGGGAGAGATCGAAAAGCCTGCTGGCAGATCGCAGGCTTGGTTGATCGGTTTATTCGGGATACTGGTTGTGGGTGGCGGCATCTGGTATTATGCAACGGGCAACACGGATCATGGAGCAAAAACGTCTGCACCAAATGTTGCTTCCGGTGCGGTTTCAGTTGTTGTGCCTGCTGCACCCGTAAAAGAAAAAGGTAGCAGTATGGATAAAAGGACCGGAGCGCAGGCAGGTTCAATGACAGTAGAAGGAGAATCGGTTGGAAAAACCAGTATGGATGCAGGTCCCGCTAAATCACAAACAAAAGCCCCAAAAGCTTTAAACCATACCGTGCCGGTAACGTTTACTCAAGGTTCATCATCTTTTGCAGGCATCAACAATACTTTAATCAAACGCCTTATCACTTACCTGATCAGGAACCCTGCGGCATCCGTTCATATTGATGGTTATGCCAGCAGCGATGGTCCGATAGCTTTCAATCAGCAGATCTCGCAGGCCAGGGCCGATGCCTTTAAAAATCATTTGAGCGCATTCAATATCGATGCAAGCCGGATAACGGCCACAGGAAAAGGCATTGAAAACCCGGTTGCCTCCAATAAAACCGCCAGCGGCAGAAAAAAGAACAGGCGTGTTGAAATTACATTGCTATAAAATATCCAATAGTTTGGATGCGAACTTGGATATGTAGCCGAAGTGATGTATCATGTATTTATTGTCAAGAAGATTGTTTTACTCCAACGCAAAGCCCTTTCTTCAGTTCGCAATAACGAAAATAAGACCCAAAAATCACATTAAGTTAATCATTTAAAAAAATCTTATGGCAAAAAGAAGGACCAGAAAAACAAAACAAAGGGGTTTTAAAGAAATTTTAGTCCTATTGGGGATGCTTTTTAGCAGCATCCTCTTTATCATCAAAAGCATTTTCAGAAGTATAGGCTGGTTAGAAGTTTTTGCACCTGTGGTCATTGTATTTCTGATCCTTTTTCTCCTCTCAGTATTAAAAACAGCAGTGAGGAAAGCTTAGCCCAAAAAAATAAAAACCCTGCGCTAACCACGTGTAATCTTGAGTTAGGGCAAGATTGAGCCAAAATGAACCTTAAAAACTAGAGCTATGGTACTACACACTCCCACGGTAGCAAAGAGCTACTGGAGCGTATAACCCAATCCTAGCACAAAAAGACCCAGGTATTATTTCTGGGTAAAGAACAGGTAAGCCTGGGTAAACAAAAGGTGAAGAACAGTAAGTAGAGAGTAGGAAAAAATAAACTTAGGGTTAACCTGATACCTGCAAACGGTAAAAAAACAGCTACAGGACGTTTGGACTCTCTGATTTTCATTAAAGTAGCATTTATAACCTATCGATCACATAATCAGCATCAATATCTGGGTAACCTATTCGATTATAGTACCTAATGAAACTGGCAACCATTCCTTCTGCGAATGGACTATCTAATTTGGCTAATCTAACAAAATCACCTACATTTTCATAAGCAATCATTTCTTTTTCTTGGAAATCAATTACTATATTTTCGATAAATGGTGTTTTCGGTAAGAAAAAATAGCGATCTGTCTTTCCAGAGGTTACTAGTTTTTCTAGTTTAGCTTTATTGTCGGCTTTTTTGTTTTCGCTATATAATTTATATTCTTCGGTATCAATTAATAATTTTGTTTTTGCCAAAAGTACCATGCCAACTTTTCTACCTAAGCTAGCTCCACCTTTACCAAATCGTTCCATGAAATCACAGGTCGGAGTAAGTATTACAAAAACATTATTATCCTTTTGCAGTATTTCTCCACACTCAAGTTCTCGATCCGCTTCCGTTGGATAAATATAAAATTCCATTGGATGAATCTTATTTTCTTTTAGCTCCTTGTCTTGTAGGATTTTAGATATTTTTTCTTTTGAAAGAGAATTGCCAAATTTCCTTAACATTAAATATCCCAATGAAAGATCATTAAGATCTGCTGTGAACTTATTTCTTTGAGTATGAATGATGTCCCAGAAATATGTTTTTAACTCTTGTTCAATATAATTATGTAAGTTTTCCTTTAAAAAAGGCAAATTGAATTTAACTAGTCGTTCTATTTCATTTTTTAGTCCTTCAATTCCGTCATCTCCTTTTGTGACAATCCCTATGATCTGAGATTTTAAGTCTTCTACATTTTTTGTGTTTCCTGAATAAAATATTACAGGGACAAAGCTATGTTTTTGGATTTTTTCGAGTATCTCCAAGCCTACTTGCTCTCCTCCATCATCTGGTTTTCCCTTAAATAAGTCAAGGATTACTATATGATATTTATTTTCTACAATTTTGGCAAAGGCGTCATCAAAAGAATCAATTGTTTCTATTTTTATGGTATAATCGCCAATTTTTTCATCAGTTAAAACTGCAGCCAAACCTTCTCTGTTTTCTTGGTCGTCTTCAACGTATAAGAGCGCTAATTCTTTATTCATATTCGATATCTAAAAGTTATTTTAAAAGTTGCCCCGTCTAGTGGGCCATTGTTTACCAACATAAATTCTCCATTATATTCAGAAACCAATTCCCCGACAATTGAAAGCCCTAAACCAATTCCTTCTGGTCGTGTACTAAAGTATGGTTCAAAAACATTGATTTCTGTTCCTTCTTTAACGCCGGGTCCATTGTCACTAAAAAGAACTGATATTTCATCAGAGCTTGGCCTAGAAACTTCTACAACTATCTTTCTATCTGAGTCAATGTTCTCCAGCCAATGTATGGAATTCTGAATCAGGTTCATAAAAATAATACCTAATTCCGCTTCATCCATAGTTACCGAATTTTCTGAATTTGCTAGTTGATAAGAAATTTTTAACCTTTCTAAATCAGTATGAAAAAGCATGAACTGATTTTTGATGACTTGCTCAAGAATGATTTGTTTTGGTCGTCCTCGCCTTCTTCCACCGAAAGGTTCTATCCGTCGAAATAATTGGGCAAATTCTTTTCTTAATCCCTGAATATTAGAAATGTGGCCCACAACTTTCTCTTTATCAATATTTACATTTTTTAGTTCTTTATTTAAAAGTGTTGCCTGTACATCAATTTTATTTAGATAGTTACCACCATCATGAACCACAGCATCAATTAACTGACCCAAAGTTGTTAGTCTCCTGTATCTCGAAATAACTTCTTGTACTTTTGTAATACTTTCTTTTATCTCAATGTCTTTTTTTTCTACAGCATCTAAAATGAGTTTATTATCTGGAATTTTCTCTTTTACAAGAGTAGAAATAGACTTGAGAGAAAATCTATCAAAAAGACTTTTTTGTGATGTATTTTCCTTTTCATTCTCACGTGGTCTTTCATCATACCTTCTCTGTTCAACCTCATTCAGAATCAATTTTATGATATCCTTAACATCCTCTAAAGCTTGCCCTTCTACGATTCCTTCTCGGTTGCTCTGGTCCTTTAAATTGGGATTGCTATCTAATCCTATGGATATATATCCAACTAATTGATTGTTACTTAATCTCAAAGTCGGATTATTAACTCTACGAAAATCTAACCGTGCCCAGTCATTATTTTTATTCCCGTATGGTAAGACTCGAACATTATCTCGGTAAATGCTTATTCCCGAAAGATCATCAAGATCTTTTTTTACATTTTTGACAGTTGAATTAATCTCTCTAGAAAGTTTATTTAAATCATCTCTGTTCCATATTCTGAATTCATAACTGAATCTGCCAGCTATTGAGATCCGTGCAGGATCCTTTAATAAAAACTCTCTATCCGTGAATGTTAGTTCTTCTTCTTTACCTTTGTTTTTACTAAAAAAAACAAAATTTTCAGGTCTCCCTGTTTCCGAGATAGAGCCCTTGATGTAATAATCTGGTCTATTCAACGTCTCTGGACGATCTATTGTTCCATCCAGGTTTTCATCTAAGGAATCTGGTATATTTAAACCAATTAAGAAATCTTCTGTTGGAACAATTGGATTCAGTAATCTGGATAAAGTAACACGGAGCTCCCTTAGCTTACTTTCGTCCCAGTCATTATTTAAATTAGACAGTTTTAAAATAGTGCCATTATTTTTAATTTCGTTTGCAGGCCTAATTTTCCATTTTATTTTTATATTCTCAAGATAGTTTTCTTCATTTGAAAAGTCATCCCAATCGAAGTTAACTACTATTTCTTCATCTGAATTTTCCTGTTTAGTAATTAATTCAAGTTTAGAAGCTAATTTTGCAGACGCAAATCTACCAATACCTTTCTCACCGGTAAATTTTCTTCGGGCATTCTGGTTTTCAATTTTTTTTTTGAAATTCGTTGCAGGCTCCATCCATGCAGACTCAATAGTTGGAAAGTCCATTCCCTTACCTTGGTCGTAGATAATTATTGAAGCGTTCTCTTTATCAACATATCGAATAGTTTTTCTTCCTTCTAGTTTCTCTTTTACGTCTCCGATGAAAGTGATATCAACAATTGGTGACTCTGCATCATAACTGTTTTTAACTAATTCAATAATTGCGACATTGTCATTACTAATAAGTTCCTCTCCAATAGTTTTAATTATTCTAGCTCTTGGCTTGAAGACAAAACTCCCAATCTTAGGTTCATTACTCATAACAAGTTATTAATTATAAAGGCGATTTTCTCAGCTAATAACGGTGGTACTGCGTTCCCAATTTGTTTAAAGGAGGCTGTACGGTTTGCCCCCTCTTTCACTCCCTCGAAATAAAAATCATCAGGAAAAGACTGCAAACGAGCGGCCTCGCGTACACTAATCGATCTATTCTGCAACTCATCAGGATGGATATAATAGTGGCCATCCTTTGCAATATGTGCTACTACGGTATGAGAAGCCTTTAAATTTGCGCCTACTACTTTGAACCTATCAAAAAATGAAGTTCTGTTTTCATGGGTTTTTAAGTGATCAGGTAGATCATTATAATTTAGTCGCTCACCATTATTATTCCACTTATCTGTTGCTATACGATAAATTTCTTTATCCTGTTTATTATTTGGCCTGGCGATGTGTTGTGTAAGGGTATCAATGCCATTTCGTATATGTGCTGTTGCCAAGTAAGCATTATTAGCTTTGGCATATTGTGTGAACTTATCAACTCCCCCACCTGCTTGCAGATCAGGTAAATCAGCGAATAAATCATAAACCATCCCTTTTAAATCACTCTTAAAATTATCCAGATCAGGTAGGTTCGGTGTAAAATCGTCTTTCCAACCAATAATAATAAGTCGTCTTCTTTTTTGCAAGACCCCAAAGTTTTCAGCTTTTACTGAGAATACATGGATTTTATAACCCTTTTTTAAAAAAAGTTTTTCCATATTCTGGAGGTAAATACCTTTACCTGCTGATTTTAAGCCCAGTACATTTTCGAAAACAAACATTTTCGGTTGGTACCTTTCCAGATATTTGGCGTATTGTACGTAGAGAAAGTTTCTCGAATCACCTTTCATGCCGTCATCCGAACGTGCTCTTCCAACTAAAGAATAGGCTTGGCAAGGAGGCCCACCAATAATTAAATCAACTTCTTTTCCTGCCAGCTGCCTGTCAATGGAACCAAAAATTGCTACGTTATTTTCCTCTCCTATCGCTTTATTAATTACTGAATTATTCAGTTCCTCAGGCATAAAGGAATACAGTTCATCTCGATTTATATTTCCTTTCAGGTAATCAAGGTAATTATCGAAAAGATTATTTGACTTTAAGTAATGGTAAGTAGCCCTCGTTTTTAGCGTATAAGAGGCTGCTCTGTCTATTTCGACATGAGCAACTGGCTCAAAACCAGCTCTTTTGAAGCCTTCGGACAAGCCGCCTGCACCAGCGAAGAGGTCTATATAGTTCACGTTAATATCTAATAAATATGTGAAGATAGCAAAGATTTTTTGGTGAAACGAAAATCGTTCCGTTTTATTAAACGACTTTTATTCAACAACAGATGTAATTAATCTATTCAAGGTATCAGAACGTAAAGCGAGTTTCAGTTCACATTCCCATATCTCAATAACCCTCCAACCTGCTTTTCTTAATAATTCGATATTGATTATATCTTTAACTTTATTTCCGTTTATCTTACTTAGCCACCAATCGGTTTTTGTTTTTGGAACTACGTAATATTTGCATTGATCATGACCGTGCCAGAAACAACCTTGAATAAAAATTGCTGTTTTGTATCTTGGTAATACTATATCTGGCTTTCCGGGTAAATCTTTTACATGGAGTCGGTATCTAAAGCCATTGGCATGTAGAAACTGTCGAACCAATATTTCAGGTTTAGTGTTTTTGCCTCTAATGCGGCTCATGTTAAAGGAGCGGGTTTCTTTGTTGTGTACGTCTGCCATATCATAATAATAACAACAAATAAAACTTTTTTGTGTTTAAATTGGGCATTTCGCTAAAAGTGACTGTTTTCCACATTAGTTGGTAGGTAACGTACTTTCATTCCTCTCCATGCCCATGGCGCAACTGCAGTGCTATCCTGCCATAAACCTGTTTTATTTTTCCTGGCCATGATTTCCAACTGCGCATATAAGGTATCGCTGGAGTATTTTTTAAAATGCCAGGCCATGCCTTGTTTAACCATTTCCTGATTGATTACCTGTTTTTTATCGTTAATCACAACCGCGATCAGTCTTTTATAGCGATCGTATTTTTGGCCCTGAACCGTTACCATTTGCCCGAAGCACAGATCAGAAAGGGCTTGTTTGGCTTGGGTACCGAAAGGCTGGTGACCACGTTTTTCGGGGCAATCGATATGTGCCAAACGGATTTTAACGGGCTTGTCCTGATGTAAAACTTCCATGGTATCGCCATCCATAATACGGATGACTTTAGCAGTGAAAACAAGATGACTATAATTAATGCCTTTATTTCCGCCTGGCTGGATGAAGCAGGACTGCAGCGTGAGCAACCACAGCAGCAGGCCTACTTTTCCCAGCCGCATAATGTTTTGCCGTCTTTTTTGGCTTTTTCGATATCCACTTTTACAATTTTATAAGTACAGTTACTTAAACCACGACAATCTGAGCTGTTGTGGTATTTTTTAGCGCCGGGACTGTTGCAGATGTATACGGTTGTACTTTCTTTGCAGGTAATATTGATTAAAAAAACGATAATGAGTAAGGAGAGTGTTTTCATGCAATCGGGATTAATTTAATGGGAATAGGAATTTAATTAGCTGTTTATAAATGGATTATTAAATATAATAATAGTTATCATCTACGGCTTCCCCTGGATAAAATTGCTAATTACAGGTTCTAAGCTAGAGGCTAAATCGGTTATCCTGAGTTCAAATTTCTTCACTTTCATGGCTTTAAACCAATCGCCCCAGTATTGTTTAATTACATCTTCTTCGTAAGGATTTCTAACCGATGGATTAATGCCCAATACCAAAATTTCGAGTTCTTTTAAGTTGTAGGGGAAGGCAATAAAACCAAGGTTATTTTGCTTCATAATCTTTTGATAATTTGCCGTGACCAGTTTTTTAGTGCTGAGATAGTCTGCAGTGATATAAGAACTTTTTCCCCCTACCTGCATTATACTGGTCTTATGGTACATGTAACCATCGGTGAGTATCACCAAAATGTTCCGATGGGCTGGCTTGATACAATATAGCTGCACATTGCTTTTAAAAAATCTCCAGATATCAGAGCCTACATAGTTATGGTCCTTAATGGCAGACTGGTAAATTTTAGCAGGATTTTGGTTATAAACCCTTTCTACGTTCAGGAAATCATTTTTACTCGTTTTTGGATTAAATTCAACCTTTAGCTGTTCGCTCAACTGATCAATATTTGGGATATTGGGCAAAGGATTGAAGAAAACCTGCATCTGGTCTTTTAACAGGAGTATCTTTTTCCCTTTTATTTGGTTAACAAATGCTTTTTGTACTGATTTGATATATTGCAGGTCGCGCTGATAAATTCCGGGATTTTTTTTAGGATCGATGCGATCAGATAAATCAAGTAAAAAACTGATGTTGAGGTTTTGTGCTTTAACTCCTTTGGCGAAATTACCTGTGATCAAAAAGATCAGCAAAAGGCTTTGTAATTTTCTTTTCATACTGGCGGGTTATAAAGTAGTTGCGTAAACAGAATTTTGAGCATCTTCGCTGGCACCAACACTTTTAAGGTTTTCCTGATAGGTAGCCATACATTCGGTTTGGAGCACTGTTTTTTCGTGCTGAGAAATCCGGAGTTTTTCGTTAACGAAGGTAATCCAGCCCTGCATATATTCCGAAGCATATAATACGTATTCTTTAGTGGGTATAATTACAGCATCAATAAGGTTTTGTAATGTTTTAACCCGCTCTTGCGCAGCAATCGAATCAGCTTTGATTTTATTCAGTTCGTCTACCAACTTTTCTTTGTGTGCTTCGATGTCGGTGATCCTGTCGTGATGGATCTGAATATCTTTTTTTCTCCGCAGCTGTTCGTGTTTCACTTTGTCTTTCTCCCGATGTTCTTTCATGATAAAATCGAACACCACTCCCCAGATGAGGTACACCACAAAACCGGCAAAGATGATCCCCCAGAACTGGATTTTGCCGAAGGCTATTGGGATATTAAATTCAGGTGTATCAAATGTTTTGGTCAGTTCATAAATCTTTTCTTCAATCTGATAAGCCAGAATAGCATCAAATACAAAAGTGGTGAGTAAAAGCAGTCCAATTTTAACATAATTCCCAATGCTTTTCACCTCTCCGAACATGTGGATTAAATATCCCAGTCCTAAAAATACAAAAGGGATAAAGGTAACAAAAGCACCTTCAAGCGATCCATCATGCCAGGCCTTTTCAAATGCTTTCGAATCAAGCACATTCATGATGATGGTGCTATTGGCATCAAAGGGTTTAAAAAAGGCAGAATAAGAGGTAGAAATATAAAAGGTAAATAAATATAGGCTTAAAGGCATCAGGATGATCAAACCAATCCAGAACTTGCTTGAAGCACCTTTTGAAGCACTGACATGGTATTTTTCAGGGTTCCGGGGCAGATCGTTGATCTCGAATTTTAATTCTTCAATATTGTCTTTTACCACCCTGATATCGGCTTCTGATTTGTTGATTTGTTGTTCTTTACTTTCTTTGCTAACGACGAGTGTTTTTATTTCAGTTTCTTTGGTTTTCTGCTCGTTGATATAGGGTTCTTTCGCCAGCTGCTGCTTTTCTATCAGTTCCTTTTCTTCGTTTTGAAACCTGGCATAAATGGCATTCAAACATATTGAAAGTGCCAATGGGCTACCGCTGTTTCTTGATCCATCTCTAAAGCCTGCTTCATGGTAAGTTCTTTTTCTTACCTCCTCTGTCTCTTCGGTAACAGGCTGCTTGATTTCTACATTTTCATCCTGAGGCGGATCAGTTGTTTTCGGGTTGAAAAATTCTTGCATTTGGGCAATCATAACATTAAGTTTTTAGGTGATTTTATGATGTGATTATTTTATTTCTCTTTTTGCCGAAACTACCCGGTCTCTGGCGTAGGTTTTTTGAACCGGTAAAATTTCAGTAGCTTTTTCTTCTTGTTTTGGAGGTTCACTTTTCTTATAAAAAGCAATGATTAAAAACAACACTCCGGTAATGATATCAAGAGGAATCCAGATGCTTTTTCGGTGCAGGTAAATGGGAGAAATGGGGTTAAAAAGGAAGAGTATCAGCGCAAAAACAATTGCCAGGTAGTAGTTTTTTTGTTTAATCCAGTGGTAAATGAGCAGTAAGGCACCCAGCGAAACTATTGTTCTCAAAAAGGTATAATATTCAATGGGCAATTTTAATATTGCTACAAAGCAGCAGATTGAGCAAAGGAGTAAGAATGGTTTCATAGGGAAAATTATACTTAACAATCGTTAATGCATCAGAATTTAACCCCTATAAACAATCGCGTCATTTAGTGCATTTACGATGTTTTGGATGTACAACCTATCTTTTGAAACGATACTATTAATTTCTCCAGAATTTGTGCTGATTCTGACAGAAAATTCGTTTTTGGTACTGACTAAAATTAAAATGCCTACAGCTAAAAGAATAAAACCAAAAACTCTTGATACATCTGAAAAAAGCATCAGGCTGCCAAATATGATCATTACAACCGGCAGTGTTTTGCTTTTTATGATCTCAAAAATATGAACAGAAGATATGTTCCGCATTGCATAGGTTTTTGAGTTGGTTACAAACCTTGATTGTGTAACAGTAACATTTACATCTTGATAAAATGTCAATTCGTTTTGTAATGGTGCTTCCATGTTTAATTGATTAGGGTGTTTAAGTTTACACATCAAAAGTATAGAAGCCTGATTTCCAAACCTTACGGAAAACCGTAAAATGAAAAACTATTAATAAGCCGATTAAAAAAATAGAATACCGGAGAGGTAATGCACAAAAGGATTCGTCATTGCAATCACGAATCATCGCAGATCATTCCTTGGGTTTGGTATAATCTTCCGATTTTTCTTTCTTCCACCAATTGTTGTCGAGGCGTTTAACAGAAGTAAATGTTCGGGTGATGCCGGGTTTCATTGTTGTGGTATCAAGGTGTCTGGGCCATACGTGGATAATGGTATCACTACCAATTACGATCCACCAAAAGGTTTTGCCGTAACGTTTAGTCGTATACACTTCGCTAATGGTTCCTTTTATTCGTTTTTGGTTAAAACCAGGTTCCATTAACTGATAAGTAATTACTTTCTTTTTTTGCGCCTGGGCGCGGCCTATAGCAAATATTGACAATAGCACTATGATCAAGTTTTTCATTGTGCTAAGGTATTAAGGCTAAAAACGGATTCCTTACGGCTAACCTTACGGACGTAAGCACCTTTTTAACCACAAAGATTCACTGAGATAGCACACTGAGCGCACAGAAAGCGTAGCAAAAGGGATATTTCAGGTCCCATTATAAAAGATCCCCCGATTCCGCTCAGGATTACAAACGGTGTTTCAACCATAGAGCTATACTGAGGTAAAACACGGAGAGCACAGAAAGTATTAAAAAGGTACAATTCATGTTCCATTATAAAAGATCCTTCGACTCCGCTCAGGATGACAAATAGAGAAGGATTTTAGGCGTTTAAAAATGAGAGACTGCCCTGCCTGCTCCCAACAAACGATGGAGCAATCTCTGCATTTTCTTGAGTATTGAGCGGATAATTAATAATTTTCTAAAGTTTGATGCAATTGCGCCCTGTAACCGTAAAGTTCATCCAAGCTAAACAACTGTTTTTTCTCGCCGGCATCTTTTCCGTTCTGGAAAGTTTCGAGGTATTTGTTCGCCGTATTAAAGTGGAACCTGCAGATGGGCTTTCGGTTATTGTCATCTAACAATACGCCAAAATAAGATTGGGTATCACGGGCAGCTATGCGTGCTGAAGGAATTTTTTCGCGTAAAATGGCCTTTACAATCTGGAAGGCTTCTAATTCTTCTTCTGTGGTTACAATTTTAGCAGTATCAGTATCTTCTATCACCGGAACCACTTTATCTTCTTCTTTTTTTTCGATTTTCTCGTTGATACTCAGTGCCGATTTTAAGCGGTCGCTGATGGATTCGTTGATGGAAATTGCCAGGGCTTTTTTGGTATATTCTTTAAAAGCAATCATCCGGTTTGCGGTTAATGGTTTGTTGAAAAACCGGTTCACCAATAGTTTCACCATTTCATCAGAAGGGCTGTCTATTTCTTTTTCAAATTCCTTTCTAATGGCTTTAATGTATTTCAAACCTTCGGCCGAATCAAGGATGTTCTCTAAATTATATTCAGTTTTGGTAAAACTTTCCAGGATTTTAATGGCGTTATCTTTCAGGTCTTCGATATCAATCGTTAGGAAAGGCTTCTCATCCATAATATTCGGTTTTTCCAAATCAGCATAAAAGTTATAAACCGTACCATTGGTTAATACCCCAAAGCGGGCTTTAGAAACATGGTAGTACCGGTGTAGCTGAGAATTGTGTGCATCGGCATTTTCTTTCCAGTGTTTACATTCGAAAATGAGGATAGGTTCGTTATTTTTTCGGATGACGTAATCCACTTTCTCGCCTTTTTTAGTGCCGATATCACAAATGTGCTCCGGAATAACTTCGGTAGGATTAAAAATATCGTAACCCAGGATTTGAATAAATGGCATTACAAATGCATTTTTGGTAGCCTCTTCGGTATTGATCTGATCTTTTAATCCTACCACCCGCTGGTGGAGTTGTTCTAATTTAAGTTTAAGGTCCATTTAGGCTTGCTTTTGGTTTGTTGATCAAAAGTAAAGCAGCTGAAGATGTTATTCTTACGGGAAACCGTAGCGGGAAAAAGTTAATGGATTTACGGTTAAAGTTGATTAATTGAGGCTCAATAAGATGCGTTGTCATGGAAGGACCCTGAAACGAGTTCAGGGTGACGATACTCAGGGAGGTTAAGTTTCATTGAGTATCAAGTTGCTATTCTTCGCGACGCTACAGGTGGCCCAGGACTATGAACTTAGAACTCTAGATCATTCACCGCCAAACGCTATACGCCAAGCGCTCTACGCTAACGCTATCCTAAATAATCCCAATATCTTTACAATAAGCAATAAGCTGTTCGTTTTTGGAGAAACCTAATACCTCTTTCATCAGATTAAGCCGTTTTTCAATACTGCTCAGGCCAGCAGGCTTAATGTTGTTTTCCTGGAGATAATAAGGGATGTTTTTTTGAGGGGTGCCTTCAACCAATTGGGAGATAATGGCAATATCTAAATCTGTAAAATCGTGCGAGTTATTTTCTTTTCTGGCCTGTTTTAAATCAGGCGAAAGGTATTTTTTATGGTTATGAATAGCAGATATAGCCAGTTTTAAATATTGGCCATCATGGCGTGCTTTGCGTACATAGCCATCAATTTGCATTTCTTTAAACAGCATATCAATAACCGCCATTCTACTTTCACCGGAAAATACAAGGGTTTTTAAATTGGGTTGCACCGCTTTTGCCGCTTTGATGAGTTCTGCCCCACCCGCAATTTTCTGATGATTATGGTCTTCTTCAAAATAGAGGTCGGTAATTAACAGATCATAAGGTTGCTCAGCTTTAATGGCATTTTTGATCCAGGTAAATGCATCATCGCAATAATATACATATTCGGGTTTTGCTGCACCCAGTTCAGTTAATGTTTTTTGCAGCGAAATATTCTGTGTTTCTTGATCTTCGGCAATAAGTATTCTTTTAAACATATTTATTAATTTAGGAAACCGGAAAAGAGATACTAATTTTGAGCCCCTTTTCTACATTGGTATCAAAGGTAATGGTACCGCCAATCGCATCAATACGGGTTCCCGTATTGGTAAGTCCATTGTTCGGTTGCACTTCACCCTTAATCCCGACACCATTATCAGTATAATAAATGTTTATTTTTTTTTGTGCCTGTTCAAACCTGATTACCACATCACTGGCCTGGCTGTGTTTGCCCATGTTTACCATTAGTTCCTGGAGGATGTGTTCTATTTCTTCTTTAGCCTGTTCGGAAACTTTTTCCCATAATGAGGCCGAGTTTCCTATAATAATCACCTTAGTATCATCAGAGGCAAATGTTTTTAATAAGCCAGATATCTGTTCATAAAATGACTGATTTTGTAATCTAGGCCTTTCGTAGGATAGATCGCGCGACTGTTCGTAAAGGTCCTCAATCTCATTAATTATGGGATTATCTTTTAAAGTCTCCTGATTATCCAATTTGCTCATAATGCGGTACAAGCCGTTGGCCACTACATCATGTACTTTTTGAGAGGTTTTAAGTTTGTTTTCGCGGATAGTATTCTGGGCTTCCAGCTCTAAGCGTTGTTTTCTTTTTTTATAAAGAACGGTACCTGTAACCAATATCAAAACAATACCAATAGCCAGTATAATAATCTGGTATCGTTTACCATCATTATCTTTTTGAAGAACCAGGTTATCTGCTTTGCTTTTTTCAGTTTCGTAACGGATCAGGGCAAATTGGTTTTTGGCTGTATTATGCGAGTTTTGTAAACTATCATCTAATTTGTAATAGATTTTAAAATATTGCTTAATTTTTTTAGGAGAACCAAGGGTTGTTAATTTCTGTAACGCCTCAAGTTGGTCGTCAGCACTTTTTATACTTTTAGCCACGCGATACATTTTTTCAGCATAATCTAATGCCAGTTTAGGCTTTTCATCACTGTAAAAATCAGAAAGATGTGCATAACTTGCATTAAGTCCCCATAAGTCGTTCTGTTTTAATCTAATAGCTAAAGCTTTCAAAAATTCAGGTTCGGCATTGTAGTTGGAATTCATTAGCCACTTCGTTTTTGCGAGATTTGATAATGCTCTGGCATATTCTTTAGGGTTATCACTGTTTTTTAGTAGAATTTGATTATAGATTTTGAGGCTTTCATTAAATTTTTTTGTGTCCTGATAAACTTTGGCCTTATTATTTAGGTACAGATTTACATCGGAAAGCTTATCAGCATAGCTAATAGCCAGATTATAAAATTTTAAAGCATTTGGATAATCAGCTAGTTTTGCACATGCGATTCCAACATTATTATAGTTAGAGTGGATGTATGGATGTTGTTTTTTTTCAGTATGATCAAAATATTTAATTGCATTTAATGAAATTTCTTGACCTCCAAAATAATCTCCCCTATCAGTTGAGATAATTCCCATATTAACCAAACATTTTCCTGCCCCTAAGCTATCATTTTGGATCAAGAATAAATCTTTGGCTTGATTGAAATAACTAAATGCACTATCAATTCTCCCTTGTTCTCTAGACTCAAATGCTTTATCATATAAGATATTTTCTTTTATTAACTTTTTTTTAAAGCTAGGCCTTGAACAAGAGAACACAACGATTAAGAGAAAGAATAGGTTTGAGAAACGTTTCACAATTTTTGATTTTTATCTAAGTTACAATAATTACTATCTTTTATAAAATAGCTAAAATATTCTGTTAATAGAAAAAAGGCGGACATAGCCGCCTTTTTTCTATTTTAGTCTACTTTAGGGGGTGGATTCTGTCCAGTTTCACCTCCTGTATCGCCACCTGCGCCACCATCATCTCCCGGATCACCTGGGTCATTAGGGTCGGTATTATTAGCGTTTACTACTGTACCACCGCTGTGGCCGCAATTGTTATTTGTATTTGTAGGCGTTGCCAAGCCAAGTAATATGGCAATAAAAAGAGGTAAAAACATCTTGTCAAAATTTTAGAATGTGAAATACTGGGAGGGTGTCCGCGACCATTCGCGGACCTTTCTCCGGGTTGTAAATCAGAAGGCCTTCTGAAAATTTTGGGAAGTGGTGAGTGTCTGTCGCGGGAGCCAATAACTGCTTCCCAAACCGGCTACTAACGACCGCGATGTCTACTCGTTTTTAACATTTAGTTCTTTGCTTGGATTATAGTTTGAATCGTTGCTTGAATTAATTGTTGGGACAAATATCCAAGCTTCAAACTGCTAGTTTTCAGATAATTCCAAAGATTCTAAAGAATTCTTTTTAAATTCCAGAGAATTCTGGAAACCCGTAAAGATTCCAAAAATTCCATTTCTATTTTTACGTCTAAATTTTTGAAAAATGCCTGAAGATTATCAAGACATAGTATTGGCTGCCTACAAAAAAATGAGAGATAATGGGAAGCTACATGCAATTTTGCCTAAAGAAACAACGACTAAATTAAGAAGCGCGTGTTTGAAGGTTTACAAAAGTAGACACGATCCAAAGGACCTTGATATACTTGCAACGTTCTTTGATGTAGATAGAATGGATTGCGATATCCAAAAAAAATTAAACGAATCTGAGCCTGATGATTTTAGACCTCTTTGGAATCATATCACTGGTGGAACGTTTACAACTGAAGAGAGAAATACTGATCTTTTAGCCTGGTTAATAGGTTTGGAACCTAGGCCGAGAAGCTCTTATTATTTGAGCCCAGATAAAACAATCAAAATAGGTGAGGTGCCCATAGATGATCTTTTTCCTCATTCAACTCCGCCTGGTCGTGGTACCAAACAGCCCGACGCTAAAGAACCAGTTTATGTGCCAAAATTCTCCCAGCCTTATATCACTATTTTCTGCATCATTTTATTAATTATTGGCACCACTTCTTTTGCGGTTTGGGAACGCTGGACTAAAATTAGGATGCCAAAACCAGATGAAAAATTTATGTACTGGGATGAAGATCACTATGAGCCGATTAAGGATAGGAAACAAAATGTTGGGGCGCCAATAATTCCGTTAAACGTTCAAACGTTAACGCGTCAAAGAAAAATTAATTTACCCGATACACTAACCAGTTATTCGATCGGTAAGGTGTGGTACAAAGGACATGGAAAAGGGCATGAGTTTTTTACCGATAGCGGTGCGTATCCTCAAGATTTACAAAGAGTATTAAAGCCACTCACTAATAATATTTTAACCAAATATACTTCTAATGACAGGTATATGCTTACCCGTTTAGTATGGTTTATATGTGCAGCTTTTTTTGTAGGTCTTTGTGGTTTTGCGGTGAGTAAGCTGGAGAAAGAAGTTAAACCCGCCGGAGAAAAAGAAGAGACTAAGAAAGAAGAAATATCAGCATTTCACGACAATGGGCTACAGGCTACTGGTGCGTAGCATCTGCGAAAATTGGTAGGGAGTTTTGGACATTAAAATGGTTTAATCCAAGTATTCAAACCTGAATTAAACCATCTAATTTTACTTATTTACCCCAGTTTACCTGGATATTGTGTTTTTGGGCGTATACTTTGCCTTTTTCCATTAAAGCATTAAAGTTCTACTCAAAACGGGCGCCGTATTTTTCGTCGATATTTTTAACGATTTCATCTTTAGCGGCCTGGCTGCCTTTACTGTCGCATAATTTAGCGTAAGCAAGATATTCGTTTTTATACACCGGGATAACGAGCTCATATAATTGCTGGGAGAGGGCTTTAATTTCTTTTTCTTCTTCTCCCGAAGCCGAAAGTTTTTTCACTTTATCCAGCGATTGCTCCAGGTATAATATTTTGTTATTGATGTTAATGGCCGCTTCGTCACCTTTCTTTTTGCTGGATGGAATATCAGGGTATTCTTTCGTTTCATCGTTGATATGACGGGCCAGATCTGCGCTGGCAAAATCGTTGATCATGTTCGTGTTCAGGATGGCGATGTCGAAGAAACGTTCAGGGGTTTCTGAACAGGCAGCGAAAAAAAGTGTAAAGCCGATTAAAAAAGCGAATCTTGATTTTTGGGATAGTGCTTGTAATTTGTTCATGATCTAAATGGGTTTTCCTTATGAAATTTAAGCATCGGTAGGAACAAAGATTGAGCCGTTTTTGAGTTTTTAACAGATAAGAAATATAAGATCATTTAAGTGCCTGGTAAACTGATCAGTTGAGCGTAGGGGTTTGGAGTTGATTTACAAAAGATGTTTTTACCATTAAGCGGTGAAGAATATGAAGCTAATGATCTGGCCTGGTGTCCTCTTCACTTGGCTTTAGGCGCAACGCATATTAATTAATTAATTAACCTTGCCAGGAAATCATTAATGACCAATAAACTAATGACTAATGAACTAATGACTAATGAACAACTTAACTAAGCCCTCCTTTCAAACTATATACTGCCCCTTCATAAAGCCCCCCCAGTATTTGGACCGCCATTTTGCTCCTTTGCCCGGTTTGGCAATAACACACTACTTTTTTATCTTTGGGAATAGCATTGAGCGAACTACCTAATTCATACAAGGATATATTTACCCCGCCAATATTGTTTTCTTCATGTTCGTAATCTTCACGAACATCGATCAGGAAAATTTCATCAGGAGATTCCGAAAGCCATTGATCCAAAATTGTCTTATCAATTTCGTTTGTTTCACGAAATGCCGCTTCAGATTTCATGGTTTCAGCTTGTTTTTCCTGAGCAATTTTGAATACGAGCACTGTATTGTTCAATGCGTTGATTGTCATTAGTTTCCCGCCTAAAGTTTCACCGATGTTGCAGATCAGTTTAATCGCTTCGTTGGCCATATATAAGCCAATGATTCCAGGTAAAATTCCGATTACACCGCCTTCCACACAGTTGATGTCCTCCCTCGGCGATGCAGGATAAAGATCCCTGTAACTTGGGCCACCATTGTGGTTAAATACTGCAACCTGGCCTTCAAACTGTAAGATAGAGCCGAAAATGAGTGTTTTGCCTAAACTTACACAGGTATCGTTCACCAAATAACGTGTTGTAAAATTATCAGAACAATCCATTACCAGATCGTATTTCTGGCAAATTGCTATTGCACGACTAGGTGTAAAACGTTCGTAATAAGCCGTAAAGCTTACGTTTGGATTGAGCAATGCCAGTTTGCTACCCGCTACTTTTGCTTTTGGTTGGCCGATATCGTTATCATGATACAAAATCTGCCGGTGCAGGTTGCTCAATTCCACCACATCGTCATCTACAATTCCGATTGTTCCGACGCCTGCTGCAGCCAAATACTGCAATATAGGGCAGCCTAAACCGCCGGCCCCGATAACCAATATGCTGGCGGCTTTTAACTTTTCTTGTCCTTTCAGGCCTAATTCAGGCAAAATCATCTGCCTGTTGTAGCGGTTTAATTCTGCTTTAACTAACATTATTTATGGATTAAACTTCTGTCCCAGTCTTTCCAGATGGGTTCGTAACCTTGTTTTCTGATCATGGCGGCAATCTCCTGTGGCGAACGTTCGTCGGATATTTCAAACTGTTCAAGCGATTGAGGTTCCACTTCGTAACCGCCCGGATTGGTTTTAGAACCCGCACTAATGGCCGTGATCCCCAGTTTAATAATATGGTTTCTGAAAGTTTCCGTTTCGCGGGTAGAGATAGACAGCTCCACTTCACTGTTAAATAAACGGTAGGCACAGATCAGCTGTACCAATTCTTTATCATTCATGACTACTTTAGGCTCCAAACCACCACTAAAAGGACGTAACCTTGGAAAGGAGATACTAAATTTACTCTGCCAATACTGTTTTTCGAGGTAAGATAGATGCAGGGCCGTAAAAAATGAATCAGTCCGCCAGTCTTCCAGTCCGATGAGTACGCCAAGTCCCATTTTATGGATACCAGCCTGCCCTAACCGGTCGGGGGTTTCTAAGCGATATAAAAAGTTGGCTTTTTTACCTTTTGGGTGGTGTTTGCGGTAATCGTCCTGGTGGTAGGTTTCCTGGTAAACCAATACGGTATTCAGGCCATGGGGGATCAGTATTTCATAATCTTCCTGGTCCAAAGGCTGTACCTCCATCGCAATGTGTGCAAAATGCGGGCTGATGAGGTCCAGTACTTTTTTAAAATAATCGGTATGTACGGTTTGGTTGGCCTCGCCTGTTACCAAAAGCACATGCTCGTAACCCATGCCTTTAATTACGGCTACTTCCTGCATAATTTCCATGGGATTGAGTGTTCTGCGCCGTACTTTGTTATCATAACTGAAGCCACAATAGGTGCAAATATTATTACACTCATTAGAAAGATACAGCGGGATGTACATTTGGATCACCCGGCCAAACCGGTCTAAGGTTAAGCGCTGGCTAATCTGCGCCATATCTTCGAGATAGGGCAATGCCGCTGGCGAGATCAATGCTTTAAAATCTTCCAGCGTCCGCTGCGGATTGCTCAAAGCCCGCTCTACATCGGCAGCCGTTTTATCGTAAATACTGGCTTTGGTATCGTCCCAGTTGTAGGATTCAAATACCTCGTTAAAACTGTTCATCCAGAAATGAGGTTAGTGGACTGCTTGCTGCGGCATAATTTTGCTTGCTGCCCAGTTTAGATTCGAAAGCCATTCTGCCGGCTTCAACAGCCAGCTTAAATGCGGCGGCCATATCAGTCGGGTTTTTGGCGATGGCGATTGCTGTATTCACCAGAACGGCATCGGCCCCTATCTCCATGGCTTTTGCCGCATCAGATGGGGCGCCTATTCCTGCATCTATAATTACAGGTACCCTGCTCTGGCTGATGATGATTTCTAAAAAATCGATGGTTCTTAAACCTTTATTGCTGCCAATGGGCGATCCTAATGGCATCACGGCTGCGGCTCCCACCTCTTCCAGCCGTTTACATAAAACGGGATCGGCGTGTATGTAAGGCAGCACTACAAAACCAAGTTTAACCAGTTCTTCCGTCGCTTTTAGCGTTTCGATCGGATCGGGCATGAGGTATTTGGGATCTGGATGGATTTCCAGCTTAATCCAGTTGGTTTCTAAGGCTTCGCGTGCAAGTTGAGCGGCAAAAACGGCCTCTTTTGCATTACGCACCCCTGATGTATTGGGCAACAGGTTAATGTGCGGATGTTTAAGGTGTTTTAAGATATCGTCGTCCTTGCCTTTTAAATCAACCCGTTTAAGGGCTACCGTAACGAGTTCGGAAGCCGAGGCGATTAAGGCGTTTTCCATTTCGCTGGCCGAAGAAAATTTCCCCGTACCGGTAAAGAGGCGCGAGCCAAAGGTTTGATCTGCTATTTTTAACATGTTTATGATTTTAAAGCGGAGGCATGATGAATTTTACTGTTGATTTCTGCCAGCACAGTTGAAGTTTGGATTTGGTTGGTGAGTGCTGCCGATATGGCAATTCCGTAGATTCCGGTTTCCAGGATAGCCGGAATATCAGCGGCTTCAATACCACCAATGGCAATAATGGGTGTGTTGATTCCGGCTTTTCTTACTTTTTCCATCAACTGCTGGTAACCGTCTAAGCCAACAATCGGGCTTAGGTTTTGCTTGGTTCTGGTAAATCTGAAAGGGCCAAGGCCAATGTAATCTGCTCCTTCGGCTACCCTTTGCAGGATATGTTCGAAAGTATTTGCGGTACCTCCAATGATCTGGTGCTTGCCGATAACTTTTCTGGCTTCCGGAATGGGCATATCCTGCAGGCCTAAGTGTACACCATAACTGTTTACCGATTTTGCCAGGTGCGGGTAATCATTTATAATCAGTTTGGCGCCGTAACTTTCGCATAAGGCTTGTGCTGCCTGTGCAAAAGGCAGGATCTCGGTTTCGGCCTGGTGTTTGATGCGGAGCTGGATCCACTTTCCGCCAGCTTGAAGTACTGCTTCAATGGCATCGATATGCGTGCCTGTTTGAGGGGCTTGCGAGATATATTGTAGGGGCGCTATCATATTGCTATGGTTAAATTTTAGGGTTAAGCCTGGCATTTTGCCCGGGCTTTTTTAAAAATAGTGAGTGCCTGTGAAGGTTCGTTCCAGATGCTGCCCAATAATGCAATGCCATCGAAATTCATTTCTTTAATCTGATCGATTTCAGTTAAACCGATACCGCCAAGGGCAATGATTTTGGGTTTTTCCTTTGGTTTTTCCAAACGGAAATCAGGCGGAATTACGCCCTGATAACCAGGTTTGGAAAAGCTGTTAAACACCGGGCCGAAAAAACTGTAATCGTATTGCCCAACCTGTTCCATATCTGTTAAGTGATGGATGGACGTGCTATAGATTTTATTTTCGGGCAATGCTTCATGATTTCTTTCTTTCCTGAAACTTTCGGTATGGTGGATTCTGTTAATATTGTAGTCGCCGGCCAGCAAATGGAAATGATGCAAAGCGATCTGCGGACGGTATTCAGGAGAAATCCCTTCAATTATCTTCCGGTAAACGGCCTCGCCAGCATTTTCTTTACGCAGGTGAAAAACCTGTAAACCGGCTTCGAAAAGCTGATTCACAAGATCAATTTCTTCCTTAAAAACAGTTGGCTTGGCAATTACGATCAGTTCCATTGTAGGTTAAGAATAAATTTCGCTTCCTTTTTCGGTAAACTCCTTCGATTTTTCTTCCATGCCTTTGGCCAGTGCTTCACCTGCCTCAACTCCCTGCTGTGCGGCATATTCGCGTACATCCTGCGTAATTTTCATCGAACAGAAATTTGGTCCGCACATGGAGCAGAAATGGGCAATCTTGGCTCCTTCTGCGGGGAGGGTTTCATCATGAAATTCCTTGGCCGTATCCGGATCAAGCGATAAATTAAACTGGTCTTCCCACCTGAATTCGAACCTTGCCTTGCTCAAAGCATTATCCCGGTATTGCGCACCGGGGTGTCCCTTGGCCAGATCGGCCGCATGAGCGGCAATTTTATAGGTAATTACACCATCTTTAACATCTTTTTTGTTCGGCAGGCCCAGATGTTCTTTAGGGGTAACGTAACAGAGCATGGCTGTTCCGAACCAACCAATCATTGCTGCACCAATAGCCGAAGTAATGTGGTCGTAACCCGGTGCAATATCGGTAGTTAATGGCCCCAAAGTATAAAATGGTGCTTCCGAGCAATGTTTAAGCTGTTTTTCCATATTGGCTTTAATCAGGTGCATGGGTACATGTCCAGGGCCTTCAATAATGGTTTGTACGTCATGTTTCCAGGCAATTTTGGTCAGTTCGCCAAGGGTTTCGAGTTCCGAAAACTGTGCGGCATCATTGGCATCGGCAATACAGCCCGGTCTTAAACCATCGCCTAAAGAGAAAGCCACATCATAAGCTTTCATGATTTCGCAAATCTCCTCAAAATGGGTATACAGGAAGTTTTCTTTATGGTGGGCCAGGCACCATTTGGCCATGATCGATCCGCCACGCGAAACAATTCCGGTAATTCTTTTGGCTGTTAAAGGCACATAACGGAGCAGTACACCCGCGTGGATGGTAAAATAATCAACGCCCTGTTCGGCCTGCTCAATTAAGGTATCGCGGAAAATTTCCCAGGTAAGGTCTTCCGCTTTTCCATTAACTTTTTCGAGCGCCTGATAAATGGGAACGGTGCCGATAGGTACTGGCGAATTGCGGATAATCCATTCGCGGGTTTCGTGAATATTTTTTCCCGTGGAAAGGTCCATAATCGTGTCTGCACCCCAGCGGCAGGCCCAAACGGCTTTTTCTACTTCTTCTTCAATAGTGGAGGTAACCGCAGAATTACCAATATTGGCATTGATTTTCACGAGGAAATTGCGGCCGATAATCATTGGTTCCAGTTCCGGATGGTTGATGTTACATGGAATTACCGCTCGTCCGGCTGCTACTTCATCCCTAACAAATTCTGGCGTAATATATCCCTTTGGGGTATTGGCGCCAAAACTATTGCCCTTGTGCTGGTGGTTCATTACCTCATGCTGCCCGCCCAATTGTGCATTTAACAGTTCGATCTGTTGGTTTTCCCTGATGGCAATGTATTCCATTTCGGCGGTGATGATTCCCTTTTTGGCATAATGCATTTGCGATACATTGGCTCCGGCTTTCGCCTTATAAGGTTTTTTAATGAAATTAAAGCGTAAGGCATCCAGTTTTTCGTCGGCTAGCCGCTGTTGCCCGTAAACAGAAGATAATTGAGGAAGCTCTTCTACATCAAGCCTGTCTTTAATCCATCGTTCCCTTAACCGCGGAAGCCCTTTACGTACGTCAATAACAGCATCAGGATCGGTGTAAGGACCGCTGGTATCGTAAACCGTTACAGGTGGATTCGGCTCGGTTAAGCCAAAGCCATTGTGGATTTTAGTTTCCGTTAAACTGATTTCGCGCATGGCCACCTGGATATCGTGGATTTTTCCTGGTACGAATATTTTGCGTGAAGCCGGAAATGGACTGCGGCTGATGACTTCCTGACCTGGTGTTTTTTCTTGTTTCATTTTGAAATGTTTGAAGGAGAGAAGTGATTGATTGAATGATTGAATGAGTGATTGATTGGATGATTGAGTGATTGATTGAATGATTGAGAGACATGGCGCATGCTGTCATTCTTTCATTTGATAATTCCATCACCCTCCCTGTGTGGCTTTAATGAGTATAACCTGATCGCCCGGGCTAAGCACATATGTGTCCCAGGCAGATTTGGAGATGATGGTTTGGTTAACGGCTATGGCAAGGCCATCCGTTCCGGTTGAAATGATAGCAGCCAACAGCTGTTCGATAGAACACGACTCGTTAAGTTGGTAGGTTTGATTGTTTACAGTTACTTCCATATTTTAAAAAATTGGAAAAACTATAGAGATTGCCCCAGAATGGAGATCGAAAAGGCAGCAATTATAATATTGCGCTCACTTTTCCCTTCGGCAGTACTAACTGCATCAGGTTCAAAGGGTATTTCTCAGCACGTAGGCACCCCTAAAGTTTTTTGTAAATATATAGGATTATATTTCGATTGCAAATAAAAATTAGTATAGATAAAATCTATATCCTTATTGTTGAAATATATTCCAATCTTAATTTTGGCTCAAGCCTGGCGAAGTGGAGAAATCTATCTGCGTAAATTTAACTTCGCAGGGCATTTATCTTGTTCTCGACTGGGTTGTTCCCGGCTAGAAATGACAATACTTTTCTGACAAAACCTTGGCCGAAAAACATCAACCAGGCATCCAAAAACACTGCATGATGAATATTTTCTTAACCTTTGTAAAGGTAGAACCTGCTATTCATCTTTAAAATAAATATATAGCTTATCTTCGTTTCAAATTATTAAAACCGGCACCAACCATGCAAAACCTGTTAGCACTACAACGCGGCGAACTAAAAGGCGCAGTATCGTTAAAACTTTCTGAAAACCTGACGGAATTTCCGGAAGAAATATTCGAACTGGCCGATACACTGGAAGTGCTGGATTTATCTTTTAATAAACTGAACGCCTTGCCCGCAGATTTCGGCAGATTAAAAAAGCTGCGTATTTTCTTCTGCTCTGACAACCTTTTTACTGTTATGCCTGAGCAATTGGCCGACTGCCCTTTGCTTGATATAGTGGGTTTTAAATCGAACCGGATTGAAATCGTGCCGCCGAAATCGCTTAATCCCAATATTCGTTGGTTGATTTTAACAAATAACAACATTACTGCATTACCCAACGAAATTGGCCTATGTACAAGAATGCAAAAACTGATGTTATCTGGTAACCGTTTATCGGCATTGCCGGAAGAATTGAGGAATTGCATGCATTTGAGTTTGTTGCGGATTGCCGCAAATAAATTGCACGAATTACCGCAATGGGTAACAGCAATGCCAAAATTATCCTGGATAGCATTTTCGGGGAATAATTTTAGCAAAACACCGGCAGTTGAAAAACTTTCAATGATTAACTGGCATGATTTAGAAATCAGCCATTTGTTGGGTGAGGGCGCATCTGGCGTCATTTCTAAAGCCAGTCGGAACATAGGGAACGAAACCCAGGAGGTAGCAGTTAAAATATTTAAAGGTGATGTAACGAGTGATGGCTTGCCGGAAGATGAAATGACCGCCTACATTGCTGCGGGTTATCACCCCGGTTTGGTGAACCTGATCGGACAGATTGCGCACCATCCTGACGAAAAAAAGGGATTGGTTATGGATTTGATCCCACATCATTTTTACAATCTTGGTCATCCGCCGAGTTTAGCAAGTTGCACCCGGGATGTTTTTCCTCCTGACAGAAAACTTTCCGAAAAACAGATAACAGGCATCGCCAAAACCATTGCTTCATTAGCGGCCCAACTACATGAGGCGGGCATAATGCATGGCGATTTATATGCACACAATACTTTGATTGATGAAGATGGGCACACCTTATTCGGCGATTTTGGTGCAGCAAGTTTTTACGATAAAACCGCTAAAACGGCTGCTGCGTTGGAGCGGATTGAAGTAAGTGCTTATGGTTACCTGCTGGATGATTTACTTTCTTTAAAAGACGAAGCGGTAAGTGAAGGAGTTTACAACATGATCAGCAAACTTAAAGATTCCTGTTTAGATGCAGTGCCATTAAACAGGCCTGGCTTTCAGGATTTAGTTGAGGCGTTCCAATAAAAAAATCGTCATCCCGATCCGATAGCTTTCGGATGGAACGCAGTGAAATGGAGAGATCTTTTGATTATGTTAAAGGATCTCTCCCCGCCTGTATGGGCAGGCACTACAACCGCAGGGACAACCACTTTATTAAAAAAACAGATTACTGTTGTTGTTTTTTTGCCCAATCCAGCCTGCGCTGATCGGGTGTGGTTGTAACCTTAAAATTTTCAAAGGTGGCGTTGAAACCTTTACCATCCGGACAGGCAGCTACCAAACCCACCATTACAGGCGCATTATCTTTAAAATAACAGGTGCGCAGCATGGTATATTTTTTATCATCAAATGAATAGAAAATTTCAACGGCATCCAGTTTCCTTACTGCTTTCATCCAGATTGATGCCGGTGCTTTTTCCAATTCTACTACGCTCCAGTCGCTGGTTTTATGTGTTACCACGGCACTTACGTGCTGTTTTCCATTTACAAATTCAACACCGGCTTTAATCCATTCTTCTTCGTTAATGCGAAGCATCAATCCCATCTGATCAAAAGTGGTGACATAATTTCCTGTGATTTTCACTTTTACCTCAAATTCGCCGCCGTAAGTAGCATAGTAAAATGGGGCATCATCAACGGTAAAACCATAGTGCGATATCCGCCAATAATCGGTTTTGGCAGGAACAAACATGCTAAAAGTATTTTTATCCTTAATTTCCCATTTTTCAGGTTCATTAAACCAGCTCATTTTAGATAAACTCTGGGCATAGGTTTTTACGCTAAATAAAGACGATAGTACCGCAATGATGGCAAGTGATTTAAGTTTCATTTGTGTGTTTGGTATGTTGTGTGCTGCAAACATAATGCAGGGGAAATTTTTAGTAAAGGACATACATCACTATTTTAATGTGATGATTATCACGCCAATATTTGGTCAAAACAAGTTTATCAGGGTTAAAAATCTTGAATAAACAGTACATTTGTTTGCATCAGAAACATGGAATTAGATTTTTTAAGAGCGCACATCCACCAGATCATTTGTTTAACAGATGAAGAATTTGAGCATGCTGCATCTTTTTTTACCAGGCGGAAATACAAAAAACACCAGTATATTATCCAGGCAGGTGATACGACCAGTCAGGAACATTTTGTATTAAAGGGCATTGTAAAATCTTCTTATACCGACCATGAGGGAAAAGAATATATTTTACAGCTGGCCATGGAAGAGTGGTGGTTTTCTGACCCAAATGCTTTTAATACCGGTATGCCTGCTACTTTAAATGTAGATTGCATAGAAGATACCGAAACACTCTCTATTTCCTTTGAAAATAAGGAAAAGCTCTGCGCCACCTCTCGTAAAATGGAGTATTTTTTCAGGAAAAAGTATACAACCGGCAACATGGCTTTACAAAAACGGGTATTGGCTTTACTCAGCAACAATGCAGGTGAGCGTTACAAGCAATGGCGGAACCAATATCCAACTTTACAGAAAAGAATCCCGAAAACCCTCATTGCCTCTTATCTTGGGGTAAGCAGGGAAACTTTGAGTAGGTTATCGCTTTAATTAACAAAAAATTACTTTTGAAAAATGAGGTTTGCTAATGTTTGATCGGAAACATTAACAGCGATTATTTCCGGGCAAAGCATTAATGCCAAAAGACCAATCACAAAAAGAGCACGTTACTTAAAAGCGTCCTCTTTTTAGTCTGTAAGTCTATGAAAATGATATGCTCGGAAAAGAATAATTACAAAAAGCGATGATCAAAAAGAAATTAGAATCTGTTTAAAAGCACTCTACTTCCCAAAACCGCGACCAGTTTTTGCCTGCATCAAGTTTTATTATACCCTCTTTGTGTGATAACTCCTGGTTGTGGTTAACGCCATCCGCAACGCCGCACCAGGGTTCTAAACACACAAACGGCGCATCGGTTGCCGCCCAGATTCCAAAAAAAGGAAAGTCTTCAAAATGGAAATGCAGGCCATAATCATTTTTTGTGTTCAATAAACTAATACAGTTGCTTTGCAGGTTTTTGAAAACCAATGCATCGTTATAAAACAGATCATGTGTAAGCTTCAGCTGATGTGCATTAAGCTTGATATTTTTAGTTTCATTGGCCACCAGACCATCTTCCAGTTTCCAGAAGGTTAATTTTTCGTCAGCATTGAGGGCCAGGTAATAATCATCGTAAACGGTATCTGGCGTATTGGGCACTGCAAATGCCGGGTGTGCACCAATAGAGAATAGAAGCTCGCTGGTACCCGTGTTTTTTACTTCATAGGTTAAATTCAACTTTCTGTCTATCAATCGATACCTTAATTTCAATTCAAAATAGAAAGGATATACTTTCAACGTTTCTTCTGTTTGGGTTAAGGTAAACACACCCTCGCTTTCATTTATTTTCTCAAAATTAAAAACATGATCGCGCGCAAAACCATGACGGGGTAGTTCGTAATTTTTACCCTGATAAATAAAACTGTTGTTTTTTAGTGAGCCAACAATGGGAAATAATACCGGGCTATGTTTTGCCCAATACTTTGGGTTGGCATTCCATAAATATTCAAGCTTGGTCTCTTTATTAAATAAACCTTGAAGTTCTGCGCCTTTAGCCGCCAGGCTAACTTTTATATAATCGTTTTCGAGCGTAATCATTTGCAATCTAAATTAGGAAAAAGAAAGTCTTTAAAAATATCTTTTTTCAACAAAATAAGGATAATAAATCGGGGACTGCTTTTTTGGAGTCCTTGCGCCATACCGCTTAGCAGTTTTGGAGTTGGCATCCAACTCCAAAAGCCACTTCAAAACTAATTCTTTTCTTCCCAGATACAAGCAATATTGATAATCGTTTGTACGGCTTTTTCCATATCCTGTACGCTTACCCATTCTTGTTTGCTATGAAAGGCATGTTCTCCGGCAAAAATATTAGGGCATGGCAATCCCATATAAGAAAGTCGCGAGCCATCCGTTCCACCACGGATACTTTGTTGTTTTGGCACTACACCAGCTCTTTCAATCGCCTCAATACCATATTGTACAATTTTAGGGTACTGATCTAAAACCTGTTTCATATTGCGGTATTGTGATTTAATATGAAGCTTGTAGGTAGATTTAGGGTAGTTGGCCATTACCTTTTTGACGGTTTCTTCTAAAAATTGACCGTGTGCGATTAATTTTTCATCGGTAAAATCCCTGATGATCAACTGCGCTTCTGCCTCTTCAACCTGTCCGTTTATACTCACCGGATGGATAAACCCTTCTTTTTGATGTGTAGCCTCTGGTGTAAGGGTATCTTTTGGCAACGAATCCAAAATTTCGGCAAGTATCTTAATCGCACTTTCCATTTTTCCTTTAGCAAAGCCCGGATGGGTGCTCACGCCATAGATTTTAAGGGTAGCCCCATCAGCAGAAAAAGTTTCGTCTTCAATAGATCCCAGTGTTTCCCCGTCAATAGTGTAACCAAAATCGGCTCCCAACTTTTTTAAATCAGCTTTGTCTACACCCCTGCCTATTTCTTCGTCAGGCGTGAAAAGAAGTTTGATGGTTCCATGTTTTACCTCAGGATTTTTCATTAAAAACGCAGCTGCTTCCATAATTTCGGCTAAGCCAGCTTTGTTATCTGCCCCGAGTAAAGTTGTTCCGCTTGCCGTAATAATATCATTGCCAATCTGCTGTTTTAAGTCATGGTGTTCAGAAAGTTTGATGATAATATGGTGATCATCTGGCAGTATCAAATCTTGTCCTTGATAATTGTCATGAATAATCGGTTTAACATTTTCACCACTACAATCGGGAGAGGTATCCATATGCGAACAGAAGAAAATAACAGGTAACTGCTTGTTCGTATTTGATGGGATTGTACCATACACATAGCCATTATCATCCATTTCTGCATCAGAAATGCCAATTTCCAATAATTCCTGAACCAATACCTTACCTAAATTTTTTTGTTTCAGGGTTGATGGGCAGCTAGGAGAATTTGGATCAGATTGGGTATCAATTTTAGCATATTTTATAAACCGCTGCTCAAGCGATTTGTTGAAGTTGGTGTATGTGCTCATAAATCAAAGGTAAAAGTTATAGATATTCGTTAAACATATTATTTTTGTAAAAAAACGATATGATTTTTAATTTGCTGAAAGCTACTTACCTAACTCTTCTGCTTGTTTTTACAGGAAGTTTTTCTTTTGCCCAATCTAATTATTTTAAAATTTCTTACGGCTTTGGTGGAGGGGCAAACAAATCTTACACCGATGTGTATAAGGGAAGTTTTGGGTATACTGCCTACGGCGTATTCGATTTTCATATCACCCCATTTGTAACCTTTGGTTTAGAGGGGCAGTATGGTATGGTTCAAGGTGGAAATATAGAAACCGATCCGCACAACCGCCAGTTTGTAAATAAATATATGGCGCTTAGCGCCAATGCAAAGTTAATGCTTGGCGAAGTGGTAAACTATGATAGAAGCGAATTTTTATATAACATCAGGGGTTTGTATGCAGGCCTTGGTATAGGTGTCATTAAAAACAACATTACCGATATCGTTAGGTATAAACCAGCCTGGGCCGCTTCCAACCCGGGTTATGGCCCTTTTCGTGGCGAAGATAAAAGTTTTAACCTGTTGGTGCCCTCGAACTTTGGGTTTAACTATTTCATTAATGATGGCTATGGTTATATGCGATACATCATCAATATCAATGCGCAATCGAACTTTACTTTTGGCGAAGGGCTTGATGGCTATAACGATTCGAGCAACAAATTTAAAAACAACTCACCAGACGTTTACAATACCTATACCATAGGTTTTAAGTATATGCTGGGTAAAATTAAATCTTATCGTAAAACACTTTAATAACCGCACTTCATTGCTTAGCTTTAAGGTATGAGAAAACTCTTTGTGTTGTGTTTGCTATCCCTGAGGCTAAAAGCTATCGCACAAAAAACACCTTTCGAATTAAGCGGAAAAACAGAAACCACCACATACGCTGAAGCAATATTTTATTACGAAAATCTGGCTAAAACGTATTCCGAAGCGAAACTATTTGCCTATGGAAATACCGATTTCGGGAAACCTTTACACTTGTTGGTTTTATCACATGACCGGGTTTTTGATCCGGCGCAGATCAGGAAACAAAATAAAAGAATTTTATTGATCAATAATGGTATTCACCCTGGCGAACCCGAAGGTATAGACGCATCGATGATGCTGGCCCGCGATCTGCTTAAAGCTGGTAAACTGCCAAAAGACGTAGTGATCTGCATCATTCCGCTTTACAATATAGATGGGAGTTTTAACCGAAATGGAACATCAAGGGCAAATCAAAATGGGCCAATTGCTTATGGATTTAGGGGGAATGGCAAAAACCTTGACCTGAACCGCGATTTCATTAAAACAGATTCGAAAAATTCAGCAACATTCCAACACATTTTTAATATCTGGCAACCCGAAATATTTGTGGATACCCACACCAGCAATGGCGCCGATTATCAATATGTGATGACGCTTATCCCGACACAAAAAGATAAGCTAAACCCAGTACTTGCTGATTATTTAACCAAAACTTTAGTGCCTGATTTATATGCCGGTATGGAAAAGATGGGCTACCCGATGATTCCTTACGTAAATTCGATAGGAGAAACCCCCGAAACCGGTATAACAGGCTTTATCGAATCGCCGCGTTACTCTACCGGTTACACCACATTGCACAATACCATCGGTTTTATGCCCGAAACACACATGTTAAAGTCTTACGATTTACGTGTGGATGCTACTTACAAGCTTTTGCAAGCCTATGTTCAGGTTGTAGAACGGGATGCTCAAATTATTGGAGCAAATAAGCGAAAGGCTGACGAATTTGTAGCTGTGCAAAAAGAATTTCCTTTGACATGGAAACTGAATAAAAACGAAGTTAACGATATAACTTTTAAAGGCTTTGAAGCCGGCGAAAAACCCAGCGCAGTAAGCGGCGCTGATCGTTTATACTATGATCGTAATCAGCCTTATACTAAAACCATTAAGGAATGGAATAAATATGAACCTGCACTATCTGTTCAAAAACCTATTGCCTATATCATTCCAAAAGCCTGGGATCGCGTAGTTACACTGCTTAAACTAAATCGTGTTAAAATCCGCGAATTAAAAAGCGATCAGAAAATTGCAATAGAAAGCTATTACATTGGCGACTTTAAAACAACAGCCAAACCATATGAGGGGCATTACCTGCATTCCGCTGTAGAAGTGCGTACTGTTAAACAGCAACTGCAATATTACGCTGGCGATTATGTGGTTTATGTTAATCAACCAACTAACCGCTATATTGTAGAAACTTTAGAACCTCAGGCTACAGATTCTTATTTCAACTGGAATTTTTTTGATTCTATTTTGGATATGAAAGAGCACTATTCGGCCTATGTTTTTGAAGATACGGCTAGCGAGTTGTTAAAAAATAATCCTGATTTAAAAAGTAAATTAGCAGCAAAAAAGTTGGCAGACCCCGAATTTGCAAAGAATGGTGCCGCACAACTTGATTTTGTGTATAAAAATTCTGATTATTACGAAAAAACACACAACAGATATCCGGTTTCGCGTTTGGTTACAGATGTAAAACTGGATTTAAAATAAGCCCAGATGGAATACTTCAACATAGCACCAGTTGCCTCCGTAATTTTTGTTTTTACTATCATTACCAGCCTATACGCTTTCTACGATAACTCGATTTATGGAAAATTTATGCTGCATCCTTATAGTGTTTCAAAAGGACAGAATGTATACACCTTAATTACCAGCGGACTTGTACACGCCGATTGGATGCACCTGTTTTTTAACATGTTTACCTTTTATGCTTTTGCCTTTGCACTCGAAAGTATGATGGGGAGCTGGCGCTTTGGATTACTTTATTTTTTGGGTTTGGTGCTGAGCGATTTGCCAACGGTGATCAAACATAAAGATAACTTTAACTACAATAGCCTTGGTGCTTCAGGAGCAATTAGTGCAGTGTTGTTTAGTTTTATCTTGTTTAATCCTGTTTCCAAAATTTATATCATGTTTATTCCTATTGGAATCCCAGCATGGATATTTGGTATTATCTACCTCATTTATTGTGCTTACGCTTCCCGCAATTCAAGAGATCACATCAATCACGATGCACATTTTTTTGGTGCCTTAACGGGATTGATTTTTACGATTATTTTTGTTCCGGGTATTCTGCAGAACTTTATCGCCATGTTAACAGGCGGAAGATAGTGTTAACATTTAATGTTAGCCCAGGCCGTTCCCCGCGATCGTCATGCTGAATTTATTTTACAAGTAGAACTAGTATTTTCAATTGCCTTGTAGCTACTACGTGGTCAGCATCTTTCCAGCAGGTAGACCCCTGACCTGTAGCGAAGCGGAAAGCTACGAAGTAAAATGAATTACCTTCGGTGAGCTCGCTAAGGCTCGGTTCAGGGTGACGGGTTCATTATTACCCCGCAGTAGGTAAATAAGGTTTCTCAAAAAAGCTCATCGGCTCATCAGGGTTTTTGATAATCTCGAATACCACATAACCCCAGGGTTTCCAGAAATTTTCCAATACCTGCGCATAGATTTTATTTTGCCAAACATCAAAAAGTGGCTTGGTCATGTTGCCACGTAAAGGCATCGCCTCGATATAGGTAGTGCCTTCCACAGGCATAAAAGTATACTCTGGTAAACGGTTAAAAAGATAAGCGGAATAATAAAAGCGGGCGCTCAACTCTTCAAATTGCTCAGCCGTTAAGGCTTTTCCTTTTATCTCATTAATGATCTCCTGATGATAGCGTTTATTGGTGCCATTATCCTGTAAGCAGGCGATGATCCCGAAATCTTTCATCTTTAATGAGAAGGTTAAGGTATTAATTTCATCACGGAAACTAAATGGTGTTTCTGCATTTTCCAGTTTTACCATAGTAATAGACCATGGTGTGAAATCTTCAAACTCCAGGCTGGTATATAGGTTTTGCATCATGAAATTCAGGTTGGCAAATTTCATCATTAGCGATTGCGACATGTTTAAACCATCGGCAGTCATTTCCTTCCGTAGGGCCGAATGCATTTCGATATATACAAAGCCATACAAAAATTTGCCGATCCAGTTAAAAAGATCCAGTTCCGGCAGTGCGGAAACGGCAGCGTAACCTTGTCCGAAAGCCGTTTCTATCTTATTTTCCAAGGGATTTAAAAACTGCTCGTTTATCTCGGTATTTACCGGAATAACTAAGGTATTGTATGAACGGATACTCTCATCCAAAAACTGGATCTGCTCTTCGCCACTTAAACCCGCCTGCTCCAACAGCCATTTTGGAAGCAAAGGCACCTGAATGACAGGAGAATTAAAGGTTTTTCCGCTTAAAAAGCAGGTTTTATATAAAAAATCGAAATTTTGGAAAGGGTTATATAAGCCGGTATTCATCACCGCAATATTAGCCATTATATTTTTAGGGCTTTGCACCGATAATTTATTTTAACGCAGGGATTACAAGCACCTCATCCCGTCAACGCAAATGGTATTGCAATGTGCGGTGTCTACCTCCTGCAGGAGAAGGATGCACAGGTAATGCGTAAACAGCGGTAGGTGCTGGCTCCCTCTTTTGGGGATGAGCCGGGCTTAGCTAATAGTTATTGTAATAATCACTGATATCATCAACCAGTTGGTTATAAATCGGTTTGGTAAATGCTAAAAACAGTGCGCTTGGTGGAGGAGGTAATTGCTCCTTCCTTTTGGTAATGGCCAATTGTGGTTTCGTTAATGCCCGATCATCGCCCTTATAACTGGCCCAGCTGTCTCTCCACACATAAGTTCCGGGAAACTTTTTTTGATATACCAATTTTCTCGTTTTCCAATCGGTTATACTCATATCCAATAATCCTGACGAGGAAATATTTTTGTCGAAAGTACTTAATGTAGCTTTTACGCTGCCATAAACCGGCTTTTTATCGCGTGTTTCGCCAATTACTATGCTATCGCGTTGTAATTTTTCAACGCTTTCTTTTACATAGGTTTGGCCGACCACAAAATCGTCAAAGTTTAAGCTCAATACCTGGTCGGGAACAATTTTTTGCTCGGTTGCCTGCCCTTCACCATAAAAAATAACAAACTTATTTCTGGAGTATTTCGCAATATACTGATCAATCTGCTGTTGGAAATAATCTCCGCTCAATTTGTACGTATTACTGTTTATCAAAATCGGTTGTACCACAACCCTCGTAACTGCCGCCCAGTAGGCATCTTCCAGTTTAGTTTTTACATCTTTGTAATCGGCCTGAAGATTAATCACTTTTTCAAATTCATAATATGCTTTTTTTGCCGCTTTACGGTTGTTTTCGCTCATATAACCCAAACCAGAATTATACCTTGCAACTGCGGCGTTATATTTGCTGTCAGCTAGTGCGCTAATGTATTTAGAAGGATTTGGAATGATTGCCAAGCATGCCGGACAGCTATTGATATCATCTGCCAGTTGATTGATTTTCTGATAATCGTACATCACCGATTCCCATCTAAATAGATCATTGGACATTTTAGCCTCCTCAATTTTCCGTAAATGATCTTTCAGGGCTAAATCGTAGGCCATTTTTAATACTTGCATGGCTTCGCTGTTTTTAGGTGAGTTTTGCAACCTGCTTATCGATTTTTCAACCGATAAGTCATAATCACCTTTTTGCAGGGCATTTTTTCCTGTGCTACATCCCACAACAATTATTAAGGATAAATAAATAAAATACCGTAATCTTGAGTTGTTTTTCATGGCGTTGGCGTTATGTTAATAAACAAAGATACTTTGTAATAAGATAATTACCTCATTTATTTAGTAGACGATTGATAATGAAAATTAGTTGCAGGCCATTTGAATTAGTGCTAAAACATCCTTTTTCGATTTCGAAATTTACCCGTACCAGTACACCGCTGATGTTGTTAAAGATAGAATATAAAGGTGTAACCGGTTATGGTGAGGCATCTATGGTGCCTTATATGGGTGAAAGTTACGAGAGTGCAACAGCTTTTCTGAACCTTGTAGATTGGGACAAAATCCAATATCCATTCGATTTCAAAGAAATTATTGCCTATTTAGATAGTCTTGCTCATGGTCAGCCGGCAATTAAGGCCGCCATTGATATTGCACTTAACGATATTCAGGGGAAGCTGTTAAATCAACCTTGTTATGAAATTTATGGTGCAGACCTGGCTAAAATGCCGGTAACTTCTTATACGATTGGTATTGATACCCCTGAGGTGATCCGCGAAAAACTGAAAGATGCCGAAGCTTTTAAAGTGATTAAGGTTAAACTGGGAAGGGATAACGATCAGGAAATTATCGAAACCATTAGGAGCATGACCAATGTGCCACTATATGTAGATGCAAACCAGGGCTGGGCAGATAAGATTAAAGCCATTGATTTAATTTACTGGCTGCATAACCAGGGTGTGGTGTTAATTGAGCAGCCCATGGATAAAAGCAACCTCGATGGAAACGCCTGGTTAACCGAACGCAGTCCGATTCCTTTATTAGCTGATGAAGCCGTACAGCGCTTAGCTGATATGGATAAACTGAAAGGCGCCTATCATGGCATTAACGTAAAACTGATGAAAAGCTGCGGCATGTATGAAGGGCATCAGATGATTTTGAAAGCCCGTTCTTTTGGGATGAAAGTGCTGATCGGTTGTATGAGCGAAACCAGTTGCGCTACTTTGGCTGCCGCGGCTTTGGCTCCTTTATGTAACTGGGCCGATTTGGATGGACCATGGCTAACCAAAAACAACCCGTTCAAGGCTCCAGCTTTCGAAAACGGGAAATACATCTTAAATAATCAGCCAGGTTTAGGGCTAGAAGGAACTTGAACCAGCTCCATGCATCTATGGCAATAAATATGTTAAAGCTTAATGTTTGAGAATGCTCACCACATGTTCACCATTTTTTTTCAGCTATTTGGTTGTAAATGAATATGTAAGATAACAATTAATTGATATCGTTGCAACAAAAGATTGAATTTCAATTATTGCAGTGGATTTGTTTTCCAATATGCTGACTTGAACCGTAGGGTTCGAACTGACTAAAATTTCGTTATGTAATCATATCTAGGAGATTTCGGATCTAGTAATTACGAATCACTCGCCTTTCTCTATACGTTTGCAGCAATGCTATCAAATTTTAGCTCCCTTATTTTCATTAAATGTATTTAAGCCCTTTATTTAAATAGCAGAAGAGTACTCAACAATTAGGTTAAGAAACCCGCACTTACACATATTTTATCTATTTCTGAAACTTATTCATCATCTAAAAGTGTAACACAATTTTCTGATAATTTTTTTATGCGCTCGGGAAGTGCTAATAGTGCTTCTGGAGATTTAATACTTTTATAAAACTGTCCAATCATAGCCATTCTATAATTCACAAAATCCCAGTATAAATTTTTAACACTTTTAGTCTGGACATTTGAACGATGGATGCTTAACACTAGCATTAAAATTATAATTAGTTTCTATTTCAATTTTTTATAGGGTAAAATTTAGAATAGATTGAAAATGCTCATTGTTTATCTTTTAACGTAACGCCATCATCAATAGGAGGACTATAAGGCATAAACTTTACCTTATTTGTGCGAAACTTATTACCTGGTAAGACTTCCGTTATATATAAATCATATTTATTATCAAAATAACTATGCCATTTACCCGACAAATCCATTAGCTCTTTAAAACTTACATATGGATAATCCGGTTTCTTAGAAACAACTTCCGCTATTGGCGCACCTTTTTTATTTATATACGAAAAAGTGACATAGCTTTTATATGGAGGAGCACATTTACAAAAAAAAGTAAATATATGCTCGAAAAAGCTTACTGTTTCAATATTTAAAAGTTGGTTTTTTTTAGTTGTATTTATAGTATCTGCCAAAAAATAGATCTTTTTACTTGTCTCTTGTGCAAAAATACTACTATAAATAAAGAGGAATAAACTGATTAAAAATATTTTTTTCATGATTATATTTATTAATTACGGACAGCTAGTTGGAAGTTTTTTAGCTATCGGCACATTTTTAAGGTTATCTAAATAAAATGCGTCTCTTTCAGCTGCCGTTATGCTATATTTAGTTAATAAATTATTATAAGTGATCGTTAAAATAGCTTTATTCAAGTCATAAACATTTACTCCATTTAACATTATCGGACTGCTCGGAGCATCACCTGCATTATTTAAGCCGTAGAGAGCTGCCATCTGATATTGTTTATTAGTATAGGTACTACCATTTAATTCCTTTAAAATTTTCACAAAATTATCAACGTAGTTTTCAATAAATAATGAATGATCAGTAAAATTACCATTCGAATACCGATTTCTAGCCGCGACATCAAAATTCACGATGTTCATTGCCCAAGTTGAATATCGTGTTGTATCAACTGGATGTCCATAAGTTCCTGCTTTAATATAATAATTTGCATAAGCATGGCCTACCTCATGAATAGCTGCCATTTGCAGGAATAATTGTGAAGCATTACTTATAGCAGAACTATTAAATTCAATTTCAGAACTTGTACCCTTATTACCTGTATTGCCTAACATATACTTGTTACTTGTACCCCCATAATCCTGACTTGAAAAGCTAAATGTTAAGTTAGGCAATCCTTGCATACTAAAATTAGATCCATTTGGAAGTTGAATGCTTTGAAATGGCTGGATTAATTTCCCGTAAGAGGAATTAGCTAAAAGCTTATTTAAAATTTCTTTGACCATACATGGGTAATATTTCTGAAGAGAATCCTGCTTTACCTCAACAACTGGCGGACATGGATCAATACCTGTATTCCCTCCAGTACATCCACATTCCTCCGTCATAATAGCTGTTCCGTTTACATCTCCAAAACAGTCAACACTATCTGGCCAGTAACCGCCATAATCAGGTGGGGCAATATAGTCTATAGTTGTTTCATCACCCGATGCATTAATCGTTCGGCAAATCGTTATGTAAGAGAAGCCTTTGGAGTGCCAGCCACATGTTTTGGTCGTACCTGCAGTAACGCAGCCCCAGAAGAATGTTTCCACTTTTGCTGAGTTACATTCTTGATCACCAGCATTCATCAGTTTCTCGCTTGCTAACCCTCCCCGTTTACCCTGGGCCATTAGTAAATACTGCTTTTCCGTTGTTGGTGAAGTTAAAGAAACCACATTGCCGTTCTGATAAATCCATCCGTTGGCCATCTTGCCGTTCTGATGATAAAAAAACACTTTCCCCGTCAGCTTTTCTAAACTCCTATAATGCAATTTGCCAAAATCCTGTTTATTGTCGTTTTCGATATACATATAGCTGGCAAACTTGATTTTCCGGCTAACCTTATCTTCAAATATAAGCAAACGTAAATTTGCTCTGGCTGCTTCCGCTTTTATATTTGTGGTGGTGAACGGTAGAACCAAGGCGTCTGGTTTACTAAGGTTTATTTCATAAACAGTGTACTTTTCTTGATTATTGATATAAGCTGTCTGCCAGATAGGTTCGAGGTCTTTAAAATCGCTATTGGATTTTAAACTTATATTATTTTGGTACCATTGCTTTAGTGTGGTCAATTTAGAATCAGATGCTTCCCTATTATCTTTTTTACAGGAGTATAGGATGAGAGATGTTGTAATTAAAAGAGCTAAAGCCAATATAAGCGGCTTTTGTAGCGCATAAGTTTTACTCATTTCGTTAA
>Ga0182008_10000118_pt1 | contig 59429 bp, 56 predicted proteins | sample Sormic07211129_1_FD_120482 | JGI IMG/M metagenome (GOLD analysis project Ga0182008, IMG submission 120482) | Rhizosphere microbial communities from Sorghum bicolor, Mead, Nebraska, USA - 072115-129_1 metaG | ecosystem: Host-associated > Plants > Roots > Rhizosphere | place: USA: Nebraska...
GGCTCATCGGCCTTCTTGTTCTTCCAGCCGTCGTTCCCCGGCAGCACCAGGTTCAGCACGATGGCGACAACGGCGCACAGGGCGATGCCCTTGAGGCCGAAATCATCCGGACCGGTACCGGTTCCCACCAGCACGCCGCCAATGCCGAACACCAGGGTCACCGAGACGATCACCAGGTTGCGGGCTTCGCCCAGGTCGATCTTGTGGCGGATCAGGGTGTTCATCCCCACCGCGGCGATCGAGCCGAACAGCAGGCAGAGAATCCCGCCCATCACTGGCACCGGGATGCTTTGCAGCAGCGCGCCGAACTTGCCGATAAAGGCCAGGGTGATGGCGAAGACCGCCGCCCAGGTCATGATTTTCGGGTTGTAGTTCTTGGTCAGCATCACCGCGCCAGTGACTTCGGCGTAGGTGGTGTTGGGCGGCCCGCCGAACAGGCCGGCAGCGGTGGTGGCGATGCCGTCACCGAACAGGGTGCGGTGCAGTCCGGGCTTCTTCAGGTAGTCGCGGCCGGTGACGCTGCCGACCGCAATCACGCCACCGATGTGCTCGATGGCCGGTGCCAGGGCGACCGGGACGATGAACAGGATCGCCTGCCAGTTGAACTCCGGTGCGGTGAAGTGCGGCAGCGCCAGCCAGGGGGCGGCGGCGATCTTCGCGGTGTCCACCACGCCGAAGTAGAACGACAGGGCAAACCCCACCAGCACGCCGGAAATGATCGGCACCAGGCGAAAGATGCCTTTGCCGAACACCGCGACGATCAGGGTGGTGAGCAGCGCCGGCATCGAGATCATCATCGCCGTCTGGTAATGAATCAGCTCGCTGCCGTCACCGGCCTTGCCCATGGCCATGTTGGCGGCGATGGGGGCCATGGCCAGGCCGATGGAAATGATCACCGGGCCAATGACCACCGGCGGCAGCAGGCGGTCGATGAAACCGGTGCCCTTGATCTTCACGGCCAGGCCGAGAAAGGTGTAGACGAAGCCCGCCGCCATTACCCCGCCCATGGTCGCGGCGAGGCCGAACTGGCCCTTGGCGAGAATGATCGGGGTGATGAAGGCAAAGCTCGACGCCAGGAAGACCGGCACCTGGCGCCCGGTCACCACCTGGAACAACAGAGTCCCGAGACCCGCCGTGAACAGCGCCACGTTCGGGTCGAGACCGGTGATCAGCGGCATCAACACCAGGGCACCGAAGGCCACGAAGAGCATCTGCGCGCCAGACAGTACCTGGCGCCAGAGCGGATCGTTGAACTCGTCCTGCATGATCAGGAATCCTTCTGCTTGGTGCCGAAGATCTTGTCACCGGCATCACCCAGGCCAGGAATGATGTAGCCATGCTCGTTGAGCTTCTGATCGATGGAAGCGGTGTAGATGGTCACGTCCGGGTGCGCCTGCTCGACGGCGGCGATGCCCTCGGGGGCGGCCACCAGGACCATGGCGCGGATGTCACGGCAGCCGGCCTTTTTCAACAGGTCGATGGTGGCGACCATGGAACTGCCGGTGGCCAGCATCGGGTCGATGATCATCGCCAGGCGCTCGTCGATTTCCGGTACCAGTTTTTCCAGGTAGGTGTGGGCTTGCAGGGTTTCCTCATTGCGGGCCACGCCTACGGCGCTGACCTTGGCGCCCGGGATCAGGCTCAGCACGCCTTCGAGCATGCCGATGCCGGCACGCAGGATCGGTACCACGGTAATCTTCTTGCCGGCGATCTTCTCGACCTGGACAGGGCCGCACCAGCCTGGAATCTCGTAGCTTTCCAGGGGCAGGTCTTTGGTGGCTTCGTACGTCAGCAGGGCACCGACTTCCTGAGCGAGCTCGCGAAAGTTCTTCGTGCTAATGTCTGCGCGGCGCATAAGGCCAAGTTTGTGTCGGATCAGCGGATGGCGGATCTCACGGATGGGCATAGGGAAAGGCTCCGGCGGCGGGCAAAAAAAACGGCCTAGATTAATCTATCCGGGGTTGTTGTCCTATAGACATAAAGTACGTTAGTCCAGAAACGCTTGATCTGACCGGGCCGGATGCGTACCTTTGCCCGCTTTTCCGAAACTGCCACCCCTTGGAGAGCGCCATGTCCGCTGATCTCGAGCATATCCGTCAAATCATGCGCGAGGCTGACTGCCTGTACACCGAAGCTGAAGTCGAGGCGGCCATCGCCCGGGTCGGTGCACAAATCACTGAAGAACTGGCTGAGCGCAATCCGGTGGTGTTCTGCGTCATGAACGGTGGCCTGATCTTCGCGGGCAAGCTGCTGACCCACCTGCGCTTTCCCCTGGAAGCCTCCTACCTGCACGCTACCCGCTACCGCAACGAAACCAGCGGCGGTGAGCTGTTCTGGAAGTCCAAGCCGGAAGTCTCCTTTATCGACCGCGACGTGCTGATCATCGACGACATCCTCGATGAAGGTCACACCCTGGGTGCGATCATCGACTTCTGCAAACACGCCGGCGCCCGCGCCGTGCACACGGCCGTGCTGATCGACAAGGACCACGACCGCAAGGCCCGTCCGGACCTCAAGGCCGACTACATGGGCCTGCCTTGCGTGGACCGCTACGTGTTCGGCTACGGCATGGACTACAAGGGCTACTGGCGTAACGCTGCCGGCATCTATGCCGTCAAGGGCATGTAAGCGATGACCGGGCCGAGCTTTCTCGATCAAGCGTTGTTCAGCGACCTGGCTGAGAAAGCCGCGGCCAACCCCCGCGGTCGTCAGCACCACAACTTCCATGCCATGGAAGAGCCTTGCCACCGCATGGCGGTGGGGCTGCAACCCTCCACTTATGTTCCGCCGCATCGCCACCTGAGCGCTGACAAGGCCGAGACCCTGCTGGTGCTCAAGGGGCGCCTGGGCGTGCTGATTTTCGATGAAGCGGGCCAGGTCCAGGGCAAGCGGGTGCTGCAGGCCGGCGGCGACTGCGTCGGTGTGGACTTGCCGGCCGGGGTTTTCCACGGCCTGGTGGTGCTGGAGCCCGACAGCCTGATGTTCGAATGCAAGGCCGGCCCTTATCGCCCAGTGGGCGAGGGTGAGCAGGCCAGTTGGGCGCCCCGTGAAGGCGAGCGCGGCGTGGCCGAATACCAGGACTGGATGCGCGCCCAGTTCGACTGAACAGGCCCGCGCCCGTGACAGCGGCCTACCGTCGGTAACGGTGCAAGATTTGCGGTAAAAACCCGTGCTAGAGTGCTCGGCCCTTGTCTGGAGCCTGTCATGAGCCTGTTGATTCGCAGTAGCGCGGCCCTTCTTCTGTGCTTGAGCCTGCCCTTGGCAGCCGCCCCGGCCCCCTTGCACGGGCAGTTCCTGCCTCCCGATGATCTGACCCTGCGCGACAGCGTCCCGCAACAGCAGCAGTTGTTACAGGTCACCGAGTATTCGGTGGTGATCGGCAGCCAGCGCCAATCGAACCAGCAACCGATTCCCGTGACTTCGCCAGTGTGGGTGCGGCTCAAGGGCAAGCCGTTGAACAAGGGCGCCACCATCAGCCAGGTGCTGGTGAACTTCGACGGTGAAAGCAAAAGCCTGAAAAAGCCGCAGTTCGATGCCAAGACCCGGACCCTGACCCTGTATTACCCGCTGGCCCAGTACCGTGCGGTGATGGACCTGTTGCGCAACGACACGGTGTATTGCCAGTTCCTCAGCTATGCCAACGGGCACATCTGGGCTGACCTGCATACCGGCAGCGTGCGTTCGCGTTGAGGCCATATGCGGGCTGGGGGTAAACTGCCCGCCCCGTGAAATGTCTGCGAGCTGGAGTCGGCAATGCGTAAAGATAAGAAACAAGTGATTGGTGACGAGATCAGCGACGAGCAGATCAAGTTGTTCCTCGATTTCGAGCCGGTCGATGCAACTTCGCCGTCCCTGCACAAGCTGATCAAGGCCTATCGTGGCCTGCGCATCGATGATTTCGAACGCTTCCTGACCTTCTTCGTCGAGGCCGGTTTCGACCTGGATGGCAAGGATGAGCACGGCCAGACCTTCGTCGACCTGATCCGCGATCAGCGCAACGCCGCCGACTACATCGAGCTGATGGACAACGCCCGCGGCTGATCTTCTCGCCAGGCATAAAAAACGCCCCGTCCTGCGAAGGACGGGGCGTTTTTCATTCAGCGCGGATCAGATGCAGCTTTCGGTTTCCTTGCTTGGCTCGACCAGCTCCAGGCTCAGGTTGTTTTCGCTGTTGATCTGGTGGTACAGCGTTGCGTCGGTTTCCAGGACCTTTTCCCGTGCCGGGAAGATTTCCTTGAGCTTGGCAGCCCATTCGCCGCTGGCCTTGGCCGGGAAGCATCGCTCGATCAGCTCCAGCATGATCGAAACGGTCACCGAGGCACCTGGCGAGGCGCCGAGCAGGGCGGCCAGAGAGCCGTCCTTGGCGGCCACCAGTTCGGTACCGAACTGCAGGATGCCGCCTTTCTTCGGATCCTTCTTGATGATCTGCACCCGCTGGCCGGCCACCTCCAGGCGCCAGTCCTCGGCCTTGGCCTCGGGGTAGAAGCGGCGCAGGGATTCCAGGCGCTGTTCCATGGACTGCATGACTTCGCTGACCAGGTACTTGGTCAGGTCCATGTTGTCCCGGGCCACGGCCAGCATCGGGCCGATGTTGCCGGCGCGTACGGACATCGGCAGGTCGAGGAACGAGCCGTGCTTGAGGAACTTGGTGGTAAAGCCGGCATAAGGCCCGAACAGCAGGGACTTCTTGCCTTCGACCACGCGGGTGTCCAGGTGCGGCACGGACATTGGTGGCGAGCCCACCGCCGCCTGGCTGTAGACCTTGGCCTGGTGCTGCTTGACCACTTCCGGGTTGTCGCAACGCAGCCACTGGCCGCTCACCGGGAAACCGCCGAAGCCCTTGCTTTCCTCGATGCCCGAGGCCTGCAGCAGGGGCAGGGCCGCGCCACCGGCGCCGAGGAACACGAACTTGGCGTCGACTTCGCGGGTACTGCCGCTGTTGACGTCCTTGATGCTCACGGTCCAGCCGTTGGCCTTGTTGCGCTTGAGGCCAGTGACACGCTTGCAGTACTTGACCTGGGCATCAGGAGCGCTGGTCAGGTGCTTGAGCAACTGGTTGGTCAGGGCGCCGAAGTTGACGTCGGTACCGTTGAGCACGCGAGTGGCGGCGATGGTTTCGTCCGCTGGGCGGCCCGGCATCATCAGCGGCATCCACTCGGCCATCTTGGCCTTGTCTTCGGTGTATTCCATGTCCGCGAAGGCATGGTGCTGGCTCAGTACTTCAAAGCGCTTCTTGAGGAAGGAAACGCCTTTTTCGCCCTGTACGAAGCTCAGGTGCGGCACGGGGCTGATGAAGGACTTGGACGAGCCGAAGGTGCCTTTCTTGGTCAGGTAGGACCAGAACTGCTTCGACACCTCGAACTGGGTGTTGATGTGCACGGCTTTCTTGATGTCGATGCTGCCATCGGCGGCCTGTGGCGTGTAGTTCAGCTCACAGAGGCCGGCGTGGCCGGTACCGGCGTTGTTCCACGGGTTGGAACTTTCCGCGGCACCCGAATCCATCAGCTCGACGACTTCCAGCTTGATCGCGGGGTCAAGCTCTTTGAGCAGTACAGCAAGGGTGGCACTCATGATGCCGGCCCCGACCAATACGACGTCTACTGCTTCGTTATGCGCCATTAACGCGTCTCCAAAATCTGCAGCACCAAATTGACGGCATGGCTGCCAGGAGTGACGGGGCGGTTCACGTAATGCCCCAGGTTACCCATGGCCAGGATCGCCATGTCCGAATCTTCGCAATTTTTTGCAACTACCACGGACGCTGCCAACCGGGCCTCAAGGTGCGTATGAACGCATCTCGGGGAGCCTCGGGCAATTCGACTTATGGTCGATACATCCGCTCGTGCAACCAAATCCGTCAGCGGACAGGCTTCAAGCACCAGTTCTTGAGGAGTGCTCGGTCCTGTGTAATCGGGCTGTTGTAGAGGCCAATGGTGCCAGTTCAGACGCAAAACTATTCATTTGCTCGCCACACTCTTGTGAAGTTGTGAAAACCCGTTTTTTCACGCTCTTTTGAAGACGTGAACCTCAAAAAAGGGCTGCCTCAGCCTGGCACCTGGCCCGCGCGGTGATGCCGGCAAAGGATGCGGGCACGACGGGCAAACAGCTTTAAGTGGCCGAGCAACGGCAGCTCTGCAGTTTCGCGAAAAGTGGAGGTTTGCAAGGTGAACAGCAAGCACGCCAGCTTCACTCGAACTGTGTGGGCGGCTCTCTGTGGGCGGTGCGGGGTGCCAAAGCAGTGGCGTTGGCGGTACTGCGAGGCCCGATCAGGAGACGTCCTTATAATCGGGGGGAGATTGTAACGAAGAAATGCGCAGAAATGATCCTGTTTCGCGACTTTTATTAGGCTTTTGGTCAGGTGGCCAGTATCGGTTGCACCCGGGAGCGAGCGCAGCGCGGGCTGACCCGGGCGCTGGCGGGCAGCGCCTGGTGCAACCAGTTCAGGCGAATTTCCTGGATTTCCACCCAGCCATCGCCTACCGGGGCCAGCAGGCAGTGCTTGAAGGCCTGGCAACGTCCCTGGCTGTCCAGCAGGGCGAAGCTGCGAAACTGTTGACGCGGGGCGAACAGGGAGCGGAGGAAGTTCATGACCAGGTACCTGAATGTGTCATTGACGATAAGAATGCCCTTGAGCCGTTACATCATGATGTATTGCCAGTGAACGGCAGGTTACAGGAACCCGGTTGTACGGGACCTGTCTGAGTCTTGACTAAGTCATGCCTGGCGCTGGTTTGCCGTCCTTGTGCACCGCTATACTGCGGGCCTGTTTGTGCCTGATTCCTGGAGAGATGAGCATGTTGCAACGCCTGTTGTTCGGTTTGATCACTGTGACCAGCCTGTCGCTGGTGGGTTGCGCCCACAGCCCGCAACAACTGAGCCCGGAGCCCAAGCTCACTGCCCAGCTGGCGCCTGTCGGCCATGGCCAGCCGGTGGTGGTGAAAGTGGTTGATGGACGTCCTTCGCCGACCCTGGGCACCCGTGGCGGCCTGTACCCGGAAACCAGTGCCATCACCGTGCAGAGCGCGCAGATCCTGCCCAAGCTGCAGGCCCAGGCCGAAGCCGCAGTGCGCCTGCTGGGCTTTACTCCGACCGCCGGTGGCGCCAACGCCCCTCAGTTGACCGTGACCCTGGCCGAGCTCAAGTACCAGTCGCCTAAAGAAGGCCTGTACGTGACCGAGGCCACCATCGGTGCCACCTTCCGCTCGGATGTGCAGAACGCCAACCGTCGTTACAGCGGCCGTTACGGTGCTTCCCTGGACCAGCGTTTCGGCATGGCGCCGAACCAGGACACCAATACCAAGCTGGTGGGTGATGTGCTCAGCGATGCCCTGACCCGTCTGTTCAAGGATCCGACCGTGGGCCAGATCCTCGGCGAGTAACCCGCGCCTGGCCGGGGTTTGAGCCCTGGCCAAGCAACGAAAAAGCCCGGCTGCCTGATGGCGCGCCGGGCTTTTTTATGGGCGCGGATCAGGCCGCCTCGACGTAGAAGTCCAGCATACTGACGCCCGTCAGCAGGTCTGTTTCCGGCAGGTCCGCGTGCTGGTGCCCGCCCAGGGCGCAATACACCAGCCAGTGCCGGTCCTGCACGTTGAACGCCAGGGCGCCCACCAGCGCCTGCTGTTCTTCACTGGGGGCGATCAGGTAAAGGCGGTCCTGGTTTTCGGCGTGCAGCATGACAAGCTCCGTGGGTTTCGAGGGGCGACAGACTGGCTTGTTTAGATGACGAAAAGATGACGCTTTAAATTAATGGACCGGCGTCTCGTTACTGGTCGGAAAGCCCCCCGCGTTTTGTCGGGGATTGAGTAGAATCCGCGCCGCGGGTGCACTCGACGGCCCGTATACGGCTTTCCTCCGAGGTTCATGATGTCGCTGCAACTGATCTGGTCGATGTTCAACGCCCATCCCGCCAAACTGATCAACCTGCTTGCCCTGCTGTTCGCCTGCCCAGGCAGCTGGCTGCTGCACGCCACCCGCCGTCGTGAACTGCGGGCCCTGGCCAATCTGGCCGTGCAGAGCGAGGGACGGGCGGTAGATCAGCCGCTGCTGATGCTGGATCCCGCAACCTTGCGCATCAATAGGTTTTTCTACCGCTTCGGCTTCGCCTGCCTTGGCCTGGCGTTGCTGGTGTCCTGGATCAGCACCCGGTTCTGATCAACCCCCAGGTTGCAGAAACGACAACGGCGCCCGCAGGCGCCGTTGTGCTTTCCAGTCCGGCCGTTACAGCGCCAGACCGGCCTTGACCCGATACTGGTTGCGCACCGGATTGGCGTATTGCAGTACCAGGTACGGCCGGTGTTCTGCCGGGCAGGCATCCAGCCGGCGCTGCCACTCCTGTTCGGCCTTGGCCAGCTCCTGGGCCGGGAAGACCTCGGCGGCCGTTGGCACCTGCAGTTGTGGATCGGCATCGCTCCACTGGGCATAGGCCAGGTAGTGCACCGGGAACAGGCGGTAGCCGCCGAGGATCTGCCGGTCCATTTCCATGGCCAGTTGCTTGGTGTCCTCGAAGGATTCGCTGATGGGCGCGGCGAAGTTCACGTGGACCCGGCCTTTATAGCCGGTGATGCCCTTGGCGATGCTCACGTCATCCTCGCCTGGTGCCTTGGTATAGGTGCCGGTGGTGGCGCGGATGTACAGCTCGCGGGCCTTGGCCTGGTCGCAGGGGTCGTATTCGTAGCTGATGGACACCGGTGTCAGGTTCAACGACTGGATGACCTCGCCGAACGGCTCGTCCTTGCGGCTCATGTGGAACATCTTGAGGATCGCCGACTCGGTGCGATCGTCGCCATCCTTGGCCCGGCCCTCGGCCTGGGCGATCCAGATCGACTGGCCGTCGTTGCGGATCGAGTGGTTGATATAGGCCGACAGCAGCTGGTAGGCCGCGAGCTTTTCCCGGCGACCGCTGATGGAACGGTGCACGATGAAACTCTTGTTCAGGCGCATCAGGTCGCTGACAAACGGCTTCTGCAGCAGGTTGTCGCCAATGGCGATGCGTGGCGTCGGCAGGCCGGCGTGGTACACCGCGTAGTTGACGAAGGCCGGGTCCATGACGATGTCGCGGTGGTTGGCCAGGAACACATAGGCGGTGCCCGACTTGAACTGCTCGACGCCGGTGTAGGTCACGCCGTCGGTGGCCCGCTCGATGGTGTGGTCGACGTAGAATTCGACCTTGTCCTGCAGGGTGGCCACCGAAGTGACCCCGGCAAACTCACGGCGCAGGCGGTGAGCGATCAGGGGTTTGAGCAGCCAGCCGAAAGTCTTGGCAAAACGCGGGAAGCGAAAGTGGGTGAGGATATCTAGAAACGCCTTGTCACCGAGCAGCCGGGCCAGCACCGCTGGTACTTCGCTGTCGTGGTAAGGTCGGATGGCATCGAATTCGCCCATCATGCTCTCTTGTTAGAAACGGCTAGGGTAAGAAAAGGTTCGGATCGAAAAAAAGCCGGGCACGGTCTGAAAATTCAGCTCAAACAAAAAAAGCCCTGCAAATAGACCGGCGATTATACGCATAAGTCACTCTGGAGACGGCGATGCTGGAAACCGACCATTATCAGTGCCCTTACTGTGGCGAACAGGCGGAGGCGGTGCTGGACCTGTCTGGCGGCGACCAGACCTATATCGAAGACTGCCCGGTGTGCTGCCGGCCCATTGTATTCACCCTGCAAACCGACGGTCGGGAATGGATGCTCGACGTTCATAGTGAAAACGACTGAATGGGGAGTGGCCCTTATGCAGCGCATCTACGAGCCGGAAAACCTGCTGGAAGGCGAGTTGCTCCAGTGCATGCTGGCCAGCGAGGGGATCGAGGCCCATCTGCAGGGGCGCGATCTGTTGGGCGGGGCAGGGGAGCTGCCGCTGTTCGGGCTGCTGGGGCTGTCGGTGGAAAACCACCAGGCGCAACAGGCGCGAGAGCTGATCGCTGCGTACAATGCGGCCCTGCCGTTGCCCTTTGATGAACCGGACAATTTTGCCGGGGTGCTGGTCTGTTAGGCTGAGCGCCGATTTGCCGAGAGTTGTATTGCCCCATGTGTGGACGTTATGCCCTGTTTCGCTGGAACCCCGCGTTTGCCGCCTTGCCGGGATTTCCCGCCGACCAGAAGGCGCAGTGGAACATCTCGCCCAATGATTCGGTGCTGATCCAGCGCGCGGAAAACGGCCAGCGCACCCTGGCCCGGGCCCGCTGGGGGCTGACACCGCCGTGGCTCACGGACCTTTCCCGGACGCCCGCCCATGCCCGGGCGGAAACCCTGGCGGAGCAGCCGATGTTTCGCCAGGCCTTTCGCGAGCGGCGCTGCCTGCTGCCGGCCAATGGTTTCTACGAATGGCGCGGCGGTACCCGCAAGCGCCCCTACTGGCTGACGCCGGGGGAAGGTTCGTCGATCTTTTTTGCCGCGATATGGGAGGCCTACCCGGTGCAGGAGCAGGTCTGGCTGAGCACTGCCGTGGTAACCCAGGCGGCTTCCAATCTGCGCCGCCCGCTGATCCTCGATGCCGCCGGCCAGCAAGCCTGGCTCGATCCCGAAACCCCCTTGCATGCCCTGCAAGCCTTGCTGGCCAGCCCGCCGGCAGCCCTGCGCGAGCGGGTCCTGGCCAACCTGGTCAATGACCCCAAGCTCAACGGCCCCGAGTGCCTGACCCCCGCCTGAAGCATCAACTGCAGGAGCTGGCTTGCCAGCGAAGAGGCCCCCTGGTTTGCTGCCCAAGCCAGGATCGCTTTCGCCGGCAAGCCGGCTCCTGCAGGTCCGTGATTAGACTTTGAACTGGTTGATCAGGCGTCGTTGCTGTTCGGCGAGCTTGGTCAGCCCGGCGCTGGCCGCACTGGACTCATCGGCACCGCCCGCCACTTCATTGGCCACCTGGCCGATATTGATCACATTGCGGTTGATGTCCTCGGCCACCGCGCTCTGCTCCTCGGCGGCGCTGGCGATCTGGGTGTTCATGTCGTTGATCACCGACACCGCCTGGGTGATGGTTTCCAGGGCCTGGGCCGCCTTGGCCGCGTGTTCCACACTCTGGTCGGTCTTGTGCTGGCTGTCCTCCATCACCCGCACCACTTCCCGGGTGCCCTGTTGCAGTTGCTGGATTATCGACTGGATTTCTTCGGTGGCCTGCTGGGTTTTCTGCGCCAGGTTGCGCACCTCGTCGGCAACCACCGCAAAGCCCCTGCCTTGCTCGCCGGCCCGCGCCGCCTCGATTGCCGCGTTAAGCGCCAGCAGGTTGGTCTGCTCGGCAATCCCGCGAATGGCGATGAGGATGGCGTTGATGTTCTCGCTGTCCTTGGCCAGGGTCTGCACCACGCCCACCGCACGGCCGATTTCCTCGGCCAGGGCGCCGATGGCGCTGGAGGTGTCGCGCACGATCTGCATGCCCTGGCTCGCGGCCTGGTCGGCGTGGCTGGCGGCTTGCGCGGCCTGGGTGGCATTGCGCGCGACGTCCTGGGCGGTGGCGGTCATTTCGTGCACCGCGGTGGCTACCTGATCGATTTCAACCATTTGCTTGTGCACGCCCTGGTTGGTGCGAATGGCGATGTCTGCGGTGTGTTCCGAAGAATCGCTGACGCTCTGAACCGAGGTCACCACTTGGCTGATCATCGCCTGCAGCTTGGCCAAAAAGGTGTTGAAGCCTTTGGCGATGGAGCCCAGCTCGTCAGCGCGATCGCTGGTCAGGCGTCGGGTCAGGTCGCCTTCGCCCTGAGCGATGTCGTCGAGCATTGCCACCATCTGCCGCAGCGGCCGGGCAATGCCGTGGCCCACCAGCCAGATCACCAGCAAGCCGAGGCCGGCAATCACCAGCCCGACCATGGCCATGCCGAAGGTGTCGGCCTTGCGTTGTTCGGCCAGGTCACCTTGCAGTTTGTCGAGGTCGGCCATCACCGCGCTCAGCGGCAGTTGCAGCATCAGGGTCCAGTGCGCATCGGTCTGGCCGATGCCGAAGGGCAGGTACAGGCTGATGGTGCCGTTGGCCTGGTCGACGTCGTAGGTCACTTCGCCGCGCTTGAGGCTGGACAGCTTGGTCAGTGCATCACTGCTGAGCACGTCGCTGACTTTTTCACCGAACTTGCTCGAGTCCTTGGTATAGGCGACCAGGCGACCGTTACCGCCGATCAGGGCCATGTGCCCGGCGCCGCCGTAGAGCTTCTGGTTGGCGCCCACCAGCATGTCCTGGATGAAGTTCACTGACAGGTCGGCACCCACGATGCCCTGGAACTTGCCGTTGAGCAGGATCGGCTGAATAAAGGAGGCCAGCATCACCACCTTGTCGCCGACCTTGTAGGGAGCAGGGTCGATGGCGCAAGGCTTTAGGCTGTCCTGGGAGCAGAGATAGTACTCGCTGGTGCGCACGCCGGTGGAAAGCAGGGTCCGATCATTGACGTCGGCCAGTTTGTCCAGGCCCAGGCTGCCGTCCTCATTGCGGAACCACCAGGGCAGGAAGCGGCCGTTTGCTGCATCGATACCCACCACCGAGGTGCCTACGTAGGCAGCGTCGTCATGGTCGATGGCGCCGGGTTCCCAGCCAATGTACGCACCGAGGATCTTCGGGTTCTGGGTGACGTTTTCCTTGATCAGGGCAATCAGCTGTTCACGGCTCAGGCTCAGCCCGGCATGGCCTTGCGAGTCCTGGGTGCCCATCAGCGCATTGACCCGCACCAGGCCGCCGGCGATCAGCAGGGGCGCTTCCAGTTCGCGCTGGATCTGGCTGACCTGGGTCTGCGCCAGGCCGCTCAGGCGTTGTTCGATGACCTGTTCGAACTGGGCCTGGGTACGGTCTTGCACCATCTGCTGGGTCCTGGCCCCGGAGAACAGGGCGTACAGCACCAGGGCTGCAACCACGCTGAGAACGATGGCGCCGGCCAGGGCGGCGACGGAAAACTGGATCGACTTGAACTTCATAGAGGCTCCGGGCGCAGGAATTTAGGTCTGCCGAGCTGTATCGGCCGCTGCAGCGCTGGCCATTAGCCTTACACGGAAAAATGACTGTTTCAGGGAGCTTGATGTCGTTCTTGGCAAGCTGTGGGGGTAACCCGGGCGGGATTTGCGGGAGGAATGAATTTTCTCCTGCAAGGCAGATATGTATCTGAAATGCGACCGATTGCTGTTTTTACATCTGGCGCGGATACATTTCCGCCCTTAGGATACGCGCCACGTTTTCAGGGAGGTTTCATGATGAAGAAGTCATTGGTCGTATGTGCATTGAGTGCCGCAGTACTGCTCAGCGGTTGTGAAACGGTCAATACCACCAGCGGTGGCGTGGTCGGTGTGGATCGCAAGCAATCCATGTTCAGCATGGTTTCCAGCGCTGAAGTGAACCAGTCCTATGCCCAGTCCTATCAGCAGACTCTGGGTGAAGCCAGCAGCCAGGGCGTACTGGACAAGACCAGCGCCAACGCCAAGCGCCTGCAGGTCATTGCCAACCGCCTGATTGCCCAGGCGCCGACTTTCCGCCCCGACTGCGCGCAGTGGAAATGGGAAGTCAACCTGATCAAGAGCGACGAGCTCAACGCCAACTGCGGTCCTGGCGGCAAGATCATTTTCTACTCCGGGCTGATCGAGAAGCTCAAACTCACCGACGATGAAATCGCCGCGGTCATGGGTCATGAAATTGCCCACGCCCTGCGCGAGCACGGTCGCGAAGCCATGTCCAAGCAGTACGCGGTCGGTGCCGGCAAGCAGATCGCCACCTTGTTCGGCGTTCCGCAGGAAACCGTAGCCCTGGGCGACAACGGGGTGAACCTGCTGATGACCCTGCCCAACAGCCGCGAGAATGAAAACGAAGCGGACCTGATCGGCCTGGAACTGGCCGCCCGTGCCGGTTACAACCCGAATGCGGCCATCAGCCTGTGGAACAAGATGGGCCAGGCTGCCGGTGGCTCCGCGCCGCCCGAGTTCATGAGCACTCACCCGGCTTCCACCAGCCGTATCGCTTCCTTGCAGGCGGCGATTCCCAAGGTGATGCCGCTGTATCAGGCCGCCAAGAAGTCCTGATCCCTTCGCGTCATTGTCGATGACGCTATCGCCGGCACGCCGGCTCCTACGGGTTGCGTAGGGGCCAGCTTGCCGGCGATTTCGTTTATACCCAGCCGCTGATCTGCATGGCCTTGTACACCGCCACCACGGCGAGGATGAAGAAGGCCGACGCCGCCAGGCGACGGATCAGGGTCAGGGGCAGCTTGTCTGCGGCGAAGTTGCCTGCCAGGACCACCGGTACGTTGGCAATCAGCATGCCCAGGGTGGTACCGATGATCACCAGCCACAGATCCGGGTACTGCGCCGCCAGCATGACGGTGGCGACCTGGGTCTTGTCACCGATTTCTGCCAGGAAGAAGGCGATCAGGGTGGTCAGGAAAGGGCCGAACTTGCGTGCGGTATTGGCTTCGTCGTCGTCCATCTTGTCCGGAACCAGGGTCCACAGCGCGGTGGCGGTGAAGCTGGCGGCGAGGATCCAGTGCAGGGTCGAGTCCGAGAAGAAGCTGCCGAACCAGGCGCCTACCGCACCGGCCGCCGCATGGTTGGCCAGGGTCGCGGCAACGATGCCGGCGATGATCGGCCAGGGTTTGCGAAAACGTGCGGCGAGAATCAGGGCAAGCAGTTGCGTCTTGTCGCCGATTTCGGCCAAGGCAACGATTGCGGTGGGAACGAGGAGAGAATCCAGCATCATCAGGGTTTTCCTAAGGGGCGGGTCGACACGGCTATGACACGTACAGCCTTCCCGCCCCGGGTAAGGTGTTCGTGTCATAGGTCTTGTCAAACCCTGCGGTCCGTCTGTGCGGACTCTTGGGTCGCATGCGCCATGGTCTGTTGACCAAGTATGTTGACGCATGCCGGACGAGCGTGGCGCTCGTGGGAGACTACTCCCCTAGGACGGAGCGGATTCTGCCTAGGCAAAACCCTTTCGGCAAGCCTTGTTTGCGAAAAAGGATTTCAGCCGCGCTTGGCCCGATAAATGCGAAAGCCCTGGCCTTCGGCCTTGATCGCACAGGGCCCCAGGTGCTCTTCGATCAGCGGCTGGTAGCGCAGGAAGCTGTTGGCAACTACTCGCAGTTCTCCACCTTTTTGCAGATGTTTGGCTGCTTTTCGCAGCAGGTTTTCCGTTGCCTGGTAGTCGGTATGGACCCCGGTGTGGAAGGGCGGATTGGTCAGGATGCCGTTCAGCCCCATGGGCGCGGCGTCGATTCCGTCACCGGTCAGCACCTCGGCTTCCAGGCCGTTGGCCGCCAGGGTCAGGCGGCTGCTGGCGGCGGCGAAGGCGTCCACATCCAGCAGGGTCACGCGGCTGTCCGGGTAGCGGCGTTTCACGGTGGCCCCGAGCACTCCGGCACCGCAGCCGAAGTCCAGCAGGTGGCCGGCGGGCAGGTGGTCCAGGTGCTCCAGCAGCAGCGCGGTGCCGCGATCCAGCCGGCCATGGCTGAACACCCCCGGCAGGCTGATGACTTTCAGCGGGCCTTCGGCCAGCGGCAGTTCGTACTCCTGGGCCAGGCTCTGCAGGGTGAGCGGTTCGGGAGCATTGGCCACCGTGACCTGCCACAGCTGGCAGTGCCGGGCGCTATCGAGCTTGCGCGGTTTGCCGAAGGGGTTGAGTTGCTTGGCCGCACTCTCCACGCCGCTGCGCTTCTCGCCCACCAGGTACAGTTCGCGCCCGGCCAGGCGCGAGGCCAGGGCGTTGAGCAGGTAGTCGGTGAGGTCCTTGGATTTGGGCAGGAACAGCACGGCGCTGTCGAAGGATTGGGCCGGTGCGTCTACGCCAAAGTGACTGCGGCCGGGAAAGCGCGCCTCCAGGGCTGCCTGGTCGCCGGCGTGCCAGCTCCAGCCCCGGGCATTGGGCAGGCGGCCCAGCAGATCGTCGGCGGCCAGGCCGGCCAGCAGCAGTGAGCCTTGAAACAATTCAGCCTGACGCAACAGTACTTCACTGCGTGTGTCCATGATCCGCCCCCGAAAAAAGTGGCGAAGTTTATCAACTCACGACCCGCAGCGGGGCGCCGCTGAAGAAGGCGTGGGCGTTTTCCGTCAATTGACCAACGATTCGCTGGCGGGCCTCGCGGCTGCCCCAGGCGTTGTGTGGAGTGACGATCAGGCGCGGAATGTCGCCGGCCAGCAGGGGGTTGCCAGCCACCGGGGGTTCGACGCTGAGCACATCGGTGGCCGCACCACCCAGGTGACCATTGCGCAATGCATCGGCCAGGGCCTGTTCATCGATCAGCCCGCCGCGGGCGGTGTTGACCACCAGGGCTCCGGGCTTGAGCAGGGCCAGTTCCCGGGCACCGATAAAGTGGCGGGTGTGCTCGTTGAGGGGGCAGTGCAGGGTCAGGGCGTCCACTTGCGGCAGCAGTTCCTCCAGCGGTAGGCGGTCCGGGCGGGTCGGGCGGCCTGGAATCTGCCCCAGCAGCACACGCATGCCAAAGGCTTCGGCCAGGCGGGCCACCGCGCTGCCCAGTTCGCCATTGCCCAGCAGGCCCAGGGTCTTGCCCGCCAGTTCGATGATCGGGTAGTCCAGCAGGCAGAACTGACTGGCCTGTTGCCAGCGCCCGGCAGCCACGGCCTGCTGGTAATCGGCGACCCGGGTGGCCAGGTTGAGCAGCAGCATCAGGGTGTGCTGGGCCACCGAGGGAGTGCCGTAGCCCTGGCAGTTGCTGACGGTGATCCCCTGCTTGCGGGCTGCGGCCAGGTCGACATTGTTGGTGCCGGTGGCGGCCACCAGGATCAGTTGCAGGTCGGGGCAGGCGGCCAGGGTTTCGGCTGTCAGCGCCACCTTGTTGCTGATGGCCACCCGGGCTCCCTGCAGGCGTTCGGCGACCTGTTCCGGCGCTGTGTGGGCATGTACTTGCAGAGGGCTGAAGCTGTCATGCAGCGCACCCAGGTCCAGGTCACCGAGGTCCAGTGAGCTGTGATCGAGGAAGACGGCGCGGCGATTGTTAGTCATGAACTGTACCTTTTGCACGAGGGTTCTAAGGCGTAATCTGCCGAGCCTAACAGATGAAATAATTAGACATACACAGGAGCCTGCATGTACTTCACCGAGTTCTTGACCGTTGCCCTCATCCATCTTCTGGCAGTGGCCAGCCCCGGCCCGGACTTCGCCGTGGTGGTGCGTGAAAGCGTGACCCACGGCCGTCGAGCCGGCACCTGGACCGCGCTGGGCGTGGGCTGCGCAATCTTCCTGCACGTGGGTTACTCGCTGCTGGGGATCGGCCTGATCGTTTCCCAGTCCATCGTTCTGTTCAACGCACTGAAGTGGCTGGCTGCGGCCTACCTGCTGTACATCGGCTACAAGGCCCTGCGTGCCCAGCCGGCCAAACCGGCGGCCGACGACCTGCACAAGGAAGCCGGGGTCCGCACTGCGCGTGGGGCCTTCACTTCAGGCTTTGTCACCAATGGCCTGAACCCCAAGGCGACGCTGTTCTTTCTCTCGCTGTTCACCGTGGTGATCAACCCGCATACGCCGCTGGCGATCCAGGCCGGGTATGGCGTGTATCTGGCGGTGGCCACCGCTGTGTGGTTCTGCCTGGTGGCCATGCTCTTCAGCCAGCAGCGGGTTCGTGCCGGCTTTGCCCGCATGGGCCACTGGTTCGACCGCACCATGGGCGCAGTGCTGATCGCCATCGGCGTGAAGCTGGCCTTCACCGAGATGCATTGATTGCGCTGAGCTGATTCAAGGCCGCCACGTAATGCCGTGGCGTATCCCCGAGCAAACGGCAGAACATCGCGCTGAAGGCCCGGGCGCTGCCGTATCCCAGCGAGTCGGCCACGTTGTGCACGCTTTCCCCGGCGAGCAGGCGTGGCAGGGCTTCCATCAGGCGCACCTGCTGGCGCCAGGCATTGAAATTCATCTGCACCTGCTGCTGGAACAGCCGCGCCAGGGTTCGTGAACTGGCGCCGACCTGCTGCGCCCAGTCTTCCAGGGTGTGGGGGTGATCCGGGGTCTGTATCAAGGTCCGGCAGATGGCTTGCAAGCGCCGGTCCTGGGGCATGGGAATGTGCAGCGGAAGGTTTTCCAGGGCGGCGATTTCTTCCAGCATCAATTGCTGGATCAAGGGGTTTTCCGCTTGTTCCGGACCTTGCACGGCACGCAGGATCAACTCCCGCAGCAACGGTGTGACCGCCAGGACGCAGCATTGGCGCAATGCGGGCGCAGACAGCTCCGGGTCGATGAACAGAGAGCGCATGCGCACCTCGCCAACCATGAAGATTTCATGCTCCACCAGTGGCGGGATCCACACCGCCCGGCTCGGTGGGATCACCCAGGCGCCCTGGGCGGTGACCAGGCGCATGGTGCCGCAGGCGGCGTAGAGAAACTGCGCCTCGCGATGGCGGTGCAACGGTTGATGCGCGGCGTCGGGGTAGTCCCGTGGATAGGCGCTGACCGGCCCATGGTGGAAGTGGTCGATTAACATGTCCGGTCCAATGACTTTGTTGTCAGAAATGCGGTGGATTGCCAAATTAGCATAGGCGGCACAACAACCAACCCCCGGTGTGTCGCCATGAATCAAGCCCGAAACGTCATCCGCTACGTCAACGCCGCCCATGTCATCGATCACATGTTCATGCTGATCTTTCCCGCTGCCGTGCTGGGCATGACCCAGGCCTTTGGCCTGGACTATGCCGGGCTGATCGGTCTGTCCCTGGGCGGTTTCATCGCCTTTGGCGCCTGTTCGCTACCGGCCGGCTGGCTGGGGGATCACTGGAGTCGGCGGCAGATGATGCTGCTGTTCTTCTTCGGCATCGGTGGCGCCTCGATCCTCACCGGGCTCAGTAATAGCCCGAGCATGCTGGTGATCGGGCTGACCCTGATGGGAATATTCGCCGCTATCTATCATCCGGTGGGCACCGCGATGCTGGTGGCCTATGCGCAGAATCGCGGGCGCGAGATCGGCATCAACGGTATGTGGGGCAACCTCGGCGTGGCCTTCTCGGCCTTGATTACCGGCTTGCTGGTGGCGCAGTTCGGCTGGCGCTCGGCGTTCATCCTGCCAGGGGGCGTGGCCATCCTTCTGGGTGTCGGCTTTGCCTTGCAGGTGCGTGACGAGCCTGCCCCCGCACGCGCCCATGTGTCGCTCAAGGGCAAGGGCGGGCAGCAGATCTCCATGCTCCTGGTGTTCGGCGTGCTGGCCCTGGCCACAGCCACTGGCGGGGTGGTCTTCAACGCCACCACCATGACTTACCCGAAGCTGTTCCAGGAACGCCTGCATGAATTGTTCACCTCGCCGCAGACCCTGGGGGTGGTGGTCAGCCTGGCCTATGCCTTCGGCGCAGTGGCGCAGTTGTTGATCGGCCGGGTATTGCACCGCTTCAGCCTGAAGTGGCCGTTCATCATTTTGACTCTGCTCCAGGCCCCGTTGCTGCTGGCGATGGCCGACAGCCAGGGTTGGGGTGTGATCGTCCTGGGTGCGGCCTTCATGTTCGTGGTGTTCGGCCAGGTCACGGTGAACGATGCCATGGTCGCCAACTTCGTTGCGCCCCAGTGGCAGTCGCGAATCTTCGCCTTGCGTTACTGCCTGTCGTTCGGTGCCAGTGCCACGGCGATTCCGCTGATTGCTCTGGTGGAACCGCGTCAGGGCCTGAGCGGCCTGTACCTGGTCCTGGCGGGGGTCGCGGCGCTGACGTTTGCCGCGGCGCTGGCCTTTCCCCGCACCCCGGCGGAGGCAGCCGTGGGGCAAAGCGCCTGAGGTCGTGCAGGGCCGTAACAATACTGGCCTGAAGCTAGTATTTGTACGGCCCTGCAAATCATTCCTTTGGCTGATTTAGCGGGCGCGCAGGAGCTCTAGAGTGGTTATCCTCCAGTCACGACCGAGCCGTCAGAAAAGGGATTCTTATGTTGCAGACTCGCGTTATTCCTCCCGCCGAAGGCGCCTACCAATACCCACTTCTGATCAAGCGCTTGCTGATGTCCGGCACCCGCTACGAAAAAACCCGCGAGATCATCTACCGTGACCAGTTGCGCTACACCTATCCGACCCTGATCGAGCGGGTGGCGCGCCTGGCCAATGTGCTGACCGCGGCCGGGGTCAAGGCGGGGGACACCGTGGCGGTCATGGACTGGGACAGCCATCGCTACCTGGAGTGCATGTTTGCCATCCCGATGATCGGTGCGGTGATCCACACCATCAACGTGCGTCTGTCGCCGGAGCAGATTCTCTACACCATGAACCATGCCGAGGACCGCTTCGTGCTGGTCAACAGCGAGTTCGTCGGCCTGTACCAGGCGATTGCCGGGCACCTGACCACGGTGGAGAAAACCCTGCTGCTCACCGATGCCCCAGAGAAAACCGCCGAGTTGCCGAACCTGGTGGGCGAGTACGAGACCTTGCTCGCCGCCGCCAGCCCCCAGTACGCGTTCGAGGATTTCGACGAGAATTCGGTGGCCACCACCTTCTACACCACCGGCACCACCGGCAACCCCAAGGGCGTGTACTTCACCCACCGCCAGCTGGTGCTGCACACCCTGGGGGTGTCCACCATCATGGGGGCCATCGACAGCGTGCGCCTGCTGGGCACCAACGATGTGTACATGCCCATCACCCCGATGTTCCACGTGCACGCCTGGGGCTTGCCGTACGTGGCCACCATGCTCGGGCTCAAGCAGGTCTATCCCGGGCGCTACGACCCGGAGTACCTGGTGGAGCTGTGGCGCCGGGAGAAGGTCACCTTCTCTCACTGCGTGCCGACCATCCTGCAGATGGTGCTCAATGCCAAGGCGGCCCAGGGTACGGATTTCGGCGGCTGGAAGATCGTCATCGGCGGCAGTGCGCTGAACCGCGCGCTGTACGAGGCGGCCAAGGCCAAGGGCATCCAGCTGACGGCTGCCTACGGCATGTCGGAAACCGGACCGCTGGTGTCCTGTGCACACCTGAACGATGAACTGATGGCGGGCAGCGAGGACGAGCGCACCACCTACCGCATCAAGGCCGGAGTACCGGGGCCGCTGGTGGAGGCGGCGATCATCGATGCCGAAGGCAACTTCCTCCCGGCGGACGGTGAGGCCCAGGGCGAGCTGGTGCTGCGGGCGCCCTGGCTGAGCGAAGGTTATTTCAACGAGCCGCAAAAAGGCGCCGAGCTCTGGGAAGGCGGCTGGCTACATACCGGTGACGTGGCAACCCTGGACAGCATGGGGGTGATCGACATCCGCGACCGGATCAAGGACGTGATCAAGACCGGTGGCGAGTGGATCTCCTCCCTGGACCTGGAGGACCTCATCAGCCGCCACGTGGCGGTACGTGAAGTAGCAGTGGTGGGCATTGCCGATCCGCAGTGGGGCGAACGCCCATTCGCCCTGCTGGTCATCCGCGAGGGCCATGAGATTGGCGCCCGCGAGCTCAAGGAACACCTCAAGCCCTTCGTCGAGCTGGGCCACCTGAGCAAGTGGGCGATTCCCAGTCAGATCGCCCTTGTTACTGAAATTCCCAAGACCAGCGTTGGCAAGCTCGACAAGAAGCGCATCCGCGTCGACATCAGCGAGTGGCAGGCCAGCAACAGCACCTTCCTCTCCACGCTCTGAGCGTCCTCTGCCGTGCCCGCCAGGGCACGGCATGCCCACCCGGCAAGCCTTTGCCTTGTACTCACGGATTTTTCAGTCATTCTTGCCGCGCCGTTTTTCAAAGGTTATGGCAAAGGGCTGTTCCAGTGCGGTGGGTGGCTGCAAATCACACTTTAGAGGGATCAAGCAGTAATCCCTGCTGGATATAGTCCGTTCACGGATTTTTCTGAACGACGGAGCATTGCGGGGGGCTCGCGCCACGCAACTTCGGAGCCGGGACAAGTGTTCATTCAACCGGTATTCGAAGCGTTTTCAGAAAAGCGTACTGCCATAACAATAATGCACATGGAGTAGCGTCGATGACATCAGCAAACCAGTTCTGGCGCCGGGCGAAACTGCCCCTGGCCGTCGGTCTCGCCTCCACGCTCGCCGGGCCGGCATTCGGCGTCAGCTTCAACATCGGTGAAATCGAAGGCAGCTTCGATTCGTCCCTGTCGGTGGGGGCCAGCTGGTCGACCGCCGGGCGCAACAAGGACCTGATCGGGGTCAACAACGGCGGCAAGGGCCTGTCCCAGACCACCGATGACGGCCACTTGAACTTCAACAAGGGCCAGACCTTCTCGAAGATCTTCAAGGGTATCCATGACCTGGAATTGAAGTACGGCGATACCGGTGTGTTTGTCCGTGGCAAGTACTGGTATGACTTCAAGCTCAAAGACGAAGACATGGACTTCAAGAACATCAGCGACAACAACCGCAAGGAAGGCGCCAAGTCTTCCGGCGGTCAGATCCTCGATGCCTTCGTCTATCACAACTACTCCATTGCCGATGAGCCAGGTTCGGTGCGCTTCGGTAAGCAGGTGGTGAGTTGGGGCGAAAGTACCTTCATTGGTGGCGGTATCAACTCGATCAACCCGATCGACGTGTCGGCGTTCCGCCGTCCTGGTGCCGAGGTCAAGGAAGGTCTGATTCCGGTCAACATGTTCTACATCTCCCAGAACCTGACCGAGAACCTGTCGGCCGAAGCGTTCTACCAGTTGGAGTGGGACCAGACCGTTACCGATAACTGCGGAACCTTCTTCTCGCAGCCGGACAACATTTCCGATGGCTGTGACGACAATCTGCGTCTGCTCGCCAAGCGTTCGACCATCGCCGCCACGGCGCCGGGGCGCGCGGCCCTGGCCGCGATGCAGGCTCGTGGCGTCGACGTCAACGAAGAAGGCACGCTGGTGCGTCGCAGTGGCGACCGAGATGCCCGTGACAGCGGCCAATTCGGTGCGGCGTTCCACTACAACTTCGAGCCGCTGGACACCGAGTTCGGTGCCTACTTCATGAACTATCACAGCCGAGCGCCGATCTTCAGTGCCACGGCGGCACCACAGTCGGCTTACAACATCGCTCCTGGCTTTGGCTCTCTGGCGCCGGTGTGGATCGCCGGTAATTCGAAGTACTTCGTTGAGTATCCAGAAGACATTCGCCTGTATGGCTTGAGTTTCTCCACCACCCTGCCTACGGGGACGGCGTGGAGCGGTGAAATCAGCTACCGGCCGAATGCGCCTGTACAACTCAACTCTACCGATATTCTCTATTCCGCCGTTCGACCTCTGAAGGGGGCATTCGCCAACGCCTCGCTGCTTGAAGGTGTAGCGGGGCAGGACCTTCACGGCTATCGCCGCAAGGAAGTCACTCAGTTCCAGACCACCTTCACGCACTTCTTCGATCAGGTCATGGGCGCCAGCCGTCTGACGCTGGTAGGGGAGGTGGGGGTTACCCACGTCGGTGGCCTTGAGAGCAAGTCGGATGTCCGCTATGGACGTGATCCGGTGTTTGGTCCTGGCGCCTTGCCAGCCACCGGCGGGCAAAACACCTGTCGTGCGCTTAACTCCACCACCATTGCCGGTGCAGGTCCTGGTGCAGACGCCAGCAATCTGAGCGCCAACTGCAACAACGATGGCTTCACCACCGCCACCTCCTGGGGCTACCGCGGCCGTGCCATCTGGGAGTACCCGGATGTGTTCGCTGGTGTGAACCTCAAGCCGAACGTGGCTTGGTCCCATGACGTCAAGGGTTACTCGCCAGGTCCTGGCGGCAACTTCGAAGAAGGCCGCAAGGCCATCAGCCTGGGGCTGGATGCCGAGTACCAGAACACCTACACCGCGAGCCTGGCCTACACCAACTTCTTCGGTGGCGACTACAGCACCGTGGATGACCGGGACTTCCTCGCCTTGAGCGTTGGCGTGAACTTCTAAGCACACTGCATTTTCAGGAAGAACAACAATATGAAAATCACCAAGAGTCTGTTGCACGTCGGTGTGCTGGGACTGTCACTGCTGGCCACCGGGGTCATGGCCGCGGTCTCGGCCGATGAAGCCGCCAAGCTGGGTACCAGCCTGACGCCGATGGGCGCGGAAATGGCCGGCAATGCCGCCGGCACCATTCCGGCCTGGAAGCCACTGGCGACCAATGCTGGCACCGTGGACAGCAAGGGTTTCCTGTCCAACCCCTACGGCAGCGAGCAGCCGCTGTTCACCATCACCGCGCAGAACGTCGAGCAGTACAAGGACAAGCTGGCGCCGGGGCAGTACGCGATGTTCAAGCGCTACCCGGAAACCTTCAAGATGCCGGTCTACCCGTCCCATCGCGGGGCCACCGTGCCGGCTGACGTGTTCGCCGCGATCAAGCGCAACGCTACCAGCACCAACCTGGTGTCCGGCGGCAACGGCCTGGAGAACTTCGAAACCGCGATTCCGTTCCCGATCCCGAAAAGCGGCGTGGAAGTCATCTGGAACCACATCACCCGCTATCGCGGTGGCAGTGTGACCCGCCTGGTGACCCAGGCCACGCCACAGGCCAACGGCTCCTACAGCCTGGTGTACTTCCAGGACCAGTTCGTGTTCCGCGACAAGATGAAGGACTACGATCCGAAAAACCCTGGCAACATCCTGTTCTACTTCAAGCAGAAAGTGACCGCGCCAGCGCGCCTGGCCGGTGGCGTGCTGCTGGTGCACGAAACCCTCGACCAAGTGAAGGAGCCGCGTTCGGCCTGGGTCTACAACGCGGGTCAGCGCCGCGTACGCCGCGCCCCGCAAGTGTCCTATGACGGCCCGGGTACCGCTGCCGACGGCCTGCGTACTTCCGACAACCTGGACATGTACAACGGTGCGCCGGATCGCTACGACTGGAAGCTGGAAGGCAAGAAGGAGATGTACATCGCTTCCGACAGCTACAAGCTCGACTCGCCGACCCTGAAGTACGCCGACATCATCAAGGCCGGCCACATCAACCAGGACCTGGCTCGCTATGAACTGCGCCGGGTCTGGCATGTGGTGGCAACCTTGAAGGAAGGCCAGCGCCACATCTACGCCAAGCGTGACTTCTACATCGACGAAGACACCTGGCAGGCCGCGGTGATCGACCACTACGACGGTCGTGGCCAGCTGTGGCGCGTGGCCGAGGCTCACGCCGAGAACTACTACGACAAGCAAGTGCCGTGGTACGCCCTGGAAACCCTCTACGACCTGCAGTCCGGCCGTTACCTGGCCCTGGGCATGAAGAACGAAGAGAAACAGGCCTACGACTTCGGTTTCACCGCCACCACCAGCGATTTCACCCCAGCCGCCCTGCGTCAGGACGGGGTTCGCTGAGCCGCTGCAAATAGAGGCCGCATCCTCGGAAAAAGCCCCGACCTGGTTCGGGGCTTTTTTTTGCCTGAGGCCCGGCCTTGGAATCCATCGGGGTACAGACGGCTTTCTCTAAGCTAATTAGCCACTTAATCAATAAATAAACGAAATATCCTTCAATCATTCAGAGTTATCTGACCAATTTGCTCATAGTCTTTTTCGCCCGAATGGTCGCAAAAATCTTCAACAGGTGGCCTTTTACCGCTAGTCTGCGGACATCTGCTACGCCGACAACCGTACATCAATAAGAGTTGGCCATGACTGACCTGTCCCCCCTGCAACGGCCTGCCAGCGCGGTGATCCCCGCTCTGGAGGGGCGTTTTTATCGACCCCCCCTGCCCGATGGATACGTGCAGCGGCCGCGTCTTTGCGAGCGCCTGGGCGCCGGGTTGAAGGGGCGATTGCTGCTGGTCTGTGCGCCTGCCGGGTTTGGCAAGAGCTCGCTGGCCGTGGAGTTTTGCCAGGGCCTACCGGATAACTGGCAGAGCCTGTGGCTGGGGTTGAGCCGCCGGGACAGCGATCCCGGGCGTTTCCTCGAGCGTCTGTTGGCCGGTCTGCAGCAGTACTTTCCCCAATTGGGACGGCAGTCCCTGGGCCTGTTGAAAATGCGTCAGCGCCACCAGCCCTTCGCCTTTGAAGAGTGGCTGGACGGCCTGCTGGATGAGCTGGCGGTGCAATTGACCGGTGCCAGTCCGTTATTGCTGGTGCTGGACGACTATCACCTGGCCCAGGGGCCGGTCCTCGATCGTTGCCTGCAGTTTTTTCTCAATCACCTGCCCGATGGCTTGCTGGTGCTGGTCACTAGCCGCCAACGTCCGGACTGGCACCTGGCGCGGCTGCGGTTGTCCCGGCAACTGCTGGAGCTGCACGAGCAGGATTTGCGCCTGACCCACGACGAGTCCCTGAGCCTGCTCGACCGGCACAGCAGTTCGCTGCGCGGCGAAGCCCTGGAAAACCTGATTCAGCGCAGCGAAGGCTGGGTGGCCGGGCTGCGTTTCTGGCTGCTGGCGGCGTCCGAGGCGGGAGCCGGGGGCGCGCTACCCCAGGGCCTGCATGGCGGGGAAGGACTGATCCGCGACTACCTGTTGGAAGAGGTCATCGACTGCCTGCCCGCCGAAGTGCAGTCATTCCTGTATGACACGGCGCCCCAGGAGCGGTTTTGCGCCGAGCTGTGCGATGCCCTGCGCGAAGCCCATGACAGCGCCGAGATCCTGGGTTTCCTCCAGGCCCACCAGGTATTCCTGGTGCCCCTGGATGAGCACGGCCATTGGTATCGTTATCACCACCTGTTTTCCGACCTGCTGCGCAGCCGGCCCACGGCCAATGCCCTGGTGCCAGCGGCCAGCCTGCACCTGCGCGCCTGTCGCTGGTTCAACGCCCAGGGGCTGCTCGACGAAGCGGTGGAGCAGGCGCTGCGCGCCGGGCACCTGGACGTGGCGGCCAACCTGGTGCAGAACCTGTCCGAAGAGCAACTACTGGCGGAACAGAACGTCGGCATGCTGCTGCGCTGGAAGATGGACCTGCCCGACAGCCTGCTGATCAGCACGCCGCGGCTGATCGTGCTCTACAGCTGGGCCCTGGGCCTGGCCTGTCAGCTGGATGCGGCGGAGGAACTGGCCAATCACCTGAGTCGTTTCCTGCCGGCCCCTTCGGCCACGGCGCAGAAGTCGATGTTGGCGCAATGGCTGGCCCTGAGCGGGATCATCGCCCGTGGCCGCGGCCAGCGGGAAAACACCCTGGCCTATTGCAGCGAGGCCCTGGAAAGCCTGCCGCCCAAACGTTATGGGCAGCGCCTGATGTGCCTGTCGACCTTGTCCAACCTGGCCATTACCGATGCCGATCTGTGGCGGGCCCGCAGCCTCAATCGCGAATCCCTGGAGCTGGCGCAACGGGTCGGCAATCCGTTGTTCGAAGCCCTGGCCCACTACGACCGTGCCCGGGTCCTGCAGGCCCGCGGCGAAGTGCTGCGGGCGCAGGAGGAGGTACACCAGGGGCTGCGGCGCTTGCAGGGCCTGTCGGCCCAACGGTTGTATGCGGTGCGGGCCCGGCTGACCCTGTATGACGGTTATCTGCTGACCCTGCGTGCCCAGCCCGAGGCCGGCCTGTTGCGCTTGCAGGCCGGCCTGGTGGAGGCCCGGGCCTGTCGCGATATCAGCGTGCTGATCGGTCACTGCGTGATCGCCAAGCAGGAAGGCCTGGGTGGCGAGTTCTCCCGAGCCTTCGCCGAGCTGGCGGAAGCCGAGCGCTTGATGCACATCTGGGACGTGCCACCGATCTATTACCTGGCAATGATCACCCTGGTGAAATGCGAGCTGTGGCTGGCCCAGGGGCGTACCGATCTGGCCGAAGCCTGGCTGGCCCGCCTGGGCCAGACCTACACCGGCGAACAGGCGGCGGCGCCACCGGAGTTCCACCCGCAACTGCCGTTGCACATCGAATTGCAGCAAGCCCAGCTTGAAAGCATCAAGGGCGATCTGGGCCGGGCGGAGCAGCGCTTGAATCGGTTGGTCGAACATGGCCAGCAAAGCGGCCGGCAGTTGCTGAGCGTGATGGCCCTGACCCAGAAAGCCGCACTGTTGCTGGCGGCCGGTCGCGGTCCGCAGGCCCGCCAGGACCTGGCCCAGGCTCTGGAGGCCGGGGTTGGAGGCGCGATGCAGCCGTTCATGGCATTGCTCCATGGCCATCCCGGCTGGATGCGTGAGCAGTTGCAGCAGGGCGTATCGACAGCGCTGACCCAGGCATTGCTGGAGCGGTTGCCGGCAGCATCGCGTGAGCCTCAGGAGATCGCAGCCCATAACGAGTCCTTGAGCTCCCGAGAGCTTTCAGTGTTGCAGTTGATCGCCCAGGGCTGCTCCAATCAGGAAATCAGCGAGCGCCTGTTCATCTCGTTGCATACGGTGAAGACCCATGCCAGCCATATCAACAGCAAGCTGGGGGTAGAGCGCCGGACCCAGGCCGTGGCCCGGGCCCAGGAGCTGGGGTTGCTGGGGTAGGCGCTGCGCCACTGGCTGCCGGGGCTAGCGGGCCAGGTGCTCCTTGCAGTAGTCGGCGAACAACCGCGCCGGCTTGGTCAATTGGCCACGTTTGAGCCAGGCGGCCACCAGGCCTGAACCTGTGACGTCCTCGACAATGTCGACACACACCACCGGCTTGCCATCGTAGGAAAAAGGCGAGTGGGGGCGGGTGACCAGGATCGAGAAACCGAAGCCCTGGCCGACCATCCCGCGCACCATCTCGATGGACGGTGAGCTGAAGGCAATCTGCGGCGTCAGCCCCAGTTCTTCGAACAGGCTGACGAAATAGGTGCGGCTCGGTTGCACGTCCAGCAGGATCATCGGCTCCAGGCACAGGTCGCGCAGCGATACCTGGGGCTGCTTGGCGTAGCGATGGCCGGCCGGCAGCAAGGCGTAAGGCCGTTGCGGCGGCATCAGTGGCTCGGTTTCGATGGTGCCGTCCAGGTCATGCTCATAGAGGATCGCCAGATCGAACGCGCCACCGGTCAGGCCCTGTACCAGTTCCTGCTGCTCGCCATCACGGATGCGGATTTCCACCCCGGGATAGAGCGCGCTGAAGCCGGCGATCAGTTGTGGCAGGTACAACGGTGCCACGGTTTCGAAGCAGCCGATGTCGATCTGCCCGGCGACCACGTCGTTGTCTGCCAGGGCGTTCTGCTCGAACTCCTTGGCCATGCGCAGCAGCTCCTGGGCCTTGCGGTAGAAACGTGCCCCGCTGGGGGTCAGGGAGACGCCGAGAGCATGGTGACGAATCAGCAATTGCACGCCGAAGCTGTCCTCCAGGCCCTTGATGGCGGTGGATATCGACGGCTGGGCGATGTACAGCTTGCGTGATGCCTCGGCGACGCTGCCGCACTCGACGGTGGTGATGAAGTACTTCAGTTGACGCAGATTGTAGGCAGCCACAGCGAACCTCGTTCTTTGCCCGGGCACGGGGGAAGGGCGGCCGGGTCAGGGTGACCCGGGACCTGCATGCATCACCGCGCATGCAGTGCGCTTGATACAAGCAAGTTACGCACCGGCAAGGCACCCCCCGGCGTGTTTTTTTGTCCCGCAACGATACTCACAAGTGCCGGGAGGGAGGGCATGGTCAAGGCAGTTTTTTCATCGCTTGCGAGCACATTTTTCCTCGCTTGGCTTCAGGCACTCTCCTCGCCGGGATCGGCGGGCGGGGCTTCCTCGGTCGGGCTGGCGTCGAAGTCCAGGGTGACGCTGAAGCGTTGCTCCTCCACCAGCACGTCGATGCGCCAGCCCAGGCGGGCACACAACTGGCGCATCAGTTCCAGGCCCAGGCCGTAGCCGTAGTCGCTGGAAGGCTCGATCTGCTTGGCTTCGCGGATGCGGTTGAGAATGCGCAGGCGCGGGTAGTCGAAGTGGATCTCGATGGTGCCGTCATCGGCATATTGCAGGGCATTGCGCAGGAAGTTGCCGACCACGATTCGGCAGGCGGTCAGGGGCAGGCGGCAGGGCGTGGTGCTGATGTCCAGGGTCAGTTCGATATCCCGTGTCCCGATCAGGTAGCGCTGCTCCTGGATCAGCTCGTTGACCAGCCCGCTCATGTCGATGGGCTCCTCGGGCAGGGCTTCGGGCAGCTCGCGGCTCATCCACAGCAAGGTCTCGGCGATGCGCTGCATGTTCAGCACCGAGCGTTCGATACGTTGCAGGGGCGGCGGCAGGGAGCCGCCGGATTGCAGGGTCAGCAGCTCGATATTGGCCTTGAGCACTGCCAGCGGGGTACGCAGTTCATGGCTGGTGTAGCGCAGCAGCCGGCCTTCACGCAGGCTGGCTGCCTGGACCTGTTGCATGCTCTGGGCCAGGGCGTCGGCCAGCATATTGAATTCCTTGAAGCTGAAATTGGGCCGTTCGCCGGCCACCGTGTCGGGGTCCTTGAGGGTACTGGACCACTGGGACAGGCGGCCCAGGGGCCGTACCAGCCACCAGACCAGCAGGGCAATGATGATCAGCGCCGGTATGAACACCGCCAGGCTGATGAAAATCACCTCGTGCAGTTCACGGTCCAGGTAGGCGTCGGACAGTGGCGTCTCGACTTCGCCGCCTTCTTCCTGGTCATGGTCGACGTCGTACATGTACAGGGTCTTGCCGTCCGCCAGGGGTTGGGCAAGGATCGCCCGGCCTTCATCGTCGTCATCGGAATCCAGGTCGCCAAAGACCTGGACTGCACCGAAGGACAGGCTCGGGGGCGTGTCCAGCAATTGGCGGACCTTCTCGGGCAGCGCCTCCTTGCCGATGACGCTGGTATAGAAATAGTTGTGCGGCGGCGGTGTCGTGGGGTCCTTGTTGTAGTGCCTGGCGAAGTACTGGGCTTCTTCCTCCATCATCGCGCTGGCGGTGTAGAGCAGGCCGCGGACGCTGTATTCCGGCAGCAGCAGACTGTAGATCAGCAGTACCACGGCAATCAGCAGCAGGAAGCTGCCGCTGATCACCCATTTCAAACTCAGGCCGTTACGCATGTGACCTCAGTTGTATGCCAATACCGGGAAGGGTGTGGATCAGGGGCTGGTCGAAGGACTTGTCCACAGTCTTGCGCAGCCGGTGCATATGCACCTTGAGGGTGTTGCTGTCGGGCGGCTCGTCGCCCCAGATCGTCGCCTCCAGGCGTTCCCGGGTGACAGGTTCGGGGCTGGCGCGCATCAGGCATTCCAGCAGGGTCCAGCAGATGGGCGACAGGTGCAGTTCCTGGCCGGCGCGGCTGACCTTGCGGGTGGTCAGCTCCATCACCAGGTCGGCCACCTGCAGGCGGCTGGCCTGGCCGCTGCGGCGCAGGCTCAGGGCGCGGATCCTGGCCACCAGCTCGGCCAGTTCGAAGGGCTTGACCAGATAATCGTCGGCACCGGCGGCAAAGCTGGCGAGCTTGTCCGACAGGGCATCCAGCGAGGTGAGCATGAGGATGGGAGTCTGGCTGCCGTGTTGGCGCAGTTGTTCGCACAGCTGCTGGCCGTCCAGCCGCGGCAGCATGATGTCGAGGAGGATCACGTCGTAATGCTGGCTCAGGGCCAGGTTAAGGCCGGTCTGGCCGTTGCTGGCGTGGTCGCAGACGATGCCGCCGATTTCCAGGTACTCGATGACGGTATTGGCCAGGTCGAGGTTGTCCTCGACCAGCAGCAGGTGAATATGCACGGAAACGTCCCCTTGGACCCTTGGCACTCGATGGGCCGAAGGATAGCGGAAGCCGAGGCTTTTCCATTGATGTTTACCCGCTGTTAACCCAGCGCTCTCTAAGCTCAGGCTCTTCTTAACTGCAGAGCGCGGCACAGCCATGAACCTGTCTTCAGTGCTCAAAGGCATCCTGCTGGTGTTGATTCTTCTCGGCCTGATGGCTTGCGTCCTGCCGTCCGGGGCACCCATGGTGCGCCTTGGGGACGGCGGCCCCTTGAGCTTGTTCCTGCTGGGGCATGACCTGCAACGGGCGGAGGCCGAGCATGTCGCGGGTATCGTCTGACGATAGCGGCGCCGGCTACACCGACCAGTTGGTGCTGTGTCTGATGCTGATCCTGTGTGTATCCATTTCCCTGGGTGCCTATATCGTGCGCTTCAACGCCCAGATCGACCGCCAGCGCGAGCTGTCGCCTGTGCACTTGCTGGAGTGTGGTCAGGGGCGGGGGGCCTTTATCGTCGACCCCCATGGCCGGCTTAGCAGCAGCGACAATTGCTACCTGGTGGACGAAGACGACTAGCCTCGCCGCCTGGCAGCGCCCAGAATGATCCGCCTTCGAGTTCCAGCGCAAGAAACGAGGTTCTTGCGCTGAAATCTCGTTCTACAGTGCAGGCGTACTGAGATGAAGGCGGCGAACCCCAGGGTTGCCGGCCTGATTTCCCTGGCGGATTGAAGGAGAACTGCGATGTCCTGCGTATTCAAGAAAATGGCGTCCCCGGTTGGCCAACTGACCCTGGTCGCCCGGGGAGCGAAGCTGGCGGCGATTCTGTGGGAGCACGAGCGGCAGAACCGGGTGCGCCTGGGCCCACTGCAGGAAGCCGCGGAGCATCCGCTGTTGCTGGAGACCGAGCGCCAGTTGCGCGAATACTTTGCCGGTACCCGCGAGCGTTTCGAGCTTGAGCTGGACTTTGTCGGCACCGAGTTCCAGCGCCAGGTCTGGCAAGCCCTGCTGACCATTCCATTCGGTGAGACCCGCAGTTACAGCCAGATCGCCCGACAGATCGGCAATCCCACTGCAGTGCGTGCGGTAGGGGCGGCCAATGGGCGTAATCCGATCTCGATCGTCGCCCCCTGCCACCGGGTGATCGGCGCCTCGGGCTGCCTCACCGGTTTCGCCGGCGGTCTTGAGGCCAAGCAGTTCCTGTTGGCACTGGAAGGCGAGGAGACGTTGCAGCTGGCGTTTTGAATGTACTGAAGGCCCGGTGGTTGATGTGCTAACAAGTAGGCGTCACCAGCTGGGCCTTCAGGCTATTACCTGCAAGATGCAGGCTTAGGTTTTACGCCAGACCGTACGATTGATGTAGTCGGTATAGCTGAGCACCACTCGAACGACTTGTAGCGATACCGGTCCACCTTGGTAGTCGGGGACAAGCGGAATTACCCGTTGTTGCCTATTGTGCTGAGCGGTGATGACCTTTACAGCAGCGAGTATCGAAGATTTATCCAGCCCGCTCATGATCAAGGTGCCTTCGTCCATCCCTTCTGGGCGTTCGTGGGCATTGCGTAAAGTTACTGCGGGAAGATTGAGCAGCGAAGCTTCTTCGGTGATGGTGCCACTGTCGGACAGGACGCAGAACGCCGACATCTGCAATTTGATGTAGTCCAGTAGTCCGAAGGGTTTGACGAAGCGGATCAGCGGATGATCCAGTGATTCACCCAATGCTTCCAGGCGTTTACGGGTACGCGGGTGTGTGGAAACGATCAGCGGGTAGCCGTACTCGTCGGCCAGGGCCCGCAGGCTTGCCAGTAGATCGCGAAGATTGTCGGGGGTATCGACGTTCTCTTCGCGATGTGTGCTGACAATGAAGAACTTCCCGGCTTCTAGGCCACTGCGCTCAAGCACATCGGACTTCAGGATCTTGGGCATGTAATAGTCCAGGACTTCCTGCATGTGTGAACCAGTCTTGATGATGGTCTCCGGACGTATGCCTTCGGCGATCAGATAGCGCCGGGCATGTTCGGTCAGCACCATATTGATGTCGGACAAGTGGTCCAGCACCTTGCGGTTCAGTTCTTCAGGTACTCGCTGGTCAAAGCAGCGGTTACCGGCTTCCATGTGGAATACCGGAATTTTGCGCCGTTTGGCTGCAATCACCGCAAGGCAGGTATTGGTGTCGCCATACAGCAAAAGGGCATCAGGTTGTTCGAGTTCAAATACCTGGTCGGCCTTGGCGATAACTTCGGCAATGGTTTGTGCTGCTGTTTCACCGGCAGCGCCAAGGAAATGGTCGGGTTTACGAATCTCCAGGTCATCGAAGAAAACCTGGTTCAGTTCGTAATCGTAGTTTTGCCCCGAATGCACCAGTATGTGATCGACCTGCTTATCCAGCTCGGCAATCACTCGGCTCATCTTGATCAGTTCAGGTCGGGTTCCGACCAGGGTCATGACCTTAAGCATTGAGCTGCTCCTGGATGTAGTCGAGTTTGAGCAGCAGATGCTTGATGCCGGAAATGTCCAGACGTTCTGTATTGTGCGAGGTGTAGTCGTCCAGTTCGGAAATCTTCTCCTCACCCTCTACGAAATACTTCTTGTAGTTCAGGTCACGATTGTCTGCGGGAACCCGATAGTAGCGGCCCATATCCTCGGCTTTGGCCATTTCCTCACGCGATACCAGTGATTCATAGAGTTTTTCGCCATGGCGAGTACCAATCACCCGGACAGGGCTGTCGAGGGAGAACAACTCTTTCAGGGCTTGTGCCAGATCACCAACGGTAGAAGCAGGCGCCTTCTGCACGAACAGATCACCTTGTTGCCCATGTTCAAAAGCATGCAGTACCAGATCCACTGAGTCTTCCAGAGACATAAGGAATCGGGTCATCTGGGGATCTGTCACTGTCAGTGGCTCGCCCTTTCGGAGTTGCTCTACGAATAGCGGAATAACTGAGCCACGGGAAGCCATGACATTGCCGTAGCGTGTTGCGCAGATCACGGTACCGCCTTCCGGGATCATTCTCGACTTGGCTACCATGAGTTTCTCTGCCATGGCTTTGGAGATACCCATGGCATTGATTGGATACACCGCCTTGTCGGTACTCAATACCACCACCCGTTTTACTCCACAGGCAATTGCGGCATTAAGTACGTTTTCAGTGCCCTGTACGTTTGTACGCACCGCCTCCATAGGATAAAACTCGCAGGATGGTACTTGCTTGAGCGCTGCTGCATGGAAGACATAGTCAACGCCAACCATGGCCTGCCTCAGGCTGTCCGGATCACGTACGTCGCCAATGTAGAACTTGACTTTGTCGTTCGCCAAGGCGATCCGCATGTCTTCCTGCTTCTTCTCGTCACGGGAAAAAATACGTATTTCGCGCACGTCGGTATTGAGGAAACGTCGCAACACCGTATGACCAAATGAGCCGGTGCCACCGGTGATCATCAATACCTTGTCGTTGAACATAAAACCTTCCAAATCGTGTAAGCCCAGCAACGGGTCAGGAAAAATATTGGTCAACTCCCCGGCAGGGAGCCACCCTTCCAATCGCCTTAGCGATTGGCGTGCATACTTTTGATAAGCTCTGGCCAAGAGGCAGCAATATACCCGGTAGCCTCACGGAAACGTTCACCGTTGAGTGAGCGGTCGATCACTAACGCATCATCAGGTTGGATTTCTATCTCATGGCCATATTCGTTGGCGACCATCCGTAACAAGTCCAACTTGTTAACCGGTGCTGCGGCAACATGATACAACCCACGGAGCTGCGGATGGGGCAGAACGTAGTCTTTCATCACCCGCGCCAACTCTACTGTGGGCAGGCCGGAGAATATGGCTTTGGAGAACCCCTTGACGCAGCCTTGCTGAGACAGGAACCAGTCAACCAGAGCGTTGCTTGATCCTAACTCATGGCCGATGATCGAGGTGCGCAGAGTGATCGCATGAGGCTCATCATGAAGCTCGCCGATGTACTTCGACTTGCCGTACAGATCCTCGGCGTCAGAGATATCCGATTCCAAGTAGCCGCCTTTGTTTCCAGAGAACACGCAGTCGGTACTCACGTGGATCAGTCGCGCGTGCGCTAAGGCGCACAAGCGTGCAAGGCGATGAGGCAGCATGGCGTTGATGGGCAGTGCTGTCAGAGGATCATTGGCATCGGCCAGTTGCTTGATCAAACCGACGCAGTTAATCACCACATCCGGGCGAACTTTCGCCAGTACTGTGGCCAGAGCGTCCTGATCCAGGACATCGACCCCTGTGATCAAGTGTGAGTGATAGGTTTCGGCGAAGTACCGAAGGGCTGATGGGCTGCGCAGCGTGCCCCACGTGTCATGCCCGGTATCACTGCTGAATACGCGAAAAACTGCTTGTCCGAGCATACCCGTGACGCCAAGAACTAATACTTTCATTTCAACCAACCTTACTTTTTGAGTCGTTTTCGAGCAGATCTACCAACACGGAAACCTGTCGGTTCATGTCGAAGTGTTCGTCAAAATATGCTCGGCCTGCGCGTCCCATGGCCTCTCGCTCACTTATGTCCAGCGCCTTCAGGCGACGTATGTTCGCTACCAGAGGTTGCACCTCTTCAGCAGCGGACGTATAGCCGGCTCCGGCCTCAAGTACGATCCTGGCACCTTCACCGTTGATGCTGGCTATGATCGGGCGCCCTGCTGCCAAATAGGCCTGAATTTTACTCGGGATTGTCTGGGCAAAAATGGGCTCATCTGTAAGCGAAACCAACAAAGCAGAGGCTCGCTCGAAAATCTGCGGCATGCTCTCCATTGAAAAGCGACCAGGCAAGATCAGATTGTCCAGGCCGTAAAGTTTCTTTTGGTTCTCAAGCCACTCCAATCGGCTACCGCTGCCGATCAATACCAGGCGAATCGATGAGTCGCTACGTAACTCCAATGCTGTTTGCAGCAGGGTGTCCAGAGACTGCGCGGTGCCAAGGTTACCGGCAAAGACCACACAAAAATGCTGATCGAGCAGATGACTGAGCGAGTCGGGGATCGCAGTTGCAGAAGTAGTCTTAGCGTCGAAAGAGTTTGGGTAATAAATAATCTTTTTTCTGGCGGCGTATTGCGCTACTGGATTGACAAAAGCTTTTGATTGAACCAGCAGAATATCGCAACAGCTATAGATCGCCTTTACCATACAGCCGACTGCTTTGAGCACATGGCGATTTTTGACAAAGCCTGTCGCAGAAAGGCTTTCGGGCCACAAATCCTGTACCCACAGAGCCAGCTTTGCACCTTTGATCCACTTGAGCAGAATCGCCGGAACCACCTGAGTGATAGGAGAGGGAGCAAAGACCAAGATGGCGTCGAATTGGCGCTTGCGCAGCAACCAAGGAAAACATATCAATCCCAGGAGCATGAACGAAAGATAGTTGAGTGCGAGATTTCTGGCCCCGCCGAGGCCGCGTGGCCATAGAGGTACCCGTACTACCTCGACGGTGTTCTGGAATCGCTCACGCTGTACGCCTCCTGCAGTATAACCGTTAAAAACCCTACCTTCCGGGTAGTTAGGCTTGCCTGTAGCAACAGTTACTTCATGACCTTGTTTTACCAAGTTTGAGACGATGTCATTTATGATGAAACTTTCAGGATAGAAGTACTGACTTAACATCAATATCCGCATTATCAGCCCTTCCTATTTTTGAGAACAGAAAGGAATAGTTCTTTATTCAACTCGACGGATGTGCTGTCAGAGAGTTTTTCAAGAGCTTTTTTATAGACGGATACTCGTTGAGATTGTCGTTCATCTTTTGGAGTTGATGCAAAATTGTCTATTGTTTTTGCAAAAAGTAGAGGGTCATCCAATGAAAGATCCCAGCCTAGGTTCTCCTTCTCAAGGTTTCGCCAAGGTGTTTGATCGCTCAGCAATACTGGGGTTCCTACGCTTATTGATTCCGCAACTACATGGCCGTAGTTTTCTCCTTTAGTAGGAAAGAAGAAAAGATCGTAGCTCGCGAAGGTGTCTTTTACATTTTCGGGCATTACATTGCCGCAGTAACTCACTTCAATATTGGCTGGCAATTGACGAATATATGACTCGCATTCCATCCAGTAGTCCGGATCTTCTTTTGGTCCATAGATGTCTAGTTTGATGTTTTTTGTTACGTGCGCCAAGACTGCCAATGCATAATCCAGATTTTTCATTCGACATATCCGAGAAAGAAAGATAACCCGTAGGGAGGAAGTGTCTGGATTTGTCGGCAATGGTGGAGGTAGATGAGTCTGATCGAGTTTTGTTGGAAGATCGATTGCTACAAAAATATTTTTATCCAATAGCCAGGATAAATTGCGTAACGAGTCATTTTTTTCATATTGGCTGGAGGCATGAAAAGTAATTCCTCGATATATCCAAGAACATAAGCGTATATAAATATTTTTTTTGGTGGTCTTGATACTTAAGGCCCCCTCTGAAAATTCCCCACGGGGTGCCAGGATGATCGGCTTGTCAGTCGACTTTAGAAATTTCCAGCCTAATAAAGGCTTTAACGTAAAATTTGGGTCGAAGAAACTGTTCAGGTAGACCAAATCATGAGGTGTTGAATCTACTACTCTAGCTATACCTCGCACAGTACAGCGATCGGGGGATAGGTAGTAGACATTGGCATTACCTACTTTTTGCCAAGTATTGACGGAGACTGAGTCATATGCCAGAGATTCATCTTGATCGCGATCACGTGTAATGATCCAGAACTCGAAGTGCTCACTGAGATGATCTGCCATGTTGGCTAATGTACGTATTGGTCCGCCAGCTTTGTAGCCTGGAATATAATAACCTAAAAAGGTCAAGACCTTAACTTTGTTTTTTACATCAGGTCTCATAAAATTTCCTATAATTCTGATGATGCTGGCAGAAATCAGTGTGAATTTACTATAAGTCAATTAGCTGAAAAAATTGACTTTAAATTTTATCGTGTGTTTCAAGCGTCGAATGAAAACAACAAGGCCTGCCATTGAAAGTGTCCGACCATTGCTGTGCAAAATTAGAAATGATTTTTGAGCTTCTTGAAAGCTGCTTCTAAACTTGTAAATATCATCAGCTTCTGGATCGCAGGTGAGATCATGCTCGATGGTGTAGTCAAGCAAATAGAAAGACTTGTTCGTTTTCCGATATTGCATCATGAAGTAATCATCAGTTCCATAGAATTTAAGTCGTTTATCATACCCCTTGAAAGTTTCAGTGAAGTATGACCAGCGAATAATCATTCCACTGTTGATCGCTGTGTTGTGTCGTGAGTCCATCAATCCTGGACTCAAGTGCTTGTAGGGGAAGCTTTTGAAAAGAATCTGTTTGCCCGGGCTGACAATCCTATCTTTGAATTTGACGATTGGGAGATACAGATTGGCTGAATTACAGGAGTTCACTGCTTGTTTGTGGGAAATAAATAGCTGTGAGTCGAAAGATGTATCGTGATCGAGCAAAATAATGAAGTCATGTTTTTTTGGGGCTGACTTTATAAAGTTGTTGTATATTTCTGAAAGGCTTTTGTTTTCGGGGGTGTGCTTGTAGATGATATCAAGTTGGCCAGAACGAGCATTTAAGTCATTAAGTTGACTTGGGTCTTTTGCTTGTAGACTGTTATCCCATATAAGTAAGGTTGAGTCTTTTAGTGTGGGGGCCGATTTTAATAGTGATGAGATGGTTTCCGATTGGATGAATGTTTTTTCATATAGTACGATTAGAATGAAGTAATTCATTTTTTATCTCTGAGTCTATAAGTGTTACTTCAGCCTAACGAGGAAGACAGTCCTCGGGATAACAATTTTTAATACCTTGTAGAAGTGGAGCATCATCTCTAAGTAGGTGAATTGGTACGGCCTATCTTAGTTGTGATGGAAAAACGTGTCTGTAAGGTTTTTGAAGTTAAATCAGTATGGCTGTCCATTCCTTTTGTATGTCGTCCCACCTCTTAATAGGTTTTGCGGGTACTCCGACGGCAATGACATTTTTTGGGATGTTTTTTGAAACTACACTGTTTGCCCCGATAATAGATCCACTTCCTATAGATGTATTTGGAAGTATTGTCACGTTATCCCCGATCCATACATTATCTTCAATGATTACATGTCCGGGGCTTGATAGAGGTCGCTCGATAGGTGCTATGTGGGGACTTGAATGAGCTTCTCCGCTATAAACTCCATGAGAATGGTCTGTTATGTGCACCTTGCTTCCTAAAAGTACGTTTCGTCCTATGGAGATTTTGTTAACGCAGGCAAGGTGAACAAAGTCGCTTGCGGAAAAATTATCTCCGATCTCAATGTGTGGCTCAAAAATCTGGTCACGATACTCTGAGATGGCTTCCAACCAAAAGTGATCACCCAGAGAGAAGTTTCCTGCTATTGTTATGTTTTGTATTCCAAGAATTCTAGAATTTGCTCCCAATGTGCATTTTGTTCTTGATCTTGGATTGATCTTTAGGATGAAAAAAACTCTTAATAAGGTCAGTATTCTTTTTGATATTTTATATATTAAAAATACATGATGTTTCTTAAAGGTTTCCAGAATGTGCTTCATTTTGGTTTTTATGATCTCTTTCGGTATTGTCGATTAAGTATTATCGAAAGCGTTTGCTTGTGGCTATGGCGAACTTTAATGCAGACCTTGGAATCATTGTGATCAGTAATACATACATTGCTGGAAAGCCCAGTGAAAATTGGAACGCTTTTTTGAATTTACGATAGATTTCATAGTCTAGAACACCTTGAGCTCTCAAAATCATCATGCCTTTGATAGTGAACGCCTGTGAGATCTGGCCAAAGCCTACACAAGCCTCAAGTTTTTTTTCTAGTGTGTATTTTGCTGGTAAAGAAAAAATGAAATTTACCCATTTTTCTATACCAATATCGAATATTTTTTTTGAACTTGCCCAACTGGTTTTATCGAGGCCTGGTTTATTCAAAGATGTGATCGATACTTCTTTGGCCCAATGAGCATTGAAAGGAATGCGTGATAGATGTTCGAATATTATTCCTGTTTGAAGGAAAGATGTATCACGATATCTTGAAAAATCGGCGGTGGAAATCAGGCTTTTATGGTAGATCAAACAGCTCAAGCAACTCATTAATGCCCCAAGGTCCCCTAATAATTCATTGTGGTTTTTATAGTCGGTAGTAGGGATTTCTAATTTGCTGAATAGATTGCTCACAATTATGTCGTAGGTTGCCTCCTTCTTTAAAAGATTGAGGATGTACGGTATTCCATTTTTTGGCAGAAGATAAGTATCCCCCATTAACCAGATGTAATCTGTATCGGGAACTTTGAGTGCACGCTCGATATTTTCATCTGGGCCCAGGTTGGTTTCGTTTCGATAGTAACTTATTAAAGGGTAGTTCTTTTTCCATTTCTCTACTACTTCGTATGTGTTGTCTGTAGAGGCGTTGTCGCATATGAATACCTGTATGCCGTAAGCCTCAAACAATGGCACATGAGTTTTTAATGAATAGTCTAGGAAGTCGGCGCGATTGTAAGTTGGTATCGATATAGATAGCGCTGAGTTTATTGGGGCACTCATGAGTGTGTTTCCTTGTGTCGAATAAATAAATAGTAAACCCAGGGCAGAACAATCAGATAGGCACTCAGGAATCCCAAGAAAAAATATTCAAATGGTAGATATATCGCAATCAGTGCAGTGGTAATAGATACATAGATACCATTGAAAACAGAAACGGCGACCAGAGGCTCTTTTTTTTGAGCTCTCATATAAACTGCCATGGAGTTAATGGTAAGTTGAGCAAGATAGGCCAAGGCAATAATAAGAAAGGAAGCCGTCGGCAGTAGGCGGTCTAGAATCGGCAGGTAGTCTTGAAAAATACTCAATGCTATGTATAGAGCTGTTATCCCCAAGATATAGGTCATGATCGCAAGAAGAGCGTGCTTGTTAAAGTCGGAGTTAAGTTTGACGTACTCCTTTTGCGCGACATAGATGTTCATTCGAGGGGTTATTATCGTGATCCAGATGTTTGCGATGCTGAATATGGCTAGGCAGACCGCGATAGAGAGACCAACTTTTCCTGCGTCAATCGTGCCGTAGTAATGAAATGCTAGAGGAGTAAATATGGAAAATATAAAGTAGCCGCTGATCCAGCTTATTGCAAAGCGCCATATCAATGGCATGATTTCCCGCATCCAGGGATGAGATTCTCCTGTTGCTTTTTGATAGAGTTGATACAGCATTCTGTTGTAGTGGAACGTGATGAGTGCAGTCCCAGCCAACGCCCCCGCTAGCAGCGAGAGTGAGAGGGCGTAGAGACTTGCCCCCGTAACAAGTAGGATTAGAGTAGTGATAAATGTCACCACACTTATATGAAAACGAATTTTCTGAACGTCTCCTACCGAGTTACAACCTTCGATGAACGATAGCACCATGCTGTTGATGAACACGAAGACTGATGCAGCCCCATAGATGAGCCATGCAAGCTTCCAATCTGTAGTAGTATCTCTCGCGTTTAAAATCGTATAGCCAATAATCAAGACTATAGGGAATACAATCAAAGCCATGAGCGAAGACCACTTCGCTGAAAAACGCAGAAGTGTCGCCAGACGTATCAGGTGGTACTCGTCTCCGGTTATTGTTTTGTCGCTTCTGAAGTTAAGATGCGCAAATTCATGTGCAGAGAATAAAAGTAATATCGCGGAAAAACCCATGTCAGCAAATATTGCCAAGGCGGCCAGGCTAACGAAGGTATACCAATAACCTTGTGCCTCTGGTGTTAAATATAACGGCAGAAGTACAAGCAATAAAGGTCCGGAAAAGAGTCGCCATATCTGATTTATAGCTGTGTGACGAAAGTCTTTATTAAAGAGGCTCTTCAGGTTCATTTTATTCCTGGTATTTTATCAATCTCATAAAACAGCCCATCTAGAGAAGAGAAAACAGGTTCGTATACGAGTTCACTTGGAGCTTTATTCAGTGAGTAGTAATTTAACTTCATTCCTGTGGCATTGAGGCTTTGAAATTCATTTTCTAGTGTATATTTCAATGAGAAACGATCTTGGAATGCTTCTAGTAATGAAATTTTATCAATAGGGGATTTTGTGTAGCAATCAATAGCTTGGTTGAGAAAGTGCTTGCTGGAAATTACTTTCTGAACGAGTTGGAAAAAATCTGTGGGAGTGATGAAGTCTCGAGTGATATTTTGGGCAGAGGTATTAAAGACTCTAGCTTGCAGAGTAGCTCTGACCAGATCGGTGATCAAAAACCTTGATTGCATATCGAGGGTATGGCTGAAATAGTTGAAAACTCGGATGTCTATTATTTGATGATGTGGCATGGCTCTATGCTTTGCTTCTGCATAGACCTTGGCAATGGCATACCAATCTGTCGTTTTCAGTTGGTTAATATCAAACTGTGCTGTGGAATGATGAGTGATAGGTGTTTCAAATTGACCGCCGTACACGGCTCCACTACTTAAGAATATGTACTTGCAGGAGGGATGCTTCTGTATATATTCAAGGGCCAAGCCATCGTAGTGCTCTGTGATTTCAAAAATTTGCCCTCCCATTGTTGCCGCTCTGGCGGGGTCACCTACGCCCACAAAATTTAAGATAACATCAAAATTTATATGGTGGGTGAACTCGGTGTACTCCAATACCTGATATTGCTTTTCTTCAATTACTTTTAAAACCAATGCGTCGAGGCTGGAAATGTGTCTGACAAAAAGAGTCAGATGTGTATCTGTCGTTTGTGAAAATGACAAAATAAGATCTTTGGCTATCTGGCTGCTAGCACCTAACATGGCAACATTCATTAGATGCTATCCATCGTGTCGGGGTGATTGCTGGTCAATGGCCCTGCCATATTCAAGTCTTGGTCGGCACTCCCTAGCATCGGACATAGATACTTCCAATAGCAGCGGACGAGGCGATTCCAGAAAGCTTTCCAGTGCAGAGCTAAAAGCTTGCATACTTATTATGGTTTTTGATTCGACGCGGTAGGCCTCCCCGATTTTTTTGAATTGTGATGTGTATCCGTTCCAGTAAGTAGAGGAGTTTCTTCCCTCAAAATACATTTCCTGGAAACCTCGTACCATGCCCAAAGAATGGTTATTCATAACGATTGTCAGGATCGGGAGCTTATCTCTTGCGATAATGTCCAACTCTTGGATATTCAGCTGCGCACCACCATCACCAGTAATGACAATGATTGGCTTCTTTCCTGCGTAGCACGCGCCAATTGCAGCAGGTATTGCAAACCCCATGCTGCCCAGGCCGCCAGAGTGATGCATGGCTTGTTGGGCGTTGAGGCGTAATGTATGTGCAGCCCACATCTGGTTGTTGCCTACATCCAAAATGTAATCCAGTGCTACCCTCTCTGTTAGTTTATTCAGTTGGGTGAACAAGCCAAAGGGGCTGAGGTTCCAAGTGGTATATTCGTCAATAAAAGTTACTCTGAACTTCTCTTTCAATAATGCAGTCCAGACGCTCCAGTCATTGTTGGCGAGTATTTGCAATGGGGAGAATCGGGAAAAATACTCGCTCAGTTCAATTTGGTATGAAAAGTCGGCAATGACACGATTGTTTAGCTGCCCTTCCTGCATGTCTATCTGAATGATTTCGGCGTTCCGAGCGAAGTCTTCTGGTTGTGCTCCAGTCTGACGTACATCCATTCGACTTCCCAGTACCAGCAACAAATCACAGTTTTGCACAGCGTGGTTGGCTGCCCTAGTGCCATAGGCGCCAAGCATTCCCAAGTATAGGTCGCTGGCTTTTATTTTTTCGGCCCCCTTTAAGCTGGCTACATAGGGGATGCCTCTGAGCTCAATCTGTTCTAGCCACTTCTGAAAGCCTGAACTGTTGACAGCCCCACCTCCAATTAGCAGGAGTGGTTTTTTTGCGTTCTGAAGTTTATTTATTATAAAGTCCAGATCACTCATAGCTATTGAAGGGCGTTGGACTTTAGGCTCTGGAGTCATAGGATTGTTGAGCAGGGCTTCGTCGATGTCTGCTCTTTGTATATCCATTGGAATATCAAGTAATACTGGGCCGGGGCGTCCTTCTTTAGCGATCTGGATCGCTTTTCGCAAACAGGGTACCAACTCATCTGCGCTTTTAATCTGATAGGCATATTTGGTAATACTGGTGACCAAGGCTACGCTATCCAGTTCCTGAAAACCCTGCTGACGAATGTCCCTTTTGCCTTTTAGCTCATGGGTGTTGACTTGACCTGTCAGGAAAATGCAGGGGTGGCTATCAAGCCAGCAGTCTGCAATGCCAGTGATCAAGTTGGTCGCACCAGGGCCGCTGGTTGCAAGGGCTAACCCCAGAGTCTTGTGGTGGGTTACTCGAGATACTGCAGATGCAGCAAAGGCGGCGCCTTGTTCATGGTGCATTGAAACCAATTTGGTCTTACCTAATAGATTAATACTATCTACTAGGTGAGTAATCATTCCACCAATCAACTCAAACCCATACAGAACATCATTATCTGCAAGAATTTTTGCTACTGCATCCGAGGCTTTCATAATTTAGAAACCAATCCCGAAGAACTCTTCCAGCTTTTCACCAACAAATTCAAAGTGTTCTTGGCCTAGCGCAGGTTGTACACCCAGCCAGAAAGTTTGATTCATTGTGCGATCTGTATTTGTTAACTCGCCAACGACCCGGTATTCAATATTTTGGAAGTAGGGCTGGCGGGTGAGGTTACCGGCAAACAGCAGCCGTGTACCAATCTTGTTTTGGTCAAGAAATTTGAGCAAGTCTACTCGTTTAACGCCGCTGCTCTCTTTGAGGGTGACTGGGAAACCGAACCAGGAAGGTTCACTGTTTGGTGTAGCTTCAGCGATTTCCAAAAATTCTGTCAGGCTGGCCAGACGATCCTTGAGTAGCTTGAAATTACGCTTGCGGGTATCGATGAAGTCCTGAGCGCGCTCAAGCTGGGCTAGGCCGCAGGCTGCCTGCATGTCAGTAATTTTCAGGTTATAGCCCAAGTGTGCATACACATACTTGTGATCGTAACCTTGAGGCAGGCTTCCGTATTGCTGCCCAAAGCGATCACCACAAGTGTTATCGCAACCAGGAGCGCAATAGCAATCACGCCCCCAATCACGAAATGATTCGGCAATTACTTTCAGCAATGGGTTGTTGGTAAATACTGCACCTCCTTCGCCCATGGTGATGTGGTGTGCGGGGTAAAAGCTGAGTGTGGCGATGTCGCCAAAGGTGCCCACCAGTTTGCCGTCATAGGTTGCGCCTAAAGCATCGCAGCAGTCTTCGATCAACCAGAGGTTGTACTTTTCGCAAAGCGCTTTGACTTTGCCCAAATTAAACGGGTTGCCTAGGGTGTGGGCCAGCATGATCGCTTTGGTTTTTGGCGTGATCGCGGCCTCGATCAATTCGGCATTGATGTTGTGGGTTGCCATGTCGACGTCGACGAACACCGGAATAGCGCCAAATTGGACGATGGGATTAACGGTTGTTGGAAAGCCCGCAGCAACACCGATCACCTCATCGCCTTTCTTGATGGCGCGCTCCCCGAGTTTTGGCGAGGTCAGGGTGCTGAAGGCAACCAGATTCGCCGAGGAGCCTGAGTTAACTGAGAGAAGAAATTTCACCCCGAGAAACTCAGCCAGCTTCTTCTCAAACTCGGCATTGAAGCGACCAGTAGTCAACCAGCCATCCAAAGACGCTTCGACCATCAGTTGTAATTCACGTGCGCCAATCACTTTGCCCGAGGGGGGGATGACAGTTTCACCTGCCACGAAAGGTTGGCTCGCCAAAGCGACTTGTGCGTACTGCTCAACGAGCTTACTGATTTCCTGACGGAGCATATCGGGAGTCATGAACGTTCCTGCTTAAAAATTTATTTAGTTGCCGGTGGCATGCATGGCTGACATGTATGCGTGAATTTCGTCGAGGCATTGAGCTTGTATGTCTGCGCCACTTAAGAAGGCTCGGTGCCATTGGACGATACGTGAAAGTGTTTTTTCCAGGTTCCAAGTTGGAGCCCAATTCAGCCGAGCACGCGCCTTGGAGATATCCAGCTTTAGGTAGTTTGCTTCATGGGGGTGAGAGTCGCGATCCAGTTGCCAGTGGGCGCCATCTCCCCAAGAATCGACCATGTAGTTGAGTATCCACTCAACTGGCCGAGCATCCTCATCCTTGGGGCCGAAGTTCCAGCCCTGAGCAAACTGGTGCCCGTTATTCCATAGATGCTCAGCGAGGACCAGATACCCACTCAAAGGCTCAAGTACGTGCTGCCAGGGACGAGTTGCCTGGGGATTGCGTACTGTTACAGGCTGACCTTTCTCGAATGCTCGCAGGATGTCGGGGATCAGACGATCCTCTGCCCAATCGCCGCCGCCTATAACGTTTCCCGCTCGGGCACTTGCCAGCGCTGCTGCGTGTGGGGTGTTGAAGAATGAATTACGGTAAGAGGCGGTTATCAGTTCCACGCAGCCTTTGCTGTTGCTATACGGGTCATGTCCTCCCATGGGCTCATCTTCGCGGTATCCCCATTCCCACTCCCGGTTCTCATAGCACTTGTCGGTGGTGACGTTGACTATCGCACGCAGGTTTGGGCAAAGGCGGGCGGCTTCAAGAACATGCAAGGTGCCCATCACATTGGTGGCGTAAGTCTGTAGGGGTTCACGATAAGACAAGCGCACCAGTGGTTGGGCTGCCATGTGAATCAGCACGTCTGGATTGAAGCCCACCATGCTGTGGGTGATAGCCTGCAAGTCACGAATGTCACCAATGCAAGATTGCATACCTTTAACAACATTAGCCACATCGAACAGTGCAGGTGTCGTTGGTGGCATCAAAGCAAAGCCTTGTACTTGTGCTCCCATGCTTTGTAGCCAAAGCGCCAGCCAGCTGCCTTTGAAGCCTGTATGACCGGTCAGGAAAACTTTCTTGCCTTGCCAAAAGGCCGGAGTAACTGTCGCCTTCATATTCAGTCCCAACTTTTCCATGGGGCCTGGCCCGACTGCCAGAGTTCTTCCAGCAAGTGCTTGTCCCGCAGAGTATCCATGGGTTGCCAAAAGCCAGGGTGCTCGAAAGCCATCAGCTCGCCTTCTTCGGCAAGCCTCATAAGAGGTTCTTGTTCCCAAGTGGTGCTGTCATCGGTCAAGTAGTCGAGCACTTTAGGGGTCAGGATAAAGAAGCCACCATTGATCATGGCTCCATCGCCCTTTGGTTTTTCCTTGAAGTTAAGAACCTGGCCTTTTTTTATGTCCAGGGCACCGAAGCGACCAGGGGGGAAGGTTGCAGTCAAGGTGGCGGCCTTGCCATGTCTTTTGTGAAAGTCAATTGATGCTCTGATGTCCAGATCGCTGACACCGTCGCCATAAGTGAAGCAGAACGATTCTTCATTTTTTACGTAATCAGCCACTCGACGCAGACGCCCCCCAGTCATGGAGTCATCACCTGTATCAATAAGCGTCACATTCCAGGGCTCGGCCCGTTTGTCGTGGACTTCCATTGCGTTGTCACGCATGTTGAAGGTGATGTCTGACATGTGCAGAAAATAGTTAGCGAAGTACTCCTTGATTACATATCCCTTATAACCACAGCAAATGATGAAATCATTGATTCCATGAGATGAGTACATCTTCATGATGTGCCAAAGAATTGGTTTTCCACCAATTTCCACCATGGGCTTTGGACGGACACTGGTTTCTTCACTTAAACGAGTTCCCAGGCCACCGGCCAAAATAACTGCTTTCATGCTTTCTCCGGATTAGTTTGAGCTTACAAAGGCATCGGAATAGAAATTTTTTACAGGCAGGCCGGCTGTCGTCAATATGTCATGCGCGGAGTGAATCATCGCTTCGGAGCCACAGGCATAGACTACGGCGTCGCTCAGTTCGATAGCATCTGCAATCAGAGCATTATGAACATGGCCTCTACGTCCTGACCATTGGATAGGCGCTCGCGACAATACGGGAGTAAAGACCATATCGATTCCGGGAAGCTCTGGACGCCAATAAATATCTGATTCAGTTCTTCCACCCCAGTAGACATGAACGTATTTACCAGTCAGTTGATCTGGGTTTAGTGCTAGAGTCTCTAGTATTGCTTTTACGGGGGCTATGCCGGTCCCTGTAGCTAAGAATACAAGGTGGGTTGCTGCGGAGTTACGCAGGCAGAAGGTTCCCAACGGGCCTTCCAGTCGTAGCAGGTCATTTACCTGGGCCTGGTTAAACCAGTATTGGCTCATGACCCCCTCGTAAACCCGCTTTATGTGGAGTTCAAGCTTTCCGTCGTCTCGCTGAGCATTGGCGATTGAATAACTACGGCGTATTCCTTCCTTTCCGATAATGTCGATATACTGTCCAGAAAGATAAAATAGTGTGCTAGCAGGCGGAGTTCTTAGTAATACCCGAACAATATCTTCGCTCATGAGCTCAATCGAGTCGACCCGGCAAGGTACAGTTTTGATTTTGATGTCTGCCAGTTGGCCAAGGTCCTCGATGTCAAGCTCGATATCGCTTGAAGGGGCTCGACAGCAAGTTAGAATGTAGCCAGCTGTTGAGTCGGTTTCCGTAAGAGCCAGCTCTTCCTGAAGTATGGTCGTCGTACCTTTCAGTAATTTGGCCTTGCAGATTCCACATCGACCAGTTCGGCAGCTGTATTCCAGGATAATATTTTGAGACCTGCCATTGTCGAGCAGGCTTTTTTCTTGCTCTGCAGCGAAGCTTTTGTGATTGGATAAAGTTATGGTATGCATGCTTTAAACATCGCTCTTAATTACGACGTTTTTTCTGAACTTTAAGGTGACACTATCAAGTGTTATAAAAGTTTCCAGCAGAGCGTCGAAGGTTGTCTGTGTAGGCGCCTCTCGGTGATGGAGCCTGCCTATACGTTGTTGTCGATATTCATGAGTCAAGGCATCTCCGCCTCTCTCGCGGGTTGGTTCGTCCTGTAACGGTGTCAGTGTGCTCGAACTAGCATTTTGACACGCTACCGCCCCAGGATTTGGCGTCGATTCCTGAGAACGATTCTTAGCAATGTTCTCCCGCTGATGCTACAGCCCTGCTGTGGGCGCTTATAGCTCAATGGGAGGGTCTCCATATCAGGCTGAAGGGGCCTAGATCTTGCGAATGCTGGATAGGGGGAGTTCAATTCGCCGCTGCTGATTGAGCAGGGTGAGCAGCAATACAACACGCTCATCACCAATGCTGCTTTCGAATATGGCTTCCAGATCGGCAAAGCAGCCTTCTGTGATGCAAACTCTTGTTCCCTTGTACGGCAACGATGTATCCATGTCTGTTACACGCTGTCGCAAACTCTCTATCAAACTTACTGGCACCGCCAATGGCTGCCCATTGAAGGCGACTAGCCGATTCACCCCTCGTGTCGACCGTAGCGGTGCCCAGCTGGCGTCATGCTCAAGTGCGATAAACAGATAACCTGGGAACAGGGACTCAGTACCGCTTTGTCGACGCCCTTGGACGACGCGTTCACATCCGCGCTGGGGGCGGTAGCAGTGGAAGCCCTGGCGCCGCAGGTTTTCTTCGGCTCGCAGGTCTTGTCGTGGCTTGCATTGCACCAGGTACCAAGTGGTAGAGCTGTCTGGTTGATACGTAGCCATTGAGTCAACAGTCTCTATACACGCCTGCCATTTTGGTAGCTGTGTGATCATATTCATTATTGCAATAGGTCGCGCTACGCTAAGGAGTTCCGACTTTAAGGTTATGAGTAGCGTGATTTCATGCTGCGCATTGTAACCTGCGAGCCGCTCATCCGCACTTAGGCATGTCACGTATTTAGTCGGCCCGCTGGTTGACGGGCCTGTTCGGGATTTCAAGTCAGAGGGGCATTGGAATCACGTATGGTAGTCATCCTGATGCCGGTCTGTAGCGCTTCCCGCCTGGCATGGTTTGGGTCAAGGTGCCAGTGTTTCGAGATGCTGCCGATGAACTGTTACCGTGTCGAGAGGCTTGCTCGGGTTTTTGGGTGCTCGTCTCATGGCCTTTGTTTTTTCTCACTGCGTGGGGAGGCGATTGAGCTTGCAGTCCTTCACGGGGCGACTTCTCTTTCTTGCATGAAAAGCCTGGTGCAATTCGATTCTGTAGAGAGTTTTATATGAGACCCTTAAAAAGCGCGCTCATCCGCGAAACCTTCCCCGTCGGCCCGCTGCAGTGCAACTGCACCATCATTGGCGACCCGCTGACCAAGAAAGCCATAGTCGTCGATCCGGGCGGCAACCCCGACCTGATCATGGCGCGCCTGGACGCACTGGGCCTGAAGGTGGTGAGCATCATCCATACCCATGCCCATCTGGATCACTTCCTGGCCTCCGGGCAGATGAAGGAAAAGACCGGCGCCACCTTGCACTTGCACAAGGACGACCAGTTTCTCTGGGACAACCTTGAGATGCAGTGCAGCATGTTCGGCGTGCCCTACACCCCTGTGCCGTCCCCGGATCGCTGGTTGGGTGATGACGAAGAGCTGGCCTGCGGTTGCGGTGTGGCCTTGCACACTCCAGGGCATACCCCAGGTTCCATGAGCTTTTGGTTTTCCGAGGCTAAGCTTCTGATTGCCGGCGACACGCTGTTCAAGCGCGGGGTCGGGCGCACGGATTTGTGGGGTGGCGACCAGGCCACGCTGGTGCGTTCGATCAAGCAGCGTCTCTATACCCTCGACGAAGACGCCACAGTGGTTGCCGGGCACGGCCCAGACACCCGGCTGGGAGATGAGATGCGTCAGAACCCGTTCGTGCGAGCCTGACTATTTGCCCGTTGGTTCACGGAATTTTTGCCGTTCTGCGTGTTCCAACGCCGGCAAAGGTCTATTGCCAACGTCCGCTGCACCACAGAATGCAAAATGTAGGAGCTTTCCATGTTCACCTCACGTCGTTTGATTGTTGTCGCTACTGCTGTGGCCTTGTTGTCCGGCTGCGCTTCGCCTAACCCCTATGACAACCAGGGGCAGGCCGACGGCGGCTCGTCTGGCATGAGTAAAACCGCCAAGTACGGTGGGCTGGGAGCCTTGGCCGGTGCGTTGGCTGGTGCTGCCATCGACCACAACAACCGTGGCAAGGGGGCCCTGATCGGTGCTGCAGTGGTCGGTGCTTCCGCGGCAGGTTATGGCTACTACGCTGACCAGCAGGAGAAAAAACTGCGCGCCAGCATGGCTAACACCGGGGTCGAAGTGCAGCGCCAGGGCGATCAGATCAAGCTGATCATGCCGGGCAATATCACCTTCGCCACTGACTCGGCGAATATCGCGCCCAGCTTCTACCAGCCCCTGAACAACCTGGCCAACTCCCTGCGTGAGTTCAACCAGAACCAGATCGAGATTGTTGGCTACACCGACAGCACTGGCAGCCGTCAGCACAACATGGATCTGTCCCAGCGTCGCGCCCAGAGCGTAGCGACCTACCTGACGTCCCAGGGGGTCAGCGGTTCCAACCTGTCCGCTCGTGGCGCCGGTCCGGACAACCCGATCGCCAGCAACGCCGATGTCAACGGCCGTGCGCAGAACCGTCGGGTCGAGGTCAACCTCAAGGCGATTCCGGGCCAGCAATACCAGCAACCGAACCAGCAGTACCAGCAGCCCTATCAGCAGCAAGGTCAGCAATACCAGCAGTATCCCTGACCAGACTGGCTGAACCCCAGGCATAAAAAAGCCCGCCCGATGCAGATCGGGCGGGCTTTTTTAATGGCTGAGGCGTATTACTTCTTCAGGCCATATTGTTCGTCGAGCATGCCTGGGGCATTCGGCGTCTTCGGCGCGTAGTCCCGTGGTGGTTCCTGGTCCCGTGGAGGGGTCAGGCGCTCACGTGGAGCCTGCACCGACTCCGAGTGCAAGGCGGCCAGCAGGCGCTGGCGGGTCAGTTCGTCCAATGCCAGGCGATTGGCGCCCTCGGCGAGGTGATCCTGCACTTCCTGGTAACTCTGGGTCAGTTTCTTGACCAGGGTTGCGGTGCTGTTGAAGTGAGTGACCACTTCATTCTGATAATTGTCGAAACGTTCCTGAATATCATCCAACTGACGCTGCGTGCGGTTAGGCGCGGCATTGGGCAGCAGGCGAGCGACCAAGAATCCAATGGCGACACCCGCGACCAGGGCAAGAGTCGGCAACAACCAAACTAAGAGCGAGTGTTCCACGAGTCCTTCCTCTATAAACGGCTTTGCTTTACGTTAACGGCTCGAACCTGCGCTGTATACCGCGATTCACTCGCAATAGATTGGCACAGACCATTTGCTAGACGAGTCGATCCCCTTCGAGGTCACGGAGTTCCTTCCTTGCTTATGCGTGAAACCCCTGTAGTGATTGCCGGCCCGGTGGGCCAACTGGAAGCCCTGTATCTGCAGGTGCCCGATGCACGTGGGATGGCGCTGATCTGCCACCCCAATCCGGTGCAGGGCGGCACCATGCTCAATAAGGTGGTATCCACCCTGCAGCGCACTGCGCGGGATGCCGGCCTGACCACCCTGCGCTTCAACTACCGTGGCGTGGGCGCCAGTGAAGGCAGCCACGACATGGGCAGCGGTGAAGTCGACGATGCCCAGGCGGCAGCCCAGTGGTTGCAGGCCCAGCATCCGCAACTGCCCTTGACCCTGTTCGGGTTCTCCTTTGGCGGCTTTGTCGCGGCCAGCCTTGGCGGGCGTCTGGAAGGCCAGGGCACGCAGCTCAAGCACTTGTTCATGGTGGCGCCGGCAGTCACCCGCCTGCGTGATAGCGACCTGCTGCCGCAGAACTGCCCGTTGACCCTGATCCAGCCGGAAACCGATGAGGTCATCGACCCTCAGGCGGTCTACGACTGGTCCGACGCGCTTGTTCGCCCCCATGAGCTGCTGAAAGTGGCAGAATGCGGGCACTTTTTTCATGGCAAGCTCACCGATCTGAAAGATCTGGTGCTGCCGCGACTTTCGAATTGATAGCAGTCTGATAAGCGATTACCCATGACTACTCGTACGCGTATCCTCACCGGCATCACCACCACCGGCACCCCGCACCTGGGCAACTATGCCGGTGCGATCCGCCCGGCGATCGTCGCCAGCCGCGACAGCAATGCCGACTCCTTCTACTTTCTGGCCGACTACCACGCACTGATCAAGTGCGATGACCCGCTGCGTATCCAGCGTTCGCGCCAGGAAATCGCCGCCACCTGGTTGGCCGGTGGCCTGGATGTGGAACGCGTGACTTTCTATCGCCAGTCGGACATCCCGGAGATCCCCGAGCTGACCTGGCTGTTGACCTGCGTGGCGGCCAAGGGGCTGCTCAACCGTGCCCATGCCTATAAGGCTTCGGTGGACAAGAATGTCGAGGCCGGTGAAGACCCGGACGCCGGCATCACCATGGGCTTGTACAGCTACCCGGTACTGATGGCGGCGGACATCCTGATGTTCAACGCGCACAAGGTGCCGGTGGGCCGCGACCAGATCCAGCACGTGGAAATGGCCCGGGACATTGGCCAGCGTTTCAACCACCTGTTCGGCCAGGGCAAGGAGTTCTTCACCATGCCCGAGGCGCTGATCGAGGAAAGCGTTGCCACCTTGCCAGGCCTCGATGGCCGCAAGATGTCCAAGAGTTACGACAACACCATCCCGCTGTTCACCAGCGCCAAGGACATGAAGGACGCGATCTCGCGGATCGTCACCGACTCCAAGGCGCCAGGCGAGGCCAAGGATCCGGACAACTCTCATTTGTTCACCCTGTACCAGGCGTTCTCCACCCCTGCGCAAGCCGCCGAGTTCCGCAGCGAGCTGCTTCAGGGCCTGGGTTGGGGCGAAGCCAAGAACCGCCTGTTCCAATTGCTGGATGCCGAACTGGGCGAAGCCCGCGAGCGTTATCACCAACTGATCGCACGCCCTTCGGACCTGGAAGACATCTTGCGTGCCGGCGCCGTCAAGGCCCGTGCCGTGGCCACGCCGTTCCTCAACGAACTGCGCGAAGCCGTGGGCCTGCGCTCTTTCGCCGCCCAGGTACAGGTGGCAGCCACCACCAAGAAAAAAGCCGCCAAGGCCGCGCGTTTTATCAGCTTTCGCGAGGATGACGGCAGCTTCCGTTTCCGTTTGCTGTCGGCCGATGGCGAGCAACTGCTGCTGTCGCGCAATTTCGCTGATGGCAAGGCTGCAGGTGCTGTCACCAAGCAACTGCAATCGGGCCAGGAGCTGGATCTGCGGACCGAGGGCACTGCATTCGGTATCTGGCTGGACGGCGCCTGTGTGGCGGATAGCCCGGACTTTGCCGATGCCAGCGCCCGTGACGCGGCTGTAGATGCACTGCGCATCGCTCTGACCCCGGCGCAGGACTAATCGGCATCCTCCCGACCAAGGGCTGATTGCCATTCCCCAGGGCCGTCGCTAAAGTGACGGCCCGTTTTTGTTGCCTTGCTAACGAATTATGACGCCCCTAGAACGATACCAAGCAGATCTGAAACGCCCGGATTTCTTTCATGATGCGGCACAGGAAACGGCTGTGCGTCATCTGCAGCGCCTGTATGACGATCTGATCGCGGCCGAGCAAAACAAGCCGGGACTGCTCGGCAAGCTCTTTGGCAAGAAGGATCAGACGCCGGTCAAGGGTCTGTATTTCTGGGGCGGAGTGGGGCGCGGTAAGACCTATCTGGTGGACACCTTCTTCGAAGCCTTGCCGTTCAAGGAAAAGGTACGCACGCACTTTCACCGTTTCATGAAGCGCGTACACGAAGAAATGAAGACCCTGGGCGGTGAGAAGAACCCGTTGACCATCATCGCCAAGCGTTTCTCGCAAGAGGCGCGGGTGATCTGCTTCGACGAATTCTTCGTGTCTGACATTACTGACGCGATGATTCTTGGCACCCTCATGGAGGAGCTGTTCAAGAATGGCGTGACCCTGGTCGCCACTTCGAACATCGTCCCCGACGGCTTGTACAAGGATGGCTTGCAGCGCGCGCGCTTCCTGCCGGCGATTGCCCTGATCAAGCAGAACACCGAGATCGTCAACGTCGACAGCGGTGTCGACTACCGCCTGCGTCACCTGGAGCAGGCGGAGCTGTTCCACTATCCATTGAACGAAGAAGCACAGGAAAGCTTGCGCAAGAGCTTCCGGGCGTTGACGCCGGAGTGCACCCAGGCGGTGGAAAACGATGTGTTGATCATCGAGAACCGCGAGATCCGCGCATTGCGTACCTGCGATGATGTGGCCTGGTTCGACTTCCGGGAACTGTGCGACGGCCCGCGCAGCCAGAACGACTACATCGAGCTGGGCAAGATCTTCCATGCCGTGTTGCTCAGTGGCGTGGAGCAGATGAGCGTCACCACCGACGACATCGCCCGGCGCTTTATCAACATGGTCGACGAGTTCTACGACCGCAACGTCAAGCTGATCATTTCCGCCGAGGTCGAACTCAAGGACCTCTACACCGGTGGCCGCCTGACGTTCGAGTTCCAGCGCACCCTTAGCCGCCTGCTGGAGATGCAGTCCCACGAGTTCCTGTCGCGGGCGCACAAGCCATAAGCGTTGCCAGATGAAAAAGGGCCTGCATTGCAGGCCCTTTTTTTATGCCGCCTGTTGCTGGAACTGTTGGCGGTACTGGTTGGGTGAAAGTTCGGTGTGCTGGCGGAACAGTCGGGCGAAGAAACTGGCGTCGTCGTAGCCGACTTCGTAGCTGATGGTCTTGATGCTCTTGCGCGTTCCCGAGAGCAGGCCCTTGGCGGTTTCGATGCGCAGGCGCTGCAGGTAATGCAGGGGCTTGTCGCCGGTGGCGGTCTGGAAACGGCGCATGAAGTTGCGAATGCTCATGCCGTGCTCGCGGGCCACGTCCTCGAAGCGGAACTTGTCGGCGAAGTGCTCTTCGAGCCAGTGCTGGATCTGCAGGATGATCACATCCTGATGCAGCTTCTGGCCGCCGAAGCCGATGCGCCCTGGGGCGTAGCTGCGCTGTACCTCATAGAGAATGTCCCGGGCCACGGCCTGGGCCACGTTGGCACCGCAGAAGCGTTCGATCAGGTAGATGTACAGGTCGCAGGCCGAGGTGGTACCGCCCGCGCAGTAGAGGTTGTCGGCGTCGGTCAGGTGCTTGTCCTGATTGAGCTGGACCTTGGGGAAGCGCTCATTGAAGGCGCTGAAGAAGCGCCAGTAGGTAGTGGCTTCCTTGCCATCGAGCAAGCCGGCTTCCGCCAGCCAGAACACCCCGGTGGCTTCGCCGCAGAGCACCGCGCCGCGAGCGTGCTGGGCGCGCAGCCAGGGCAAGATCTGCGGGTAACGCTGGCACAGGGTGTCGAAGTCGTCCCAGAACGCCGGGAGGATGATGATATCGGTGTCTTCCAGCGGGCCGTCCACCGGCATGATCACGTCGCTGAAACTGCATACGGGTTGACCGTCGGGGCTGACCAGGCGGGTTTCGAACGCCGGGGTCAGGCCTTGGCCCAGTTGTTTGCCGTAGCGCAGGCTGGCCAGATGGAAGAAGTCCTTGGCTTGCATGAGGGTGGAAGCGAAAACCCGGTCGATAGCCAGGATGCTGACGCGCCGCAAGGGCGTGGAGGTTTGGTTAGACATAATTCAATTGTTCTTATAGGGGAAAGTGGTCACCAGACGGCTGGATCGTCTTATTTTTTGTCGGATGTGTCCAGTGTCCCGTGCAGGTGGCTAGCCTTAGGCTCTGGCAGCCAACCCATGATCAATAACCATCACAGGTGCCTGCATGATCCCTAGAACCTTGTTCAGCTCCGAGCACGAACTCTTCCGTGACAGCGTGCGTACATTCCTTGAGAAAGAGGCAGTGCCCTTCCATGGCGAATGGGAAAAACAGGGCTATATCGACCGTCAGTTGTGGAGCAAGGCGGGTGAGGCCGGAATGCTGTGTTCGCACATTCCCGAGGAATACGGCGGCCTGGGGGCGGACTTTCTCTACAGCGCGGTGGTGATCGAGGAGATTGGCCGGCTGGGCCTGACGGGCATTGGTTTTTCCCTGCATTCGGACATTGTCGCGCCCTACATCCTGCATTACGGCAGTGAGTCGCTGAAGCACAAGTACCTGCCCCGGCTGGTCTCGGGGGAAATGGTCACGGCCATTGCCATGACCGAGCCGGGGGCGGGCTCCGACCTGCAAGGGGTGAAGACCACGGCAGTGCTCGACGGCGACGAATACGTGATCAATGGTTCCAAGACCTTTATTACCAACGGCTACCTGGCGGACCTGGTGATAGTCGTGGCCAAGACCGATCCCAAGGCCGGAGCCAAGGGCACCAGCCTGTTTCTGGTTGAGGCCGATACTCCCGGGTTCTCCAAGGGCAAGCGCCTGGAAAAGGTGGGAATGAAGGCTCAGGACACCTCCGAGCTGTTCTTCCAGGATGTGCGAGTACCCAAGGAGAATCTGCTGGGGCAGGCTGGGGCAGGTTTTGCCTATTTGATGCAGGAGTTGCCCCAGGAGCGCCTGACCGTGGCCATTGGTGGCCTGGCCAGTGCCGAGGCGGCGTTGCAGTGGACCCTGGAATACACCCGCGAACGCAAAGCCTTTGGCAAGGCGATTGCCGATTTCCAGAACAGCCGTTTCAAGCTGGCGGAAATGGCCACGGAAATTCAGATCGGTCGGGTATTTGTCGATCGCTGCCTGGAGCTGCACTTGCAGGGCAAGCTCGATGTGCCGACGGCGGCCATGGCCAAGTACTGGGGGACTGACCTGCAGTGCAAGGTGCTTGATGAATGCGTGCAGTTGCACGGCGGCTACGGCTTCATGTGGGAGTACCCGGTGGCCCGGGCCTGGGCCGATGCCCGGGTGCAGCGCATTTATGCCGGGACCAACGAGATCATGAAGGAGATCATTGCCCGCTCACTATAGGAAGCGGGCCGCCGGCGAAGGGTGCGAAGCGGGTTATGCGACGTATCCATTCGCTGGCAAGCCAGCAACTGTGGGCCTATTAAGGCGCGGGGTTGGGGTGATCCTTGTGGATTGCCTCGATCCCGGCGAGGACCTCCTCCGACAACTTCAAGGCGGCGCTGGCGATGTTGCTGTCCAGCTGTTCCAGAGTGGTGGCGCCGATGATGTTGCTGGTCACGAACGGCTGTTGAGTGACGAAGGCCAGGGCCATTTGTGCCGGATCCAGGCCGTGCTCGCGGGCCAGCGCCACGTAGCGGCTGCAGGCCGCTTCCGACTGAGGGTTGAAGTAGCGGCTGAAGCGGCTGTAGAGGCTCAGCCGTGCCTTGGCTGGCCGCGCGCCGCCTTCGTACTTGCCGGACAGGTAGCCAAAGGCCAGAGGAGAGTAGGCCAGCAGGCCGCATTGTTCGCGAATGGCTATTTCCGCCAGGCCTACTTCGAAGCTGCGGTTGAGCAGGTTGTAGGGGTTCTGGATCGAAACCGCCCGCGGCCAGCCACGGCTCTCGGCCAGGGCAAGGAACTTCATGGTGCCCCATGGCGTTTCGTTGGACAGGCCGATATGGCGGATCTTGCCGGCCTTGACCTGCTCGTCCAGGGCTTCGAGGGTTTCTTCCAGCGGAGTGAAGTCTTCATCGGCCTGGTGCTTGTAGCCCAGTTGGCCGAAGAAGTTGGTGCTGCGCTCGGGCCAGTGCAGTTGGTACAGGTCGATCCAGTCGGTCTGCAGGCGCTTGAGGCTGGCATCCACGGCTTCGACTATGTGCTTGCGGTTGTGCTTGAGCTGTTTGTCGCGAATGTAGTCGATGGTGTTGCCCGGACCTGCGATCTTGCTGGCCAGGACCCAGTCGGCGCGGTCGCCACGCTGCTTGAACCAGTTGCCGATATAGCGCTCGGTGGTGGCGTAGGTTTCGGCCTTTGGCGGCACCGGGTACATCTCGGCAGTGTCGATGAAGTTGATTCCGGCGTTCTTGGCCCGCTCGATCTGAGCGAAGGCTTCAGCCTCGGTGTTCTGCTCGCCCCAGGTCATGGTGCCCAGGCAAATTGCACTCACATTCAGATCGGTTCGGCCCAGCTGGCGGTAGTCCATCGGGTGCTCCCTTGGCAAAACAATCATAAAAGCAGGTTGAAATTTTTTTCGCAATCTGCATAATTCGGCAGCTCTTTCTGCAGTGGAAGTGATGCGCCGCCTGCCGAAGAATCTTGCCGTATATCAGACGCGCTGACCCGAGCCCCCGATAGCGTCTGTGTCCGGCTGCCTTTGACCTTGTCAAAGTAAGCACTATTCAGTAAGATCCGCCGTCTATTTTGCTGGGCGGCCCCTGAGGCTATAAAGAATGAAAACTTTTACTGCTAAACCGGAAACAGTAAAGCGCGACTGGTTCGTCGTCGACGCTGCTGGTCAGACCC
>Ga0182008_10000121_pt1 | contig 59239 bp, 48 predicted proteins | sample Sormic07211129_1_FD_120482 | JGI IMG/M metagenome (GOLD analysis project Ga0182008, IMG submission 120482) | Rhizosphere microbial communities from Sorghum bicolor, Mead, Nebraska, USA - 072115-129_1 metaG | ecosystem: Host-associated > Plants > Roots > Rhizosphere | place: USA: Nebraska...
AGACGGGCATTCGGCGCCTTAAACTGCTAAAGTGCCGCCCGTTATTACTTATGAGGATTGTTCCAATGGCGACTAACCGTTCCCAGCGTCTGCGCAAAAAACTGTGCGTCGATGAATTTCAAGTTTTGCTAGGACGCGCCAATATCTAAATATCTTGCCAAAAATGCACCACACCTCCTTCTCCAGATCACGAACGCGCTGATCAACTCGCTTCTCTCCTCCATATCTCTTTCTTCATGCAATCGATGCCAGCCCACGTCGCAACTTCGATGTGTGTTGAGGCAGAGCTAACAGTCCAGAAAACTCATCAAGCCGTAATCACCTTCCCATCATGTTCACGCCATCAAGGCCTAGGCCTTCGCACGGGCGCTCAACTGATTTTTTTGGCCTCCGACGTAGGATCCCTTTTGTTGTAGGAATTACCCCTCGTGATGGTAGGCTGCTTGATTTCGGTCAGCCCAATAACCGTTGGCTTGAGGCTGGGTCAGGCGATCAGGAGCTACATCAGCAGTGGAAGGTAAATACAAGTCTCGTCCCATATCCTCAAAGGCATCACCTGGAAGGGAAGCAGTATCGAGTCCCGTGATCCTCAGTCGGTTCGAAACTATCTTGATCAAATTGGGCATCCGGCTCACTCCTGATGAAGTGGATGCGGACGACCCTCACGTATCAAAAAAGGTGAGTCTCAAGCTATTCGACACGCTCCTGGACAAGTGGGGCATTCAGCAGGCTTCTGCATGGCGTCAGGGGCGCAATTTCGGCCAGGAAGAGGGGTATTCTTCTGGTTACGATGAGGGGCTCTTGAAGGGGCTCGAAGACGGCAAGTTAATCGTCGAGTTGCAGCCTGGGCCAATACCAGTCCCGGAAGGGCCAAGTATCAAGCCACCTGCTCTGTTCAAGGATTGGAAATTCGATATCACGGATGAGCTGGAAGCAGAGATTAGGGAAGACTTCGCACGGCTTTTATCTGATCAACCGTCCCCTGATCAGTGGAAAATGATCCTGTCGAGAACGCCCACCACCTCGGTAGTCGCCGGCGCCGGTAGCGGCAAATCCACTACGATGGTGCTGCGTCTTCTCGTCCTACACCATTACCTCGGCATTCGTCTTGAAAGCCTTACGGTGGTCACCTTTACCCGTGAGTCCAAGCTGGATTTCGCGGGGAAGGTACGAAAAGTTTTCAAACTCTGGAAATACGACCTCACGAAGGAAGAGTCTCTCGATATCGTGCGCACCTTTCATTCGCGAATTCTCTCTTTCACGCGAAGTATTCCTGGTCTGGAGAGGGTTCAGGCCTTCGAGTTCCTGGACAACAAAAACGATGAAGAGGAGAAGGCTGGGTCGATGTTCCAGGTGAAGTTGAAGGACGAGCAGCTCACTCTGATGAATCGGTGCTACCAGCATCTGTACGACAGCGATCCCACTTTCAAAGACTTAATTGCCGAGTTGGCGCGTCGGGCAGTGTATCTGGAGAAGCTGGATGCGCGGAGTCCTGACGCGAAGGAACGCCAAGATAAAGTTGCTCAGATGGTTCGAGTAGATGATGCGGTATGTACCCGGTTGGAAGGGGTTTGGAGAGCGGCAGGTCACTGGCCCATTCCTGGAGTGGTTCCAACGCGCGCGAATGTCACCTTGTTAGGGCGTGAATTCCAAGCCAATGGTTTTGTTCCTCAGCTAGGCGCGTATGTCATCTTGGGACTAGACAGCACTGAGCCACGCGACCTTAAAGCGGAGCCTGACCGTCGGCGGGATCTCCAATGGGATGTTCTGGATAAACGCATCCTGTTTCAGGCATTTTGCTCTAAGCGCGTGATCTTCCTTGACCGCTACACTGATGCGGCAGCGTCCATTGACGCGATCATGAACCTGGCGAATGCCTGCCCCAAGTTCAGGTACAAGATCACGGGCGAGATTTCGTCTCAGTACATTTTGGAAGCGTTCTATTCCGCCGCATCCTTCATTGAGAATTTGGGGCTAGACGTCATCCCGGCGATCAAGGCGATGCGCCTGCCCGAAGATGATCCTGACCGAAACTTCTTCTCTGCACTCAGCCGCTATTGGGTTGCTCTTGAAGCCCAGCTTCGTTCGATGAGTCCGCCCGTTTTGACCTTCAACAACATGTTTGCGATGTTCAGCGAGCGTGGGGCGATGAACCTTCGAGCTGTACCTGATGGTGTATTGCAGCCGATGTCGACTCTGTTAATTGATGAGTTCCAGGACGTCGGGGCCAACACAATATCGTGGGTCAGGGCGACCTTCACGGAGATCGAGCGTAGAAATCTCCCTGTTCAAACCGACGGCCCTCCTGCCTATGCGTCACTGATGGCTGTGGGCGACGACTGGCAGAGCATCTATGGTTGGCGAGGTAGCTCTCCTCAGTTTTTCATGGACTTCGATAAGCACTTCGTGGCGCCTCCTTCGACGCGTGTATTTATGCAAGAAAACCATCGTTCGCATCAGTGGATCATTGATGCGGCTGAGGTGATCGTGAGGCGAACCGGTGGCTTCAAAAACAAGCAGGGCAGGGCGGTCAATGCTCGGGTGATTGGAAACAAAATCCCGGTGCAGGTCAGGGATCCGAGCTTCGCGCACCTGCGTGATACGGTGAAGGAGCACTACGAGGCAGGTCGGTCGATCCTTATCCTCTACCGTATCGGGCGCACCAAGAAAGCCGTCGAGAAAAACTTGGGAGCGTTGATCAAACAGGCCAAGGCCGATAAGCGTGAGGATGAGCTGAAGCTGCTGACATATCACGCCTCGAAGGGGCTTCAAGCTGACGCAGTGTTCCTATTGGGCGATTGTGAAATGACTACCTCGTCACCATTCAAAAATGATGTCTTCAGGCAGGCCAAAATGGGTGATGTCGCTGACCCGTGCGGCTACGACACATCTCAACGGCATGAAGCATTGCGCACGGCTTACGTGGCTATCACACGTGCGGTTACGTTCTGCTACTGGTACGTCGACCGTAAGGAAGGCAAGGTGCGGGCGTATGAAAAAGCGACTCGCCATGTCGACGCTGCTTTAGCCTGCTGGGATGTCATCCCATCTAAAGCCACTACGTATACTGCATCCTACGGAAAATCTTCTGCTGTTCGGCGGATAGGTTCGAAGCGCTATCGACCTACAGCTGTCGATCCTCAGTGACCAGCCGTGGTTGTTGCTGGAAACACATGGAGTAGCGACTCTATCGGGGCTCTGTTGCTGTGCTTGGAAAGCCACGCGCACGCCCTTACCATGGGCTTAAAACTCCCTGACTTGAATGCGCCGGCAAGGTTTAGCCTTAGATGACCACCACTAAATATGATCTCCACCGATTGGGGTGGCATAGCTTTCAACAGCTCTGCAATGCGGTGACCACAACAGTGTTAGGGCAGACTGTTGAGTCCTTTTTGGAAGGAAACGATGGTGGTCGAGATGGCGCTTTCAAAGGCGTGTGGTCGCCCAATCCCAACGAGGTTTATGAGGGGAAGTTCGTCATCCAGTGCAAATTTACCGGGCGACGTGAGCACAATCTGAGCTTTTCCGATATTGCCGATGAGTTGGCCAAAGCTAAGAGACTCGTCAGCAAGGGGCAGTGTGATATCTACGTGCTTATGACGAACGCCGGTGTGACAGGGAGTAGCCACCTCAAAATCGCCCAGGCGTTTGAGGGCGCTGGAGTAAAGCACGTCCTTTTGTTCGATTCGTCATGGATCTGCCAGAAGATCGAAACCAACAGCAGCCTGCGAATGAATGTCCCGCGACTCTATGGCTTAGGTGATCTGAGCCAAATCCTCGATGAGAGGAGATACGAGCAAACGAAAGCTCTTTTGAGTGAGCTTCCAGACCTGTCAAAGACGGTAGTAACCGATACCTACCGGAAGGCACTCCAGGCACTTCAAACACATGGCTTCGTTCTTCTTGTTGGCGAGCCTGCGGTAGGCAAAACCACCATCGCTTCCCTGCTGGCCATGTGTGCGATGGATAAGTGGAAATGCCAAGTGCTCAAGCTCGAAAAGCCTGAGCAGGTTAGAGAGCGCTGGAATACTGAGGAGTCTTCGCAATTCATATGGGTGGATGATGCTTTCGGGGTAACGCAGTACGAGTCTCACCTAACGATGGGTTGGAATCGTACCTTGGACTCTGTATCGACAATGATTCGACGTGGCCATCGTATCGTGCTGACCAGTCGGGACTACATCTACAACAATGCCAGGCGTGAACTGAAGCGTTCGTCTTTCCCATTGTTCGAAGAGAGCCAGGTGGTAATTGATGTTAAACAGCTGACCTCGGATGAGAGACAGCAGATCCTTTACAACCACGTGAAGCTCGGTGATCAGTCCGCCGACTTCCGTACTCGACTGAAGCGTTTCCTGCCAGATGTGGCCGCGCATAACCGATTCGTTCCAGAGACGGCGCGTCGTTTGGGAAATCGCCACTTCACCAAAGCGCTCACGGTTTCTGAAAGCGGCATCGATGATTTTGTCACTAAGCAGGAGCAATTGCTTGTTGAGACGATGTCCAATATGGACACCGGAAGCCGTGCCGCTTTGGCGTTGCTTTACATGAAAGAGGGGGCGATTGAGAGCCCATTCACACTGTCGATGGAAGAAGAAAGGGCCATCGCCAGGTTGGGAAGTAATGAGGCCAGCTGCATTAGGGCGCTTGAAGACCTAAACGGTAGCTTCGTACAGTTGGTGGATACTGAGGACGGCCGAGCTTGGCGGTATAAGCACCCCACTATCGGTGACGCGTTTGCTCTAATCTTGGCCCAAAGCCCCGAAAATCTGCAGATTTTTGTTGACGGTACCTCGACGGAACGTCTCATGGATCTGGTTACGTGCGGAGATGTCGCGCTCAAGAATGCAACGATAATTCCGCGCGCCATGTTCAAAGTAGTCGCACAGCGAATCCACCACTACATAGCGGGAGATCCTGCATTCGCAAAAGATTTTCGGCGGCGTGGGCGGCTCTACTCATTTCTACTGAGTCGAAGCAGTCCCAACTTTTTGGCCATTTACCTTCAAGTGGATGATGCCCTAATCACTGCCCTAATTGGTGAATTTGCGCGAACGATGTTCACTAGCTCAGCCGACCTAGCTCTGCGGCTGTTTCGTGAAAGACTTATGCCCGAGATGGCCAGGGTCGCGATCATGAGCAAAATCCAAGATGAGGTTTTTGATAATGACGAGCTTCAGTACATCTATGACATAGAAATGCATGAGTTTTTCACTGCCGATGAGCTCGAAGGCTTTCTTGAAGATGTGCAGAAGTACGTCTTACCTAATCTCGATGGCATGCGCGAACGCCTGAAGAGTTCCTATGATTTTGAGAATGATCCCGACAACCATGTTGACGATTTTGTGGGTCATTTAGACTGCATTCTAGAGGCTTACCCTGACTGGCCCGACATCGAAAATACGATTCACACGCAGAGGGTACAAGTCGATGACTGGGTATCCGAAGTGTCTTGGGGACGGCGTAGTGAACCGGCGACAGGCCGATCCGATCTGATGTTCGCTTCCAGCCATCTGGGCGAGCGAAGCATCTTTGAAGACGTCGATCTGTAGCTGGTTGAAAATCATGCGGGCCATGGTACTGAATAGCGTTAGAGGGTCTGTAGGGGATGGGAACTGGGGGGATAGGGATGGCAGCGTATGCGGATAAGGAATTAGAACGGTTAATCCAAAATGCCCAGAAGGATCTGCAGGCATGGGCCGTTGCTAACGACCTTTGGTACGACAGTGGCTTCACCAGCTATGCCGAACGCGTTGACGGCGAGCCTGGTGAGGATGCTGTGATCTTCATTCTTTGTAGCAGTGGAGATCTGGCGCGCCTGCTCGATGAGGATCTTGACCCAGAATTGCGTGCGCAATTTGACCGAATCGCAGAAGCACATGGCTTTTGGTATGACAATAACGACGGCTGTTCCTACTATTTTTTCGCAACGACAGAAGAGTTGCAGGCAGCCTACGACCAGTTCTTTCATTGGAAGTGGGTGTGCAGCCTGATCATCGAGGATTTCGGTGATGTTTACTCCGAGCTGTATCAGTATTTTCAGGCTCGGCCTGAGCGACTGTATAACCTGCATCATCGCGAATTCGAAATCCTCCTCTACCGCGTTTTCCAGAGCCTTGGCTATGAGTCCGAGCTTGGGCCAGGGGTGGGAGATGGCGGGGTTGATGTCCGGTTACTTCAGAGAGGCCCGCTGGGAGATACCTTGGTTTACGTGCAAGCCAAACGCTATGCGCCGAGACGTCCCATAGGCCTTGAAGCGGTGCAAGCCTTACGCGGCGCTGTAGCGAACGACGGGGTCGACCGAGGTATATTTGTGACCACATCGCGTTATCTACGCAGCGCTGAAACCTTTGCACGTCGTTCGTATGGAAAACTGGAGCTGAAGACTTCGGCCGATGTTGCTCAATGGTGTCAACAGGCCCAAGAAGGGATTATCCGAGATAAATCCGTCTTGGTATCGGATGCTCATCTTCTATCAGTGCTGCGCCGCAGCGAGGGTGGAAGTCAGGCCTTAGTCGTACATGCTCGAACTGGGTATCAAACCATCGGTAACAGCTTTGCGCTTGTCCTCAAAGAAACCAAGCATGCCGCCCTGCTCATGATGCTGCCGAGGCAGATCATTGGGCAGGATGCGCATGGGCTAGAAGGGCACGAGCTGCCCGTCCTGGATAAGCAGATCCTAACTGCAAAAAATGTCGACACCGTTTTTCGGGCGAAGCGATCAGTAGATGGCCAAGGAAGGGTGGACTACTGGGATGGCAGAAATCTTTACTCGATCTGGGATCGGAAGCCAAGCTTCTTCAGCCATATTGACTGATATCTCAATCAGCACTTGGAGCTGTTGACCAAGCTGGTAAATGGATAGCTCCTTTTGAGATAAACGTGAAAGGCTACGAACGATTCAGGGCTCGTCTGACCTTCCATTGATCGGTGATGATTGTTGCCAGAATTGAGCCAAACACTCCGAAGATGAAACCGTATAGATAATTCAGAAATGTGTCGGTAGCGCTTGTCGCACTAGCCGCCTTCTTGAAGCGGTCAATCTCTTCTTCCGTAAACGATTGGAGCTTTAGCGCTTCTTCGTATTCGAGCTTTATTCGCGCAGACTCTGCTGATTTTTCTTGAAGCTCAGCTTTGAGGTCTTTCAGGCTTTCCTCCAATGACTTAAGCCCCTTCAGGTTTTTCTCAACTGCATCGATTCTGTCTTCGAATGTCGTGGTTTCATGATTCATCATTTCTTTCCACGTCGTGCTGACCAATGACATAACCGAAAAGATAACCATCACTGTCGAACCAGCAAGCCAGAAAACACGCTTATTTTTCTTCGCTGTTGCTATCTTGAAATACTTGTCCGCTATCATCCGGTGCTTAGACAAAAGCGCATAAAGGTCTTGTTGGCCAAGCACTTTGATCTGCAGGCCAGATGGGTTGCCTATTGATTTCTGAATGGTCTCTTGCTGCTGTCTCGACGAGATAGGCGCTGAGGTGATGTAAATGAAAGTGTCGAATTTTTCAGAAACTTTCTGAATCTTGGAGATGGATTGCTTGAGATCCTCCATCTGAAAATGGCTTCGATGCTTTACCTCAATGGCAATTTTCTCTTCACCACCTTGAGCATGTAAGCGCATCCCATCGATGTCGTAGGCTGATTGTTTTACCAAACTATAACTACCACCCTCCGCCTGGAGAAGTTCAAGACAGAGCTTTTCAAATTCACGGGGAGAGATTTCGAAAATGGGATATCGCAGTGTAGTCACAGTTTATCTCATCCTGAGAAGAGGAATGGGTGATAGGGAAACTCAAGAGGCAGTGGTATCTGAGCTAGGAAGGATAGCTCGTGGAGCTTACGGCGACTATAGGTAGGATCCGCTGTCCGAAGCTTTGCGTAGATTTTTGTTTCCTGATGCAACCTGCGGTTCGCGGTTGTCGTGTGGACTTTGTATGGTAACTACTGATGATGGGGCGTTCGGGTGCCTTCGAGAGGTTCGTCCTAGAAGGCTGGAGAACATGAGGCCTGATCGCTGTGTCCCCTCAGAAACGGACTGCCGAGAAAGCGTTCCTCAGTATTCCGTAATCCACCTCGGCTCAGCTGACGTCACTTCAAGCGCTGCCAAGCGGCGTAAGGCGCGAGTTGTCGAGTAACCCGCAGCACAGAACCCCTGCGGTGGCAAGGTGCTACTCTCCATCACCACCCACTTCGATGCTGGTGATAACTATGCCCTCACCCTTATCATCCTGCCAGAAAGTGTGAGTGCACTCCCTGCATTTGTACTGAGCTATCACCGGTTCTTCCAGATTCTGGATGACTTGCACCTCAGTTCCATGGCAAATAGAGCAAAAGAGATCCTCGCCGGCCTTGGCGTGCGCCCATTGAATCAGATTGATCTTCAAGAGCTCCAAAGAGACCTCAACGAGCGAAGAAAAGACCTCAGCCCAGATCTCGAATCGCGATTGTTGGAAAATGTGTCCTTCCCATTCTCCTCGACCGAGCCCAGTATTATTTAAAAACTCCTCATTTCCGTGAATGTAGCCGTTGAGCAGCTTATATGTGTTGGAAATTTTGTCTCCCAACCTCTGAGTAATTACGCCATCCTTGACGAGACGGGCGGCGATCCCTTTCTCACCGCCAATCGTTGGCGCCTTATAGGCGTTAGACTTCCAACGTTGGAATTCATCGGGTTTCCTACACAGATGAATGGGTAAAATTACGCTTTCAATAAAGCCGCGCAATACTTGCAGCGATTGCCGATAGTACATTGAGCCTGCAAGTTGAACGGAGCAGTTTATGTCAGTGCGAGTTTCCAAGATGTGGGCAATTGAAGAGTAGCTTCCCTCGGAAAGTATATTGCCTATAGTTTCCTGCCAGGCGATATAAGCTTTCATTGCTCTGCCGAACAAAGGTAGAGCCTCAAAGCTCGGGATGGTGGGGGCCTGCGTTCGAGAGCCTGGTGCTGGGATGGCATTATTGGCACTCTCTTCAAAAAAATGGCAGAAACTGTCTGCCTGTCGAGAGGCCATATCAAAGTTGTACTCAGTGTTTTCTTCGTAACCCGTACCTTCCAATAGATTGAAGATGTAGGTGTAGAGATCGGTTTTCTCGCTCCACGATGCTACGGGTTCAAGGCTGAACGGAAGCACCGAAAGAGCACCCTCGGGGATGATTTGTTCGGGGTCAGTGCTTTTAGTTGTATAGGATTCGAAGCGGAATTCCATATGGTTGAACTCTGTCCAGTCAGTCGTTTAATGAGGTGGGTCAGTGCCCGCTAATATTTGCTTTAGTGGCAAAAAAACGGATGTGCACGCGGTCGATCTTCGGCAAGATTGTGAAATTATCAGACGCCGCTGTGTCGATCTGCTCGCCCAAGATCGACTTGATTCGCTTTAAGGCGTCGTTGAGGTGCCGCTTCACCGGTTCTTCGCCAACAAGATGGATTCGATCAAGGTTTCAGGTAGTCAAGCTTGAGCAAGAATCAATCCACGTGCCCTCACGGGATTATTTGATCCGCTACTTCGTGCTATCAGTAATTGCTCGATTCCAAATCCTGTTTACAGTCGATTTAGGAATCCCCAGTTCGGTAGCGGTCTGTTTTTGAGTCATGCCCCGAGCTTGGCATGCGAGCACCGCTTCTACTTTCTCTCGCGAAGGCTGTCGACCTGCCGGCAAGGGAGACAAGGCGCCATTTTCGAATTGGCCTGGCCAATTTGCGACTACACCCAGATCGCTCAACTTCCTGACTTCCTTGCTTAAGTGCTTAAGGAATTCATCGTGTGTTTGTTCCCTCTCTAAGCTCGCCGCGAGGGTGAGAAGTGCTAGCGGATCGATCTTGAGGGTGGAGGCGACAATTTCGAGTGTTTCGAGGGTCACGCTGGTTTTTGCATTTTCGAGGTTATAGACGTGCTTCGGATCAAGTTGGCCTTGGAAGTCATCCTTCGAAAGACCACGCGCAGACCGGACTAGACGAAGAACAGCAGCCAGCGAATGTCTCAATGGCATGACGAATCCTCAAAGCTGAGGATAAAGCCATATTGATCAATCCCATTCCATGGAATATAGTGCCTATTATGAGATCTGTTGTGCAGGTTTGCCTCCCTGCTCCTGTTTCGGTGGCGCACTTAATAGAGCAATGAGTCAGCCGCCCTTACGGGAATCGTCGTATCGGCGCTTTCCGAGCCCTTAGAAAGCACGCGCAACAATATCTGAAAATTGACGTGGTAGGGACGTGGATGGATGAGGTAGCGATAGGCGCTGAGCTTCTCAGCGGATTGGGAGACGTCAGAGAAGGAGCAGCCTTTACTACGGAGTACATGATGAACACGGTTCGCGATCTCTTCCCTGGCAAAGCCTACTGCCTGGTTGAAGAATGGATCATTTTCCGCGCTGACCTGAACGAGCATGAGCTCACGAAAGTCACTGAAGCAGGCCACATCCCTATTTTCGTTTTTGCCCATAAGGTCGTACAGGACAGCAGGCAACGTTTCCAGTCAGGCGACTGGGTGAGGTCAAGCATGTGCATCTCTTTTCGTGAGGGCGGTATGTTCGAGACCAAGAACACTGTTTACCTTCTTATGGGAAAGGGCGAGGAAAGAGTGGCCAGCTTAAAAACGATTTTCTCTTTTTTTTAAACTGCGAGTTTTCTCGCGGAAAATTGATAACGATGAAGCTCGCATCGACGCAAGCTTCGTGGAATCTTCTCGCCTGAATATTACGATCTATATGGTCGAGCATTTGGGTGCTTATAACGAAAGTAAGGAGCTTTTTGTGTTCAAATTTGATTGTGTAAAAGTGACGGGAAAGGTCGATTACATAAAGGTTAACTCGGATCACGGAGATAGCTACAAAGTCGTCATTAGTATTGACGGCCAGGTTCTTCCAAATCTTACGCTTTCGAAAAAAATGTACGAGGAAATGGAGGCCAGAGAGACAGTAACGCTTTACGGTTTATTCAAAAATTCCGCGAACAAGGAAAAGAATTCCGGCATCGTCTACGGCATGCAGAAAGAAAACGGCGCAAAGTCGTTCGCGAGTCATATCCGGCTGACAGTTCCGCTTCTGATGGTTTTTTATGCGGTTTTGGCTTTCTGTGTAGTATTTCCGGTGGGCTGGTTAGTTTCTATTGTACCCATGATGAACTTCATTGGTGGGCAGCACCCGATGATAATGGAGTACACAAGTGTCGTGGCTTTGGTAGAGGCAGCTCTGGCCGCGCTGTTTTTTTTGTGGGCTGGGTGGAATATGTTGAAGAAGACGTCGGATCCTGAGGCTTGGAAAGTAGGCGACGCAGCGGAACTTTCGAATCGATTTAGCAAGCTACATAAGTAATTTAGCTCCGAGGCCCTTTCTGAAGAATTTTTGTACTGCCCTCATGCTTAGGCATTGCTACGTAGATGATTGAATCCGAGGCACGATATGTTTAGAACTCACAAGATTGATATGGCTGGCCTGCCTGGGATGTTCGGGGAAGGGCTTGCCCACTGGCATGGAGTGTCTAGAAGTCTTGCTACACACTGGTATCACGTCAGCATTAGGCAGCGTTACGAAGATCGGTTCGTCTCCCAAGTGGAGATGCTTAATGACGAGACGAAATTGTTCGAACTCATCTCAGCACAAGGCGAAGACTTTGTCGTAGATGAGCTCCAAGTCGTCACTCCGCCCTGGATCAATAAAAGCGGCAGCTGGCGGATGGAAAGGCTCACGTCGGTTTCTGTTGGCTATGACAAAAACGAGATCCCAGTGTCCCGACTGGAGGTTGAGAGCGGCGCCGTGTACGTCGACGTTCACGATCCAACCTTCGATGCTAGCACTCTGACAAACCTTCGGAAGATTTACTGAAAAAACGTAAGGTTTCCCAAAGGTGTAACGCGATTTTCCCACTGTAACATTGCCAATGTTACGTTTCATAAATCGAGTTACACCCCAATGAATATGCACTTGGGAGCGGATAGATGCTGAATACGATCAACGTAGAGCTGCATGGTAAACGCCTGACAGATTTTCATCTGAAACGCATAGTCCAAGCAGATGCTCAGCCGTTCGAGGAGCCAATCACAGCTTATCTAAGCGATGTATTTATCTCTTCATTTTCAGCCATTGGAGTGGTCTTTGGCCACAAGCTGCGCGACGAGCTTGGGCGGTTCGCGGACGGCCATATTGTGCGGACGTCTGAGATTTGCTTTGCAAAAAAAGAGGGAAAATTTTGGGTGCTTACGACGCTGAATTCTCGTTACGTCGTCGCGTCCTTTAAGCGAGGTATTGGCAGGGCGAGTCTCAAAGTATTCCTGCGAGCAACGCAGGGCCGCTACATCTTCACACCGCCTGTACTGCAGTAGATGGCGGTGCGTCTGATGGGAGAATTGATACCGTGACTTGTTGACGTTGGGATGTGAGTCGTGACGAGGGCTTGATCTGGAAAGATTTATGAATAAACCGGGACAGGATCGATTCGAAGGACTTTAAATTTAGCGTGCGGCGCTTCCACGACGTCATCACTGGTTCGGTAGTTGCGATATCGCTCAAACGTTGCTTCGAGTTCACGAACATTATTGCAATGCTTATAGAGCGGGTCATCTGAAGTGCTGACGGTTTCCACGAGCAGTATGCTCTTGTCTCGCCGGTCGTTCAGAGAATAAGCATTAACTGTGGTATCAATAATTAAAAACCAAATGTCGTATTTCATGCGCGTCTTTGCTCTCAAAGAATTTATTAGATCACAACCTCAATTCGTCCATTGTTAGCTGGCGAAATGAGAAAATCAAGGCGCAGATTTGAAGAAATTTTATTGGAATATTTTTGTGGGTATTTTGTATATGCGCCGTACTGTACGTATGGTCAGCTAAATTTATATAGCTCCGCATAACTTGGGGGCGGAGGAGGAGGCGAGTTGACAGAAAGTCAACTTCGCACAGACAAAAAATAGGTAAAAAATTTATAGACCCAATCGAAGAGTGCTGGCCAATTCTTCGGCTTTTTATGAAAAGTGTCCTGAGCGTATTGAGATTCATATTTGATTTAGCCTGTACCCAAGCTTCCAGCTTCGGCAAAAAATTCTGCCCAAATCAGATCTGCTCTCCATGCCCCCTTTCGAAAATCCATCGTCGGAGGTCGACCGTAAGACGTTGTTAGTGGCTTCTGTATGAATATACAGTTTTATGGTTTTAGACATCGATCTTGAGCGCTACCATTTTCGGCTCCCCCTTGGCTGTACCGGGAGTACCGGCCTATCTGCCGCAGACCCGAAGCCTTCCGTAGCATCGTTATTCCCTAGGCGCATCTATTGCGTTACGATGATGGCAATTTGCAACTGATCGTCTCGAAATATCCAAACTTGCCAAGCTGCTTCTGTCCAAAGGAGTATTGAGCTTGATAAGTCATCGACACGGACATGTGGCATATGGATCGCGAGGAGTAGAGGCAGGGATGCAGAACAAACCAGTAAAATCCAGTGCGCCGGGTTCATACCTGGGCTACTCCTTACAGTCGACTAGAATGTGTCTGCACCTTTGCCAGGCGCCCAGAGGCTCCGTCGTCGCACTTGAAGTGCTAGACGACGTAGACGTAGCACACCCGGATGGCTTTGCAGTGGTGGAACAGTCCAAGAGCGGACTTGTCAGCAATCCCATTGCGAATTTTGCCAAAGACTTGTGGAAAACCTTTTCAAACTGGATCGATGCTATCGAATCCGGGGCAATCGATCTGACAAAAACTCGGTTTCGTCTATATGTCCTCCAAAAGAAAGAGGGCGAGTACGCACATAATCTAAGTTACGCTCACACCGAGGCGAAGGTTAGAGAAGCGGTAGAGGAAATCCGTAAGGCGTATTTCAAAGAGAAACCTGAGGGCTGTAAGGAATATATTGAAAAATTCCTCGCATATGACCCCGACAAACTCGTTAAGCTCGTCATCGCCTTTGAGCTTGAAACTGGCAACGATAAATTGATCGATGGTATCAAAGATTGCTTGTCGATATCCGTCCCGGATGTACTTCTGGATGACGCATGTCATGCTGCTATCGGATGGGTAAAAAACACCTCCGATGAACTCATCAAGTCTAAGCAATATCCAGCCATACCTCGATCCCAATTCAGTGACTGGATGTCCAACTTTAATAATAGGTTTTCGTTCAACTATCTTCTTAAGTACACGTTGCCAGCTCCTTCAAATGATGAGATGGAAGATAGTCGATCTGAAGTCCTCACGATGATGAAGCAGCTTGAGTTGATCGAAGTAGAGGAGGACAAATTTTCCGAGGCTATGTCTGACTATCTCCAGGCCAAAACCAATAAAATACGCTGGGCAGAGCAAGGGTTGGTTTACAGTAATGAGTTTGAAGATTTTAAGAAACGTCTTTTGACTAAGTGGTCGCTCCTGAATAAAGAAATTCGCATGCAGTTTATATCTAGTCCTGAACTTGATAGAGGGCAGCTTTTGCACCTGAAATGTATGACGGTAGACGCCAAGCTTAACGACGTGGATTCGCCAGAGTTTTTTATTAGGGGTACTTATCAAGATTGTTCTAACTCAAAAGATGTTGGTTGGCATCCTCGTTATCGCGAGCTTCTTGATGATTAAGTGCTGGTTGTATTGGGAATGACCCGGCTGGTTGAATAATCAATTTCGGTGCTTCGATAAAAGCTGTCAAAAACGCTAATAGATCAAAGGTAAGTAAGCATGGACGCCCCCAATTCTTCCAACCCCGGAAGGCAAACATCTCAAACCATTGATGAAGTCTACTTGGTGCAGAATCCCGCGTTGGGTGCGATTTTGATGTGGAAGTTTGTCGAGGGATATAAGCGTGCTAGTGGCGGAAAACTGCCCTCAATGCCTCTTTTGTTTCTCGTGTTGCCCGTGATTTTCAATGAATCCCTGCGCTCGGTGTTGGACAAGACCTTTCTCACTTCCGGGATGCGATTGTTTGTAGCCAAGTTCTCCCAACGTCAGGAAACTTTGCTGGCTATCCAACGGCGGATGCTCATGTTGCGCAGCACATCACTATCCAGCCTGTCCATCGCGATCGAGGGTGGTCTCCTCGCTCTTGATCATTCAAATGCGCTGGTCGATTTCAGCTCAAAACCCTTTCCCCGAGGAACCCGGGAAGGAATCAGGTCGCTCGCCAAGCAGGCTGACAAACTAGGTGCTTGGTGCAGTTCGCTCACCATTCAGGAAGTCCAGACTGCACTACGGATTGGTTTCTAATGAAATTACAAATGCTCAGACTGATTTTGTGGCCCAAGAACGGCCGAAAATACCGGGATGTTGAATTCACTCCGGGGGCAGTCAACGTCATCAGTGGTTCTTCCAAAGCAGGTAAGTCGGCGGTAATTCCAATCATTGACTACTGCCTGGCTTCAGAAAAGTGCGCTATCCCAGTAGGTACGATTCGCAATACTTGTGCGTGGTTCGGGCTTTTGGTGGATACCGATGAAGGCTTGAAGCTTTTTGCTCGCGCGGAGCCTGGGAACCAAAAATCTACCGATGACATGTTTGTGCTGGAAGGGGAAAAAATCGAGATTCCTGCCAGAATCGAGCAAAAAAATTCAAATCGTGCCGGTGTAAAGGACATTTTGAATAGGCTTTCGGGTCTGCCCAACATCGGCTTTGAAGAAGGCGTGCGCTATGGATTCAAGACACGCCCAAGCTTTCGGGATCTCATGGCTTTCACGTTCCAGCCTCAGAACATCGTGGCCAACCCGGACGTCCTGTTCTACAAAGCTGATACAGCGGGACATAGAGAAAAGCTCAAGGACATTTTCCCCTTCATCCTCGGCGCGGTGACCTCCCAAACCCTGATCGCCACTTGGGAAATGAAAGAGCTCGAGCGTCAGCAAAAGCAGCTGCAGTCAGAGATAAAGACACTTTTCGATGCCTCTGCTCGACTGCGCTCCGAGGCACGTAGCTGGTTTTACCAGGCGCGCGAGTACGGGTTGGTACCCGTGGATGCATCGCTGTCCGATGACTGGGCCGTGGCGTTGACACAGCTTCATCAAATCCTGGAGAAAAGCTCGCGAGATTCTGTGCCTAAATTCGAGGCAATCCAGACCTCAATCAATACCATCGGCGAATTGAAGAAGCGCGAGCAAGTTATCGCGACCAACCTGTTCGCCGGGCGGCAGAAGCTCAATGAGTTGTCCCGAGTACAGCGTGAGGCCGATGCATATTTAGGTTCGCTGGACACCCTGACGGAGAGGCTGTCGTTATCGACCTGGTTGAAGGGGCTGGTGAGTGATGACATCCCTTCGAAGGCTAATCTGCTCGGGTCTCATTCACTCACAGCGTCAGCTGAGCTGAATGCGCTATGCGAGGCGCTTCATAGTATCGAGACGCTTGCCCAGCAAACCCCGGTTGTCTCGGCATCTGTGGAAAGTGAGCTGGTTAGGTTACGTAATGCAGTGCGTACCGATGCTGAAGAACTCGATGCCATCAGGTCGGAAATCAAAGCAATCGAGGCTCTAGATACTCAAGCTAAAGGCCAGGCCCTCCGGCAGTCTGACGTTGACCGATACCTGGGTCGGCTTCAGGAGGCCGTTAAAAACTACCAAGCGGCTCAGGTAGACGATGGTTTGACTGGAAAGCTTAAAGAGGTCGAGGACAAAATTTCGGCCCTTGCGCCGATGGTTTCGATAGATCAGGTACGGGAGAAAACCCGCAAGATCTTGAACTCACTCAGTGACTACTGCGCCAAGATCACCCCCGATCTTGATGCCGAATGGAAAGATGCCCGTATTGGTCTGTCGATCACCGACCTTGCCATCAAGGTTCGTCATGATGGCCGAGATGATTTTCTCTGGGAGGTGGGCAGTGGTGCCAACTGGCTCGCCTACCACGTCGCCATGCTACTGGCGTTGCAGAAGCTCTTTATGAGCAAGAAGAATGTGGAGCATCCAGTACCCCATTTCCTGATCTTCGATCAGCCGAGCCAAGTCTATTTTCCGGTGAAGCGTGCGGCGAAAAATGAAGAGGAGCATGAGCTTGATGACGAAGATCGCGATGCGGTCAGGAAAGTGTTCGTTGCCCTCGCAGCAGCGGTAAATTCATCTGAAGGGCGTCTGCAAATCATCGTACTTGACCATGCTGACTCTGGGGTGTGGGGCGAAATTCCTGGAGTTATTCTCACTGAGGAATGGAGGGACAAAAAGCTTGTTCCGTCGTGGTTCGAGGAAGCCGCAGCGTAAGGGGCCACTCACACCGACGATGTTTGGTTGATGACAAAACTGCAGTGGACGCTGTGGGTTGGATCTATCGGCCAGGTTTCAAGTACAGCAAAGCAGAGGTTCTGTTGGTCAACCTCTGCTAAAAAGGCGAGTACACCGAAGATCTATCTCGAACTCTCAATCAGAATCCACCGAGAAAGGCATGGGCGTTCTGAACGCCATAAATGGCAGGTGGGGCAGGGGAACAATGCGTCTGGCGAGTGTGCCAACCGACCCGGATTGGGGCAGGGAGATGGCGCCAAAGCTTCACCACTCGTGTGGATCAGCTTTGGAACGAAGAGGCTTGGCGGCTCTCTCGTGTCGACGGATTCGATTCAATAACGTCCGTTACAGAATAGAGCAATGGTCAAATCCCCAGTCTTAGAGTGTGTATGAATGGAGTCAATAGGTGCAGACAAATATGCCTTTCTAAAGCCTACGTCCTAAGCTCTCTTCAAGAAGCAGTGCAAGTGTTTGGTTATTTAGTTTTTTAAGCCCCTTGCATAAGGTGTGATGCCACGAATTTAGGTCGCGAGTAGATTCGCATACGTGTATGTGCTCATCGAGTATGGATACCCTAAAATCTTGTACAGTGGCGCACTTTTCGGAAAAACATTTTAGTGCTTCAAGGGATGCCCATGTGCGATTAAAAAAAGCGATCGTGTCTACGGATGTGTCTAGATGATGATCTATCCTGACTTGTTCGGTTGCATTGAACAGAGTACGGTCGTATGTCAGCTCAAATCCCGGTATGCCAGATATAACAGTGACAGATGTAAAGAGACTGATATTGTCTAAAAGATTTTTGTCAAAGAACGGATGTAGTAAAGGAATCGGGGCCCCGTAGGCATTCGCATCATTTCTTTTTGTATTGCAGCTTCCACATGAAGGCATTAAATTTAAGCTATAGACTGAGAATTCTGGATAACACTCCTGTGGTAAATAGTGTTCAATTGTACGAGCACCGTCTCCTCCGCAAAAAGGGCAGCTACTAAGACCGTTGTAGTAAATTGTATTTATCCAGTCAAGACCAGCACTGGATAGCTTGCCTTTGTATGCTAGTTCAAAAGCATGCTTTTGATCGGTAGTAACTGTTAGGGGGATAATCGTTGGTGACGCTTTATTCGTGACGTAAGTACGGTAAGCTTGGCTTATTGATGATCGTATTGTCGCAAGAACAGTGTAGTGCCCAACTACTTCTTGTAAAATACGGCGATCTTGTACTCGTTGGTAAATAAGCGACCTCACCTTGGATCTCCATATACTTTCATCAGTTCCCTGATTTTTGCCAGCATGTCCATGCTCAAGATGGGCTTGTAGCGATCGATAATTTCGTCAAGACTAAATTGTTTTTTGGCGATATGGCTTGCAATTTTGTCAGTAAATGACTGGACTAAGCTATCCCCAAAAACGGCATTGGAAAGTGAGCTTACATTTGCTCCCAATGTATTTAGGTATACATTTTCAATCCTGATATTTTTTTCTGCATCGCTTTGAAATACGTGTACGCAGTGAGATGGTGTTTCCCTTACTACATAGACAGAATGAGTGGCAATAATTGCAACGGAAGATGTCGCCTCTAGAACAAGATACAAAAGATTCATGAATTCGGTAATGAGGTTCGGATGAAGATGAGTTTCGGGTTCATCTATCAAAACAAGCATTCCCTTGCTGGCAGACGTCAGAAAGTGTGTGGCGAAGCGAAAATACATTTTCTGGCCGCTGCTCAAAGGCGTTGTAACCGCTGAGCCTATTTGGAATGCTAGATCTCTTTCGGAGTCGATGTTGCCAATAATTTCTAGTTTTCTAAGTTCTCCCCCCCGAATAGCGCCAATTGGGATCCATGAGTCGCCTCGGATATCCAGCATTTTAGCGGAATTTTGTAACGCCGGTAGAACAGGTATCATCAGTTGCCCGGATGGAATTACTTGCTGGATGATCTTTTTTAATAAAACAAATCTGTCTTCACTTCCTATGTTATCTTCGCTTCTCAGTAAATCGCCGAGTTGCATTGCAAGGCTACCTGTTCCCTCTAGGCCCATATCGAAATATTGATAGTCGAAAGAACCTTTTAAGTTTGTAGTCCTAGGGAGAAAGTTGTGTGGGTCGGTCGAATACATATTGATTCGGCTGAATATTGGAAGACTAACCCAGCTTTGTGATGCAATAGGACGGTTAGTATCGATCAACTGCCCCTCATTTCCATATATTTCAGATGAGCAACCATTAGCTGAAACAGAATTTATTTTTTTTAGGGTTGCGATAATTAAGTCGTTGAGGAGACTTGTTTTGCCTATTCCGTTGACACCGATTAGGCAGTGTATTCGATCGGACATGACCTCTAGATTTTTGTATGTAAAATTCACGACGTGTTCGTTTGCAAATCCCTCCAGTTGAGTAGAGAAATTAAATGCAATTCGAGCGTCATCAGGCGGAGGCATTCGATTTGCGGAAAAATATCCAAATCTAAACGCCTTGTACGGGCCCGCGTTGCGTAGAACTCCCGTTGCAAATTGGGGGGACTCAACAATTTGCTTAAATACTTTTTTAGATATTAAGTTGGCATCAGTGCAGGCGTTTAATTCCCATATGCTTTTGAGGAGCTCGTCATACTCATTAGCTTGAAGATCTTTAGCTAGTTCTTTATAACTTGATACCGAGGAGAAAACAGTTACGTAGTTAGGGTATATCGTATTAGCTGGTCTCCAAGGCACTTCACCAGCTGTCGCTTTTGATAAATAGTGTATCCATGTGCTCACTGCATCTTGGGCTGTGTCTTCTTTGAATGGCAGCAATTTTACTGAGAAGTCTCTTGTTATACCGCCAATCGTCAGCCTGAGTTGAGCATTGAAATTGAAGCCAAAGTCATTCCATCCTACATTGGTCGCGAAAATTCCAATATGATAGGGGGCGAGTAATCCTGGTGCGTCTTGATAGAATAAAACTTTCCACATTTTAAATCCGTTTAATTGAGAGATTTAGGCGTGGGAACCTAGCAAAATGTCATTCAAGAGTCTACGTCAAAGTGCTCGTTTCTTCGGGGGGCAGGGATCGCCTGCAGCGCTTAAATGCGTTTATGATGACGAAACTAATCGTCCAGAGATTCCCTATGTCTAAGCTTGCAGAATTCCGTCAACTCGAAAAACACCTAGCCGAACAGCTCCAAGCGCTCGAAGCCCTGAAAGGTGATGCTGGCCTTAAGCAGGAAATTGAATTCGAAACCAAGCTCCGTGCCCTGCTTGCCAAGTACGGCTACAGCTTGCAGAACGTGATCAGTTTGCTTGATCCACAGGCCGGTCGCCGTGCCCCTGCAGTCGAACCTAAAGCCGGCACTCGTAAGCCTCGCCAAGTGAAAATCTACAAAAATCCTCACACTGGCGAAGTCGTCGAAACCAAAGGCGGCAATCACAAAACTCTGCAAGAGTGGAAAGCTGAGCACGGCTCCGCGACCGTTGAGTCTTGGCTGACCAAGTGAACTTGGTTTGAGTACAAAGGACTTACCAATGATCCCCCGGTGTCCCATCCCCGTCGCTCAGAACCATGTGATCCGGAAGCGGTTCACTCGTGTTGTGTCGCCCAATGCGGTAATAGGCAGTAGTCTCGCTTGCTGCCCAATTTTCATTTCTTGCAGTGGTGTGTTCTGGCATCAGGTAGTTGGCATAAACCCAACGTAACCGGGAGCCTTCTGGGCGAAATCGCCACATTTCCATCCTATTCAGGATATGGCGCTGCTCGTCGACAGCGTTATTACCAATCGCCTCATAACCGACATGAATTACCCCGGGGCAGTCATCAGGCAACTGCCTAGCGGCCTTCGCGACGAGAGCTCGAAAATGGCGAGCTTTGGCCTTAACAGCATCCCGAGAGACACTTCGCCAACTGACTACGCTGGCTTGGTTAACCCAATCCGCATGAAGCGGTCGTTGGGCGGAAGGCTCCCACAGCGCTTGAACACTATGGTCAAAGTCTTGCCGGTACGCACCCGCAAGCAACTCGACCATTCGGCTAGACCCGAAGAAGACATCATCGTGCACTAATACTGCTTGTAACAAATCGAGCCTGGCATTCCGTATCAAACCCACGGCGATCTCGTCACGCCATGTCCGCCGACCGGGGTTGGCAAAAAAATCGCTCAATCGTCTGACCAAATAGTTCGCATCGACATCCTTGACCTCTACAAGGAAAAACACTTCCATGACAACTGACGATTGCCTTTGCTTGGCCAACTCATGCACAGGCCTGGCCAAGGCTTGCGCGTGATGATATTCCTGCTCCTCATACTCATTCCTATTCACACGCTTACATTCAGCAGCCCATCGTCTTCGCCCGCTCTCCACCAGCAAATCTTGGGTTTTTGCGACTCCTGGTCGTTCGGGCACGAACGTGACAGTTTTCCACCCCCTGCTTTTGTAAGCACCGGCAGTAAGGAGCTCATAGAGTCCAGCGTCAGGTTGGCTCTTACCCTTGGTGATAAGCGTCTGAATACGATCTTCGATGCCAACGACTTGTGAAAGCTGTGGCAGCAATGTGCCTAACCGGGCAAATACCGGGGTAATACGAAAGGCTTCAGGTTCGAAATAATCATGTCTTTGATCAGGCGAAGCATATGCGGTGGCTTGAAAGAGATACCAAAATATCGCGTCCACCGGATCAAACAGCGGCTCAATATCGCCATGAGCCCAAGCCTTCTTCCCTGCTTCGAACCGATCTCGGACAGCATCCATGCGCTGTGACCACACATGCTCAGATACCTTGGATCGAAACCAACCAATAACACGCAGAGCTGCCTCATCAGTCCAATCATGACCGTGGCGCTGCGAAATCCATAATGGGTGATTCATAGCTGAACTCCAGAAATAGCTACTGACCATTCTCCGCAGCTTTACCGGCTACATTCGGTGTTCCCTGGTCGGGGAATCAGTAGTGTTTGGTAGGCAGAGTTTATTCGGAATGTAGGTACCTTGCGGCAATAGGGCTTCATTCCGCCACCTGCCGCCCCTCCAATCATGCCTATGAGCTGCCCCACACCTTGGAGATGGCGGCGGCAACGCGTCCGATGTTCGCCTCATTGAACCCCGCAACGCACATGCGGCCACTGTTCAACAGGTAGTCCCCGAACTCATCCTGCAAACGGGCGAGGGCCGCCGTAAGGCCGGTGTAGCTGAACATGCCTTTCTGGCGAAAAATTGGCTTACTGCTCTCTCATCAGTGGATGCCTGCATAAGTCGCGCAAGACCTGATGCCTGTGGGCTTACAAAATAATGACGCAATTTACGGAGTAGTCAGCACGATTGTCGACGGTCAGCGCTATTGGGAAAACCACCTGGTGCGCAAAGCATGGAGGACAACATGTCATTCCTGAACATGGACATTTTGAATATGACGTCTAGGTGATGTCAGCTATCAAGGAAAGCATATCGACGTGAGAGCGATGTCAGGATGTATTAGCCATCCGCTTACCGTGCGACTGTGATAGTAAGTTTGATTCAGTCGGCACGACTCATTGGGCATGATCTATATGCCTTTCTGAAGTACGTGTTATTTCGGTTGCCTATAAAGTGGGCGAGCAAAGAATTGGGGGACTAGCCAAATGGCTGAAACAAATTTGGTGGCGGTATTTTTTTCGTCTACGCTGTGGGAAGGCTTGCATGATAGATCCCGAATTACCGTCACTATCTAGCAATAGCCAAGGAGCTCGACACGAGTATTCGTATTTAAAAATGGTTGTTCGTTTAGAGCATTGCGCAATGCTGTTGAACTAAAGAGGCACCAACCATGGCACATATATTCGAGAACGATGGCCGAGATGCATGGGCTGCATTACATAAAGGGATACTCGCAGGATTAGCAGGAGATGTGGAACCTCAAGGCGTAATAATCCAACCACTGCAAGTCGCAGAGAGGGCGGACTGGGACAGTACAAATACTTTGTTGAATATCTATAGAGAACAACGTATAGCAAATCAGATGCCTACATGGAACGCCATCTACATTCCCAACGCAGGCATTAACGTTCCTGATGAGTATCAAGCTTTCTTAGATCAACTAAACTCTAAAATAATCACTGATTCCGGCGTTGCAGACAAAGACAAGCTAAAAAGAATCAATGATGAGAGAGTAGCTGCGCAGGACAAACTACAAAAAAATGAATACTCAGTCAACAAGCAATGGGACAGGTATGTAGCAAACAACAGAGGTAAACCTCCTTTGTCTCGCCCTCAATGGGAAACGGAATTTGGTTACGCAGCAACAAGAAACAACTATAGAGCTGAAGTAGATTTAGCAAATGCTGCATATGCCACAGAGGTTAAAAATGCCGGAGGTGATCTCCTTGAGGTTGGGCGTGCAATCAGTGCGCTATCTGATCCCCGGCAACGAATCCCGCTACCGCAAGATGAATATGATGCCGAGCAAACATCAGAAAACTGGCAATACTGGTACAGAGCTGGACTATCCGACAGCCTGCAAAATTTCCTCAAGGATACATACAATTGGACGATTGAGTTAGCTGAGGAGTCTGTACGAACTACTAAGTTTGAAGAAAGGTGGTCAGGTGGCGCGAGCGTTAGTTATTTTGGATTCTTCGGCGCGAGTGGCGGGGTATCTAATGAGACGATAAAGACACACGCTGAAATCGATACCAGTTCAATAAGCATAAACTTCAAAAATATTCAATCGTTTGCAATCGATAGAGGGTCATGGTTCAAAGCCGGTTTGATATCTAGATTTAGAGACAGAATGCCTCCTGGTTTTTGGGGGCAAGCCGGGCGCCTTAATCTGATACCCACATCGGTTGTTTTGGTTCGAGGCATGAAGATTGAAGTCAAAACATCGAGCCAAGTTACAGACTATTTCTTTAACAAAAGAACTACCGGTGGTAGTGCTGGATTTAGCATCGGGCCATGGCGTGTCGGGGGTAGCGCGAGCAAGGTAACCGTCGAAGAAAATTACGACATGGTACGGACTGCGACGGGTTTTACCCTAGAGGATGTTTCAGGGCGAGCACAAATTTTGGCGGTTATGTCGATCCGAAATAATGACTTACTTGAACACCCCATAGATCCGAAGCCTCTTTATCGGGAGCTTACTGCTCCCGAAATAAGAGATGCAATGATACAAATGGATAGTTTTCGTCGAAACGTTGAAATCACCTCGGAGCTTCTTAATTTAAAATTGTAAAAAAATGGAAATTGATTGATTTTTCCTTGAACCACCACCAAGCAAAAAACGCAGCCGGTGAGTGGCTAATACCAGTCAGCTTAACTGGCTGGTATTTTTATTTTTGATCAGGGACTTCGGTGATTTTAGCCTGATAGACCAAGGATAAATGCGCTCTTCCCGTCGATGCTGCAGGAGGCATGCAGCTCGGTCAGATATTTGAGGATGTTTCCGGAACGATGGGCCGAGACGCTATTGATAAACCCTAAAATTGCCCAAGTACACGCGATAATGCTCATTTCGCATGGGTAAATAGCAGTGGCGGCTCATTTTCACTATCTGGTAGCGCAGCAGGTTATAACCCAGCAACACACCCCCACAGTTCTTGCTCGATCATCTCGGGCGTCTTGCTGCGCAATGTCGCTAGACGCGGTTTCGCATGGTGGCTAAAACTACCTAGGGGTGACGAGACAGGCCTGCGGTGGTCTTGCTCTTCATGCCCAGCCGCTCTAGGGCGGGCAATCGGTGAAGCGTTGGCTAGAAGAGATAGCCCTGATTCAATCTCTCAAGTGCGTCCTTCATCGAAACATACCCGGTTTCACTGCTTGATAGCTCTAATGGCGTCATCCCACCAAAAGTAGTTTGCGGTTTGTTCAGCCAGGCCGCTGCTTTCTCTTTGTCTGTAAAGACTTGCTCAGCTTGGATCTGAATCAGCTCAACATAATTAAAGTTCTGGCTCCTGTAAAATCGCTTTTCCTAGTGGTTGGCGCGATAGCCTAGGTGATACGCAAAAAAGGCCTGAAGATAGGTGTATACACCCACAAAAAGCCATTCACGGCAGCATCCGCCAGCCATTACGTTGTCAAGTTAAGCAAATCAAAAACCACCTTCGCAAATTTACTGGCTTTAGCTGGGTCAGATAACAATTGCATCATCTGATTTTGGTGAGCATCTCCACTGTCCATAATTGCGTCATCTACCGCGTTGGCAAAGTTGCCCAGCAGTGCTTGCTCAGCGGTATTGTTGGCCAGTTGCTGCATGACCAATTGGTTCTCACTGACCTTGTCACGGATGGTGTAGGCGTAATTCACCATGTCTTTCTCAGTCAGCTGATCAGTCACAAACAGCTCGTTGAGCCGTTCTAATATCTGTGAAAGCAGCTCTTCCTTGATGTCCTTTGCCGTTCCTGAGCCAAGCCCCTCACCGGGCACCAGTTTATGGTCAAGCGAGTCTTCTATTAGCTTCAGGTCTTGCTGGCGTATTTTCGATACGCGGTAATGGCTGAGCACAATACTGTTGAGGTCAATATTATCCTCGTCCACAGCGGTTTCGCGCAGCATTGGGCTTAGGTTTCGCGCGTACAGACTGAGCTTCTCTAACTGTTTGTCATCGTAATCGACGATCTGCGACATGAACTCATAGAAACGCACGAAGGTGCCAAGATCCTTTTTGAAGATATCGAGGGCGTCCTTGGCTTGCTTGCATTCCTTGAGGTCGTTTTCAGCGTTGGCGATCAACACCGCATCTTGGGTTTTTTTAATCCGCTCGAATATTTCTTTCGAGTGCGCGTAGGCTTCAACCGCCTGCTTGTAGCTTTTCGTCCAGCGCTCGACCGCAGGCTTGCAAATGTTGGCAATCGCCGCATTGCTTTTGTTTTTGACGAAAAAGGCTGCGCAGAACTGCTCAACCTCGCTCGACTTATAAATGCCCGCCGCGTTGAGCTTCTCAAACAGATCGAAGATCAAGTCTGGATTTGAGACATCCGCCAGCTCTGCCGTCTGAAAATACGGCTGGAATGAGTCGAGGATTTCCTGAGGCTCGTTGAAGAAATCCAGGATGAAGGTGCCGACTTCCGCCTTGCCCGGATAAGTACGATTCAATCGCGACAGGGTCTGTACGCACTCCACGCCGCCGAGCTTTTTGTCCACGTACATGGCGCAAAGCTTGGGCTGGTCAAAGCCGGTCTGAAATTTGTTGGCAACAATCATTACCTGATAATCATCGCTATCAAAGGCTTTGCGCATGTCGCGGCCTTTGAGGTTTGGGTTCATGTTGCTTTCGGTGTATTTGGTGCCGAGTAGCGCGACAGCGTTCGGGTCTTTCTCGGTAAATTCCACCTCACCCGAGAATGCCACCATGGCATGGATTTTTTGGTAGCCCTTATCGACGATGTATTTGTCAAAACACAGCTTGTAGCGCACAGCTTCTTTACGCGAGCTGGTGACTACCATGGCTTTGGCTTGCCCGCCCAGCAGGCCCATGACGGTGCTGCGAAAGTGCTCAACGATCACCTGCACCTTTTGGGCGATGTTGTACTCGTGCAGGCGCACCCACTGGTTGAGCTTGACCTTGGCTTTTTTGCTCTCAACTTCCTGATCGGCCTTATCGATTTTTTGCGCCAGGTTGTAGGCCACTTTGTAGTTGGTGTAATTCTTTAGTACATCCAGAATAAACCCCTCTTCAATGGCCTGACGCATGCTGTACACATGGTAGGCCTCGGGCTTATTGGTCTTAGAGGGTTGCTCAGCGGGCTTGGGCAAACGGCCAAACAGCTCCAGCGTCTTGGTTTTTGGCGTGGCGGTGAAGGCAAAGTAACTCAGGTTTTTTGACGCCCGACGTGACGCCACGGCGGCATCGAGAATGTCCTCAGAGTTGAGTTCGTCCTCACCATCGGCCTTGGCCTCAATCATCAGCACTTCTTTCAGCTGTCGCGCTGTAGAGCCGGTTTGCGAGGAGTGGGCTTCGTCGGCAATGATTGCGTAGCTGCGTTCTTTCAGGCTGACGCTATTCTCGATGGCGCGCAGCACGTAGGGGAAGGTCTGAATGGTGACAATAATAATCGGCTGTGAGTTCTCCAACGCGGCTGCCAGTTTCTCTGATTTCGAGCCGTCGCCTTCCTGATTATTGATGCGGCCAACCGCGCCATCGACATGTTCAAACTGGTTGATGGTGTCTTGCAGCTGATCATCCAGAACGGTGCGATCCGTCACCACTATCACGGAGTTGAATTGCTTGCAGCCATGCGCGTCGTAAAGCGCCGACAGCTGATGCGCTATCCAGGCAATCGAGTTGGACTTACCAGAGCCGGCGCTGTGCTGGATCAGGTACTTATGGCCAGGCCCTTCAGTGCGGGCCGCTGTGACCAGTTTATTAACTACATCCCACTGATGGTAGCGCGGAAAAATCAGGCTTTCTTTTTTGTACTTACGACCTTCCCAATCTTCTTTCTCTTCAATTTGCAGATGCACAAAGTGCCCGAGAATCGACAGCAGATTGTTGGGCAGCAACACCTCGTTCCACAGGTAATCGGTGGCGTACTGGTTAATGTCTGCCGGCACATCGTTACCGGCACCGCCGACAGTGGTGCCCTTGTTGAATGGCAGGAAGAAGGTCTCCGCGCCTTCCAGCCGCGTGGCCATGTAGACCTCATACTGGCTCACGGCAAAATGCACCAGCGCACCACGCTTAAAGGTCAGCAGCGGTTCGGGCTTTTTGGTGATTGGGTCGGTGGCAAAGCGCGTGGTTTTGTATTGCTTAATGGCGGTCTGTACGGCCTGCTTAAATTCGGACTTCAGCTCCAGTGTGGCCACCGGCAAGCCATTGACAAACAACACCAAATCAATTCGCCAGGCTTGAGCCTTGCTGCCGGTTTGTTCGAGATGGGCTTTGTTCGTCCAAGGTGAGTAAATCAACTCGGGGACGACACGGCAGCGGTTCCTGGCAAAACGGGCCAAGGTGTCGGGATTTAGATCGTGTTCAGGCTTGAACTGGCAAAGGCTGAAACGGGTGCCACGGTGACGTAGTTCGTGACGTAACACGCCCAGTGTGCCGAAGGTGCGCATGTCTTTACTGGCGGCATTGGGGTCGGTTTTATTCAGCTGGCTGGCGACCCGTTCAAGAAAGTGCTGCTCGGGGCGGCTTGGATACAGAGCGCAGAACCTTTGCCATTGTTCAGGCTGGGTGCCTTGCACAAAACTCAGTAAGTCCTCTGGGTACAAGGCCAACTCACGGTTGTAATGTTCAGCTTTGCCCAGCAGCCAGCCGTTGGCCAATAGATGCTTGAGCATGTTGTTCTGGAACGTCAGCTCGTTGGCCTTACCGCCACCCAATGCACTCATGCGGCTACTTCCTTGTTGGTTTGACTTGCTTGCGGTACGCCCCAGCTTCTTACGTCGATTTTGCCAGTGACGGCGGCGGAGATTAGGGCGGTGCGGCGTTCTTGCATTAGCCCAATTGTACTTTGCGCCTTTTCCACAAGAGTATCGAACTTTCTTGTGTAGTTTCTGATGTATTCAACAATTTCCAATCTTTCAGCTTCTGGAGGTAAAGCGATTTGAAAATTATTTAAGAATTCGGATGGAACCCTTTTGAGTCCGCCTGCTCCAGTCATAGCTCCGGCGGCAATCTCCATGAACACGTCTTCTTGAAGCCGATAATAGAGAAAATCATTTAACGAAGTCACTTTGGTTCTCAGTACATAAATCTCAGAAGACCCAAATCCAACTCCATTTACTAGACCTCGAGCAACGACCATGTTCTTATTTTCAAAACAGGGCGTAACTTTTGCCATTAAAATATCTTCATTGCGGAAATATGTATATCCGTCAAAAACCTCTTCGACAAAGCGAGTCTCATCTAGTATCAGTAAGTCTGCTTTGAGTTTTTCCATTGGAATAAAGCTACAAACCCTATCTTTGTTTTTTTCTACCTCGGATTTCTTAGGTGTTAACTCCGCAATGTACTTGATTTTAGTTACAGTCCATTCATTCGGTATTTGCCCTAACCAATCAATGCCCGATGCGCGCATCTTGGCATTGGGGTTCACGCCTTTAGTAACAGAATGACTAATTACTGCCTGACGCTTTTCTTTTAGTAGTTGTATGAGTTGTTGTTGCTGTTCGATCAGAGTGTCGATTTTGGTGGTTTCATAATCGAGAAAATTGGCGATTTGTACTCGCTCTGAGTTAGACGGAAAAGATAAGTGATATTTTGCTACAAAGCTATCTGCGACTCTTTTTTGGCCGCCAGCGCCGTACATCGAGCTTTCTGCGATAGATTTGAATGGGTTGCAATTTAAAACATAAAACAGGAAGCCTGTATCTAAAGGAAGTTCAGGCCGAATTGGAATTACTTCCGTCGTGGCAAAACCTATGCCATTAGTTAGATTTTTGGCGATTGCGCCTTTACCATTTTCAAAACATGGCGTTATTTTTGCGATCATTATATCGCCGTCAGCTACATAGGTATATCCGGTTAAAACCTCTGACAAGGTTTTTACCCGGGAGGCATCAAGCTCGCCTCTTTCACCAATTGCTTCCATGGGGATAAAACTAACTTTCGAGTCTGCAGGAAGACCCCGAATTTCCGATTTTGAGGGGTTTATCGTCGCTACATTTTTAATTCTACAAACTTTCCAATGAGATGGTACAGCTCCAAGCCACTCAATCTCTGAGTCTTTATACTCAGGATACGGTTTGTATTTCCCGATCATTATGAATGCACCTCTTGCAGCAGCTTCATAATCTCTGCGGACACGGCATCCAGATCTGCATCGATCTCTAGCAAATCCCTGGGTGGTTGATATCGGTAGAAATGTCGGTTAAAGGGAATTTCATAACCGACGATGCCGACTTCTTGATCCTTCGCGTCTTTCTTACTGACATCTATCCAGGCGTCGGGCACGTGCGGCTGCACTTCTTTAAGGAAATAGGCCTCGTTAATAGCGTTGACGGCCTGGCTCGGATCCAGCGTGACGTTTTCGTTGTCGCGCAAGTCACTATCGGCATGATATTCCAGCACCTCACCGTTGACGGCAAACAAACCGTACAGTGGATTGGCTTTGGTTTTGTGAGTTTTCTTGATGACCTTTTCAGCTTCAGGGTTTTTCCAACTCACAGCATCAGTAATCTGCTTTTTCTCTTTAGCATCCAGGGTAATGCCCTGTTGCTTGCAGGCAGCCTTTAGCGCGTCATCAAAAGTGTTCATGTCGTCATGCTGAGCGGTGCCGATGATGGCTTGCAGGCTTTGTGCCTTGAGTAAGAGTCGCTTCTGATCCATCCACGTCGTTCTGTTGAGCAAATCCTTGATGTGCTTCTCTTTTAGGTCGGAGAAGTGCAGTTTGAAGTAACGGCGAATGGTGTCTTCATGTGCGCTCAGGTCGCCGTAACGCTTACAGGAATCTCCGTCGTTCCAGCTCTCACCGTCTACCGCGCTGTACTCTTGGTAGAGCCACTGCATGGCGCTGTTGAGGGCGCCAGGGGCGAAACGACAGGTCGCCACGCGTTCGTCACTGAACTGCCAGGACAACCGCAGCGGACGCTCAATGCTGATGCGGCGATAACCGAACTCATAGCTGTTGAAGATCTTGCTGGCGAAGGTCTTGGCAGGCTCGGCTTTCGGGTTGGCAGCCTGGCGGCCTCGATTGCTTTTTTGTGCGGCTTGTTTGTCCAGTTCGTAGGCATCGACTGCGGCAAAGCTGCCGAAGGCGCGGATCACCGTGGCGATATCACGTTCGTCCATTTCATTGCGCTTGGAACCGAGGGATTTGCGCATTTTTCCGCAAAGGTTCACGCCATTGATAAGCTGTACCTTGCCCTTACGCTCCTGGGCTTTCTTGTTCGACAGCACCCAGACATAGGTCGAGATACCGGTGTTGTAGAACATGTCGGTGGGCAGGGCGACTATGGCTTCGAGCAAATCGGCTTCGAGAATGTAGCGGCGGATTTCCGATTCGCCAGAGCCGGCGCCACCGGTAAACAACGGCGAGCCATTGAGGATGATGCCAATCCGTCCGCCACCTTGAGAACCGTCGCGTAGCTTGCTGAGCAGGTGCATTAGGAACAACAAGGAGCCATCGCTGACCCGTGGCAAGCCTGCGCCAAAACGGCCACTGAAACCTTTTTGCGTGTGCTCTTCACTGATCTCTTGCTCGATCTTTTTCCAATCCACGCCAAAGGGCGGGTTGGAGAGCATGTAGTCAAATTCAGTAGCATAAAGCTGGTCGTTCGAGAGCGTGTTGCCTAGCTTGATGTTGCTGACATCCTGCCCCTTGATAAGCATGTCCGCTTTGCAGATGGCGTAACTCTCGTGGTTGAGCTCCTGGCCATAGGCGCGCATCAACGCATGAGGGTTGAGCTCATGTACGTATTCCATGCCTGAAGATAGAAAGCCTCCAGTACCCGCTGTTGGGTCGTAAATGGTTCGGATGATGCCGGGCTTGGTCAGCGCATCATCGTCTTCCATAAACACCAGGGAGGTGGTGAGGCGCACTATGTCGCGAGGGGTAAAGTGCTCCCCGGCAGTTTCATTCGAGCCTTCGGCAAAGCGGCGGATCAGCTCTTCAAATACCAGGCCCATGTCGTGGTTGGAAACCGCTGCGGGGTTTAAGTCAGTCTGCCGAACCCGCTGCACGACCTTGTAAAGCAGATTGGCGTCGTTGAGCTGGCCGAGGAATTCGGTGAATTTGAAGTGCTCAAAAATCTCTCGAGCATCCTTGGAGAAGCCTTGCAGATAAGACTCCAGGTTGGCCTTGATGCCAGCCTCACCGAGCTTGGACAGATCCATTTTTGAGGTATTGAAAAACGACAGCCCGCCGCTGGCACGCAGGAGCAGTTTTTCCTGCGCTTCTTCAGAAATGTTGAGTTGCTGGACGCGCGCATGTTCCGCCAGCACCGCCGTTTTGCTTGACTCCAGCACGCACTCCAGGCGACGTAACAAAGTGAACGGCAGAATGATTCGGCCATATTGGCTTTGCTTAAAATCGCCACGGAGTAAATCAGCCAAAGACCAGATGTAGGCGGCCAGATTGTTGGAGGCTTGCGACATTATTTGAAATTCCCTGCAGTGCTTAGCGCTTGCTGAAGTGGTGCGAAGCACGATTATGAAAAAACTGGGCGGCATTATGCTGCAACGACAGCACGTGGTTATGCCTCAAATTGGATATTTTCACTCGATGGATTTGCGCGGGGAATGTTCCACCCTGTGACGGAGTGAGGCCTAAATCGTAAAGTTTGCTTGGCCGCGTCATCAGTTTTGTCGGCGCGCCGTGGCTCCACATAACTTCTGAAAATTGGTCGCGAGGCATCAGGTGCAGAGCTTGGCGTTTTCGGGTGAGCAATTTCGGCCAGTTTCATTCCATCGGTTTACGGCTCATCGCGCTCCAGTGTTCACTACGGCTATGCTTTTGAGGTCAGTGGGGGCCTTTCCACAAGGCTAGCCGTTTGTCTGGTGGAGATCGCTATGACCCGTAAAGCCCAGCACAAATCTAAAGCACGGCGAGGCAGGCCTCGGCTTGAAACGCAACGGGCGCTGTATCAAATAAAGCTTTCCGGGTGGGATTTTACGTGGTCGCTCAGCCTGGCCCAGCCCAATAATTTGAGGGCTAACGAAGGTCATTATCATGAACATATGATCCTGACGCTGAAGGGCGAAGTTCTCTACCCGGAGAGCTTCAAATACCCAGAGGTCGAGTGCCAGCTCTACGCAGATCCTCGATTGATGCAAGACATAGATCCTCCAAAAGGAATCGGGTCTATGACAGCAAGCGGGAAACGGCTGGTTGCGTATATAGCAGTGCCTCGCGAGCGGATTGACGTCTTGGTTGGTGCAGCCGACCGACTACTATCCTTAGAGTTGAACGCCACCCCTTTGCATTACCGACGTGCGCTGGTTATGTCGATTCATTTGGGTACAGAGCCAGAGCCTGATTGGTGATCCCATTACTGGCTTAACTGAATGCCCTCTAGATGGGGGCAAGCTTTCGCGATCTATCCCCAATGTTGGTCGATTGACCCCAATGGGTAGACGAGAAGCCCGCTCACACCAGAGGACTGTCATCCTGCGCGGCGGTAAAACTGAGGGTGTGAGCGAGCGGCGGGAAGTTAGCAGTTGCCTTATAGCACGGCAGCACCGTTACTATAGCGATAGTCGTCGGCAACGCCGGGGCTATGGGGCGGAGCATGTGGTGTGAAATGGCCATTTACTATGAGTTGTTACCCGGTAAAGAGGACGGCGCCCATTTGAGCCTTTTAGCCTTTCGCTTGCATGCGCCCTTTATCATTCTCTACGCCATGCTTACCTTTGGGGATTGAGACCATTCGCCCGTCTTTCCCTTGAAGTCCGTTTCCTCCTGCCGGAATAGCGGCCATGCGACCATCTCTTCCTTGAAAGCCGTGGCCGCCTTTGGGGATCGCAACCATTCTCCTATCACGACCTTGCAGACCATGGTCGCCTGACTTGATCGCAACCATCCGACCATCTCGTCCTTGAAGACCGTGACCACCTTTAGAAATGGCAACCATTCTACCGTCCCGGCCCTGTAAACCATGGCCTCCAACCGGGATTGTAACTTCGACACCATCTCTTCCCTTGAGCTTCATTATTTTCCTTAGATAAGCCTACGTGAGTTCTGATGATGCCATGACGGGTATGCGTGGGACAGCGCAAACCGAGAGTTAGCTGGTCAAACGCACCTTGATTGCAGGCACATGAAATTAGCTGAATCAAGCGCGTGAAAATGGGACTGCATAGGTGGCTTTGGGTCAGTCATCTATTTATAACGTCATGACCTGGGGCCGCCATGGCGCACCGCCGAGAACTGCCTGCCAAAAGCTCGATAAAGCCAGCATTTTTAATGTCCCCGAAACAGATAATTAATTCCGATTTCATGGATTAATGTCCCGAATCGGGAACCTTATGGCTGTTCTTCATGATGGGCGCTTGAAGGGTTGTAACCTTCGTAACCGTAGTTGTTATCGCTGAGATATTAGCTAGCAGGCAGCCAAGAAGGGCCGGAATGAAACGAAGGGGTAAACAACCGTACTCTATCATTCTGACCACCAGTCCTTTTCTGTACGTGTCATTCCATAGCCGTTGAACCAGCTTTCGATGTCCATGGTGAGCGAAGTGACAGATGAAGTGTTTGGGTGAAGTGGGTCGAGTAGGTTCGCTTGCGATGTAGCCCATGCCGCCCACAGCGCAGTTTGTTGCTGGGTTTGTTCTGAGGTATTGGCATTGGCATCGCAGGTCGCCTGGATGAAAGATCTCAAGCGCTGAGACTGCTCCCAACGCTTTGTATTTTTCACGAGTCTGTGACGCAGGCGTCTATGAGTTTCTTCACGCTTGACGAGCTCAAGTCGTACCGCTTCTTGAGCCATTCGCTCACGACGATCCTCTTCATTCTTCAAGCGCAGCGCTCTCACGGATTCAGCTATCGAACCGAAACCATCAAGGATGCTTGTAAGCTTTTCCTCGATTTTCCCGGTCTTAGTATCCGTCCAGTTTTTCCGCTTTCCGTATTCGGCGCGTGCATCAATCTGCAAGTTTAATTCGCCGGTGGAAGACCATTCAAACTGGGGCGAACGCAGCATCGAGAAATCAGGTTCCCATCGAGCATTACGTTTAGGGGCGGGTGGTGGTGGGGGCGGAATAACGTGTTTATTCAAGCGCTCCAGAATTTTGATTCCAAGGTGCTCGCCGTCGACCTCTACCAACGTTTTTTCGTCCGTGACCTTCCACTTGAAGCCGAGCACCTCGCTCTCTTTTATCAGGGTGTCGAAGATCAGTGCGCAGCGATCAATAAGTCCGGAGGATATTTTAGCATCGAGCACATTTTTGCCCGTGGTCACGAGATGGCCTTCATGGGGCTTGGCCACGTTAACGCATTTCAACCACTTGCTCACTAGAGGATGAGGAGCTAATAGGGTGTGAGGCACTTCGATTACTGAACGAACTGCTTTCGGCTGAACAGGCGCAGCGCTGCGAACTGGAAGCGTACTTCGATCCAATACCGTGAAAGTGATGGGGCGTTCGTCGCTGGGAGGTTTTGGCTTACCAGGGCGTTTAGACACTGGTTTTGCCCAATGTCCTCGAGAGGGCAGGGCCAGGCCAGCTTTTCGACAGGCTTTGGAAAGCGCAACGTCTGATATACCGATTTCTTGTGCCAGTTTCAGTACAGGTGTTTCCCAAACTTTGTCGAACAGTTCCCTAGGAGTGAAGGTCACGATCTTGTACATAGACTTATCCGGAGTTTGGCGTTCCGGTATCAGCGTAGATTCCCTCGCTCCATTCTCAAGTGAAAGCCTGCGGTGCTCCTTTCGAAAATCTGTGGGGAGCCGTCACTCGGGAGCCATTAGCACCGCCAACGTCATTTTGATGAACTCTTCATTCTTGGTAATTGTTTCTAGCGCACCACGCACGTTGCCTCCAACCTCACCCGATCCACGCTGCTCGACCCAGAGTGTCAGTTCCATGATGGCAGCCTCAAGGGCTTGCTGGTTTTCATTGATCTTGAATAGCAGGGAAGGGAGCAGATCAGAGTTTGGCACCGCGAATCCTCCATGGAAGAAAGGAGAGCGTAGCAGCATGAGAACGGATGGAAAGTACGGACACCGTCGAGTCCAATCAGCTATTCAGGCTCACCTTTTCTAGCAGCTCGCTTAGCCTCCCGTAAGATGTCCTCGGCGTTCATTGCAGAGTCTAGTTCTGGCAACGGGTAGCCGGCCTCAGCATGGGCTTTGGCGCGCGCCTCAATCATTAGGCTCTCAGGATCACGAACCTTTTGATAAATCCGGCTAGCTACGTACCACTCTCGAGACATCGTCGCTCTCCGTTGATTTGGATAGTGGCCAGGGTAGGGCGCGGCGCGCTTACGTGCTCTCATCTCTAGCGGTGAAAGATCTGGTGTCAATTGTACATCAGGTGGCCATCAGTCCTTTTTGATCTACTCTCCATCAGCAATCACCCATAGAGCGGTCTTGGGTCGTGTTCAGATGGAGCTGTTATGTCGAGTATTCGAGCAGAGTATCAGCGGTTTCTAGGTCACCTCGCTAACGAGGACGTCCACGACGACGTGCGTCGGATGGCCAATTTAGCCATGGCCTATTTGCCTCATCTAGCTGAGGTAGGGGCACAGAGACGTGCTCGATCTGCAAGGTTAGGGCCGCTCGCCCTTCAACACCTAGCCGCTACTGACACTCATCTTCCTGATTCTGCTCACGATGCTCCAACTGATCGCCCCACCGTGCGCCTGCATCGTCTAGAAGTTGGCCCATTTAGAGGGTTCATGCAACCTGAGGCTTTTGATTTGAGCCACGCCATCACACTCGTATACGGGGCGAATGGCACTGGAAAGAGCAGTTTTTGCGAAGCATTAGAGACCGCAATGCTCGGCTCCATCAGCGAGGCTGGAGCGAAGCGGATGGATCATCGAGCGTATTGCAACAATGCGAGGTTAGGCCGCCATACAGTCCCACGGCTTTTTGCTACATTGGACACCGCCGATGCAGCTGCACTACATGCAAACGAAGAAGATTATCGGTTCTGCTTCGTTGAGAAGAACCGTCTTGATGACTTTGGCCGCATTGCTGCCAGGACACCTGGCGATCAGCGTCAATTGATCGCGACCTTATTCGGTGTGGATCAATTCAGTGAGTTCGTTCGAGGGTTCAACCCAAGCCTTGACGAGAATTTGGGGCTTCTAGGCATCAAGGCGCTCGAGCTTGATGGTCGGCGCAACCAGCTTTCCGCCTCTCAGCAACTGATCCTGAACCATGCGCAACGCCTTGCTGTGATTACTCAGGAGGAAGAGGCCCTTGCAGCAAGAATTCAGCTTGGCAGTACCTATCAAGCATGCAGCGATTGGTTACTTGGAACCCAGGAATTACAGGGGCGGTTGACATATGTACAAGGTGTCTTGGAGGCACCCCTTCCCGTAGTTCACGGATGTTCCGCTGCTGGACTTGAAGAGAAACTAAGTCAGGTTTATCGGATTCATGAAGTCAGTCTGGCAGCACAGAGAAGTCTTGCATCAAGGGCGGGAGAGGTCTCGTATTCGAACCTTTATGAGGCGGTGCTACAGCTCGCGCAAGGCGCAACGGCATGTCCGGCATGTGGTACCGCTCTAGATCGTGTTGACCAGAATCCGTTTGACCGTGCGCGGGTAGGACTCGAGCTGCTCGCTGAGCTGAAGACATTGCAACAGAGTGCAGAAGCGGCTGCCACCGAGCTGAACGAATCTTTCCGCTCATTGTTAGCAGAAATGCGGCAAGTTCACGAAGCCGCAGGGCAGGCCTGTGCGGTTGAGCTACAAGCGTCGAGCTTGCCGGAGCTTCCTCAAACTGCCAGTGGGCAGTGGCTTCAAGTTTGGGTAGATAATGACCGGAGGTATTGGCAGGCACTTCTCCGGTTGGCGTCTCAGATAGAGCAAGTGGATGCGGCGAGCCGTCAAATCTCAGAACAGAGACAAATTTTTTCCCAAGAACGCGTGAGGCTCGATGCTTTCAAAACCGAGGTCGAACGCTGTCGTATGCTGCGATCCCAGGCACTTGAAGAGCTCGCTCAGGCCGAACAATTAGTCGCGCAGTTCGAGCTGGACAATCAGCAGCTGATATCTGAGGTGGCTCAGGAAGCGCAGGCGCTTGTGCACAAGAGGCGTATCAAGGCTGCCTACGATAGGTTTCTGCCGCAGCTACAATCGTACCTCGCTGGTCTTCCTGGTCAGTTGCTGCAGGGGCTGGGTGAAAGTGCCCGCGACCTCTACAACTCATTCAACCGCGAGGATCCTGAACCTGCCCGCATTCACGCGTTGTGGTTACCGCTCGCTGAAAACGGAAAAATTGAGATCGAGTTCGCTGGGCAGCCAGGCGTTCGTTTCGATGCGTTGATGATCCTCAGTGAAGGTCATATCAGGTGCCTTGGTTTGGCAATTTTGCTCGCGAAAAATATCGCGGAAAATTGCCCCATCGTCATCTTTGATGATGTTGTGAACGCTATTGATGACGACCATCGGGATGGGATATGGCGCACCTTCTTCGAGAGCGGTTTGCTCGACGGCAAGCAGGTGATATTGACCTCACACGCAGAGGAATTCTTGCACCGTATTCAGCAGGAGCTCGGGGCTGAGCGAGCTGCTCAAATCCGACGGTACAAATTTCTTCCTCATGAGGGCGAGTACCATCTTCGAATTGATACGGATCCTCCCACCAAGAATTATGTGCTGTTGGCTCAGGCCTCCGTGCAGGCTGAAGAGAAGCGGGATGCACTCCGCCACGCGCGTGCAGCTATAGAGAGCCTGACCGACCGCATCTGGACATGGATGGGTAGACGTCAAGATGGCAGGTTGGAGCTCCGACTTGCAGGCCCTCGTGCGAATTGGGAGTTAAATAATAAATGCCTCAAGCTGAGGGGGGCCGTAGCGAGAATTCCTAACCCTGGTGAAGCAGTTCTGTCGATCCTATCAGGGCTTGATGCGTTGCTTCATGTGAGCGGTGCCTCTATCGAGTGGAGTTATCTCAATGGGGGCACGCATGATGCACAGCGAGATCATGAGTTTGACCGAGCTACTGTTCGCACCATCGTGGATGCAGCCGTAGCTATGGACGGCGCACTTGAGTCATTACGCAGAAGTTAAGCCAGTGGCGAGGAACTGAAGCCGTTCTTGCTGATTGGCATGGGTATCGCTTCCACCAAAGATTCGGCCTAGCTTCCAACGTCACTGTCGCGGTACTGAGACAGGTCTGCGCGCCAAAGGTTATAAACCCAATAGCTGACATCCTCATCGGGGGGCTGAGTTGTCGATCAACGTTTTGACGAACGCGTTTACGTGTTCGCGCCCCGCTCAGCGAATTCGAGAGCCGTAAGACTGAAAAATTTAATGAATTGATGGCCTCACGATTTTTCGCGTTAGTGAATCATGATACTCGGGGGCTCGCATAAAAAGGTACCCACTGATACGGGTTCAGTAACTCTTCTGTATCAGGTGACAATGAAACTTTCACCACCGGCTGAAAAGACAGCGCGGTGGCCGAAGTGAATTGAGTTTTGAAATTTAGATAAGCCTTAGTTCTTTGTTTAGAAAATTATATATCTTAACTGACCATATGTAAGCCGTTTTGCATTCTGATGCCTTTTGGAACACTATTTTGATTTTGTTATTTTTGCCGCCAAGAATATCGATTATATGGTCGCGAATTTTCTGTCTAACTTCTTTTTTTAGATTGCCGTCCACATAGTACAAGCACTTAAGTTGTATTCCAATATTCATTGCATTTGACTCGGGCCCAGATAGTAGAGATGATGCGTCTCGAACTCTGGTCGTGGCGCGTTTAGCTGCGTGTAGTGCGTGATTCCATTTTTCTTTAGCGGGAGATTCTATAAAACCGCTGATGATATCCAAAGCTTCATTTAATTTATTGGTGTCTTCGGGTGTTAGAAGCTGACTAGCGCGCCTTTCAATAATTGTGATTTTTGAGGCTAGTTCGTCAGGATCTACTTGTGTCATCTCTCCGAACTCACCAAATATTAGATCAAGATCTTTTGTCAGGCTTCCTCCGTGATAGCCAAGCTCAAGAGCGGCAATCATAGATTCCTTACCTTCGTGTTTTTTATTCTTTTTAGGGAATGTCAACTCGGGGTAGTGACTCGAAAAAACCTTACGATTTAATACCAACGCAGCTACAATCTCATCCCAGTATAAAAGACCCACTGAAAACCTTCCAAGTGCTACGCGTCCTGCTGAAATCCTCCTGATCTTTTCTTGCAGAATGGCATCATGATCAGCGGTTGTGGCGATATACAACGTTGTTAGTGACTCATCAAACTTTTCTGCTTGCTCTATTTCTTTCTCAACTTTTTTCAAACTAAGTATCTTAGCGGTGAGCTTACATTGAATTGCGACGAGTCGTTCTAAATCGTCCGCGCCGAAGATGTCGACTCCTGATTGCTTTTGCCCGGGTCTTCCGTTTTTGGTAAGATGGCTGCCTTTCCATTTTTGCATCATCGCGTCACGTACAAGCCTTTCAAAGTCCTGCCAGTTGGAAGGTCTGGGCAAATCCATACTTTGCAATGTTGGCATTACGTCTCCTAGTTATATTTTTCATCGTTAATCGGCAGCGGTCTTAGATGTCGTCAAGGCCGCTAGAGATTTTGACGCGGGAGTGATGATGTTGTAAAACTAAAATCGTACTATTTGATTGATTTCTGTTTCTTAGATTGGTGATACCACGGTGGTGTTGATTGTTCACTCGAAAATCAATACGATTTAGTCAAGCATCTAAGCCTGCGGAGGTCTGCCCACCGCCATTATACTTGAACGAATGCCGTTAAAATATCCTGGGCATGTGAAGGTTTAACCCATCAACAGCGTTTGTGCGCTCTTCGGGTCGTGAAGAATTTCTATCAAGAAAGGAAAATATGCCTTTTTTCGGGACTAAGGCTCAAGTAATAATAGCGTCAACTCATTATAATGCAGCTTGCTACGTGCTAACGAATACGAGCGCTATACAATTAATTATTCCTGTATTATAAAAAATAAACTATTTCATGGGTTCGAGAAAAATATTCCAGCTTATGAGCTAAATACATTCGCTAAAGAGTTAATAGGTGCTCGATCGGGTAGTGGTGGCGCAGCGATATGGCATGCGGACAAGGCTGATCGGTCGAAGCAAAAATCCTCTTGTTGTGCCGTGTCTCCGATGATCAATCGGTGATTAGTAGATTCAAGTGTCTCAGAATATTCGTATGAGCGGCAATGAGAGTCGAAGTGCATATGCTTTAACAGGGTCTTGCTCTGAGGTTGTTTATATTGTGGAGTGGTGGATTCTTTGCTTGATGAGTTATTGGTCTTGGGGAGGGGTGCGATGTATTAACTGAGTATTTTACGATTTTAATTGTTGTTTGTGTTTGCTTTGAAAGTTTGAATTTCTTGTGTTTTTTTGTGGGTTGGGGTATTGTTAGCGCTACAGACAGGGGTTTTTGTTAAATGATTAAAACTACTGAGTTTGATATCGCTGTATATGTCCTTAGGAAAATGGGGGATGTGTCAGCAATGAAACTTCAAAAATTACTTTATTATTCTCAAGCTTGGTCTATGGTTTGGGATGAGAAAGCGCTCTTCGATGCAGACTTCGAGGCGTGGGCGAATGGGCCGGTTTTGCCTTCAATTTATGAACTCCATCGCGGGAGATTCATTGTTGATGCATCAATTTTTCCTGAAGGTGATGCCTCTAAATTGGATGAGGAAAACATTGAAACAATCGATTCCGTTTTGAAAGTATACGGAACGAAAACAGCACAATGGCTAAGTAACCTTACTCATGAAGAGGCACCTTGGCGACTTGCTCGTAGTGATCTGAAACCTATGGACAGGTCTACTCAAGTTATTGAGAAAGGTAGCATGCATGAATACTACTCGAGTCTTTAATTTTGACGAGTAGCAAGGCTGAAAAGAGAGAAGCACGCAAGCAGAAAAAACAGGAAGGCTCTCAGAGACTAGCTGAGCGTCTAGGGCTTGCTGATGATATTAAAGAAGTAGTCATCCCTGACGTTCCAGAGTGTCCTAAGGTACCTCTCACTCCAGAGGCTCGAGAGGAGGCTCTTAAGAAAGTCCCCATACTTAATACCAATCCGTCAACTTTCCAGACCAAGATGACTTGGTGTGTTTCAGTGTCTGATGTAGAAGGGAATTGGTCTTGGAGTGAAGCAAGGCTTTGGAGTCTGGAGGAATGGGATACCGAAATCGTTCGCGAGCTGGGAGGCTTGTGTTCCCTGACTTGGGCAGAAATTTCTGGTCAACATACAGGGACAGGGAGAAAACGACGTAAGCGACATCACCAGCAAGCCGTGAACACCATCGTGCAAGAAGCCAAAGAACGCTGGAGGCACCTCGATCTAGAGCAATTCGATGTAGCCTATCGATTCAGGCTCGGTGGTACGAAGCGAGCTTGGGGATTCCAGTGCGGAAGCCATTTCTATCTAGTTTGGTTTGAAAGGTTACATAAGATTTACCCAGTTGGGCACTAAGTGCTTCCTTCGTTAATAGAATTAACTTAACGAAAATCAAAGTTCCAGGAGGAAAGGTTTTTGCAGACATTCCTAAATCTGGAGATAAAATTTTCTAAATCTTCCTAATGCGAGATGGCGCGCGGGTATTTCACGCGGAATTCGATTGAGGCCTGTTGAGTATGGCGAGATACCCAATACTTGCATGCAAGAATTCAGTGTAGGCGGAGTAGTTTTTCCGAATGGACAGTCGGTTCCGGTTTGACAACACCCAGGCATTAGAGCTGCTGCAGCAGTGGCTATCCTTCGCCTTCTGCCCGTTCAAAGGCTTGTTCCGGATGACTTTCAGCTTCGATCACCTTGACAGCTTCTGGCCCATGGCTATGCATATAGACAAGTGTACGGGTGGCTCAATTCGCCATGAAAGTGTGATGTTCGATCCTACGTGGTGCTGGAAAGGTCGGGATTTATATTAAGCTCCACGGGCTACGGAGAGACCTGTTTGATATTTCGATTTCTTACCTTCACAATCAGGGTCAACCATGGCGGTTAATTAAGATTGCCTACTCGTTAAATTGCAGAATGGATTTTAGATATGAAAGACTTGGGGTGGAGCGACGAGAACGGAAATCCGTTCATGCCAAAACTGAAGACGCGTGCAGACGTTGAAGCATTTCAAGCTTCAGGTGGGATCGGGGCGATAGAGGGTAGAATTGAAGCGGCTTTCAGATCACGTTTTGATGACTTGAAAGACAAAATCGTTCGGTTGAATGAGATGGCAGAGACTGATATGTTTCTCAAGAATCTCTTAATCACATCGATCTTAGTTGATACAAGGGCCCTGTTACTAGAAGATGAGAAGCTGGAAAGAAATGCGACGCTCCAAAACGTTTATCTCGCTAGGCGCTTGGTCGAACGAGCAAAAAATGTCGATGCTGCATTGGATCGTGAAATTTTACCAGGGAAGAACTTCAGAGAAATTATAAAGTGCTGGGTGGATAAACGCGTAGTTCGCATGGATTGGATGTGGGATGAAGACGAAGCTTCTGCATATATGGATATGGATGAGGTTTTTTTCAGTGATGGCATATATAGTTTTACAGCGGTATTGCTTAGTTTGATAGAGGAATATGAGGGCGTAGTTGCTCGTCTAGGGAAAAATGCCAGAGAACAGATGGAGCTTGCTATTACCGCGTTAACCAGTGATTAAGAGCGCATCGCAAGGTGATCGGGCGGCTAGTGTGGACTCTGAATTTTATCAAGTGATTAATCTCCAATCTGCTAAGCCTTCAGAAATCCTAGTCGGGTAATCGGCTGTAAACAGCGGCACTAGAGTCTGTTATGACCTGCCATCACGTCGATGGCATGTTGTTTTTTTGCCTTAAGGCCAGTTGATTGTACTAGGACATCTGGTTGGTAGGGTTTTACAGAAGGCTAACAGTTGTCTTTGTGGAATTGGAATATTCCCGAGTCATAGAGTGCGAGCACAAGCTCCTGAGTCCGGTGAGCGGTGCTGTGCTTACCATGCAGCAAAATCGTCGTACCTCAGGTATATAGGTTGTTCCATGAGTGACTCCTGCATTAGGCTTACTTAACGCTCTGTCATACGAAGATGGCAGCTGATTTTCGTGATCTTGTTCAATAAACCCAGGCCTCCTGGAGTTCAAAAGACTGGAAGGATCAAAGCGCTTAAATACTACTATCAAAGGCATCCATTGCTTCGCCGCGTGAATCAAACCACGCGAATTCAGCAGTACCTAGGGCTTTAGCGACTCGTTGCTCATGTCCGGCATCGAGCGTGGTGACCTCGTCCTTCGCTGGGGTGGCGAAATAGTCGGCCACGGCCACGGCATGACGGTTTGTTGTCAAATCTTGGAGGCATACGTAGCGCAAGGATGCGCCGCAAGCTAAGCGGCGCCAAGTTACTACTTCGATAAAGTCATTTATCTCAGAAGCGCTTGCTGATGGGGTGCCCTGGTGAGAAGTCAGAGGAGCGGTGTTTGATTGGTGTGCGTGGGTTGTACGGTTCGGTGACGGCTGAACAAGGTGTTTTAGCTCTTTGCGACCAGTCATAACGAGTTCGCGAAGCTCCTCGCGATCTATGGACAATCCACCCCGATCACTGACTGAATAATTCTTGAGCTTGTTGAATGCATCGATGGCCAAGCGGTCTTGTTTCTGCTCCCAAGCCGACCTTTTGTCTTCGAAGAGCCAGGCCCAGAACTGTATGAATAATCCCATTTTTTCTTCACCCTGCCTTGATGCATGGAGAGGATCTTCGGCGAAACGGGGAGAAATGTCCTGAAATTTTTTGCAGGGCGCTACGTTGTTTCGTGGTTTTTGCTGCAAAAAGTGCCCGTCATGCATGGAGATGTGGTCGCGAGGCGGGCTGCCGTCAATCATTCGATCAGTTGAAAGCGCCCCGATTCAGTAAGCGGGCGCTATCAACCTGGGAGGCAAGGGGGGATCTAATATTCCAGAAATGGGATTAGTCGCGGCTCCACCCGTGAGTTACATAATCGATGGCAACGATGGCAGCGGCTTCTGAAGCCACCTTGTGAAACGTGTTGTCCTTGGAGCTGTCTCCGAAATCGCTGATACCACGGATTACCAAGGCGGGCACATTTTGCTTATCGCAGGCATCGACCACTCCATATGCTTCCATCTCAGCAACGCAGACCTTGTCATGTTGCGACCTGAGGCTTGCAAATAGTTCAGGGTCTCGAATGAGTTTCTCGCCGGAAGCAATCGTCGCTGGTGAAACTGTGAGCTTGGAGGCTACTTCGCCGGCAGGAGATTCGGTCGGCATTGTAAACCCGAGGGTCGTCGCTCGCTCCTGTAGGCGCACGGACAATAACCCTCCAGAGAAGTAGGTGCTGAGATCCTGCTGTGTGGACACTCCAGGCTTTTGCATTTCCGGACGTGCAGCTAAATTGCCGTCCGCCAGTGCGGCTGCGCCTTCGTAGTAGACAACACGCTCAGATACAACGACCTCGCCCAGTACCATCTTTCCGCGCATACCGGCTGCGATCCCCATCATCAACACCTTTTTCGGCTTCAATTCTGACAACAGTTGGGTTGTGATAGATGCTGCGTTCACATTACCGGCGCTTCCGAGTGAGGCAACAGCACAAGAAATAGAGCCGCCCAGTTTTTCAACGACCGTAGTCCAGAAGTGGATGCCGTTTGCAGAGCGACGGTGCGGGGTTCCATCTTGAATGCCGAATGCGAGTCTGGCGGCAGCGAGTTCAACGGATAGGGCTGTGAGGATCAACACATCAGGAGTACGCGATGCCTGCTCGGCCTCACGCTCGGCCTGGAAGATACTAATAGAACGCTCTGCCAGCTCGTCCAGCCCAAATATGGGCTCCTGCAGCGACAGGACATCAAGCTCTCTTTTCACCTGTTCCCCTGTGACCGGGAACATTGATAGGGGATCTCTAAGAAAATTTCCACGCAGGCCAAGTGCGCCTTGGCCATCGTCGCTGAATCCACCTAACTGCAAGTCAAACGGCAGTATAGGAAGCTTTCTTTTGGACATCTTGCGTGCGCGATCTGAGACGCCCTTACCACCACCCAGTGCGATCATGGCAGTGGCAACCTCTACTTGCTCATCCCCAATGTTGCCACCTGTGACGAGCTCATCCTCCACATAGATGACCTCCGCAAATCTCTGCGCCTGGAGCCGGCGGATTAGTTTGCGTTTCTCCTCTGACATCTTCTCCCGCATGGCGAGATCGGAGGTAATGATCTTCAGCTGGCGAGCCGGCACATAGTTTGCCAACAGCTTCTCGGCCTCATACACCACTGTCCAGTCGAAGGTCAGCGGGTCGCCGTTCTCATTGAGAGGCTCACCTGCAAGGTATACAACCAGTCCCCCATCAGCATCCAGGATGCTCTTGGTTAGCGCACGAGTGAAGTCGTGCGCTCGATCAACGAAGGCCTTTTCTGTCTTTTTGGAGATGCTGCCTGCGATCAGAATGAATTCATTTTCGAGATTTGCCATCGTGACAATTCCAGTAGCTGAGGCGGTGAGTGTTGGCTGATTTCTAAACGTTATGGTTGAAGTAGGGCCTGGATCTCATCCCTATTTTTGAGTGCCAGTTGAATGACTTCGGGTCGTTGTACAGCTTGATCCTCCGTGAGGTTGAGTTGGAAAAGCAGGTAGAGCAGAAGTGCTTGGCGGCACTCCAGATGCATTTCTCCGTTTTCCATTGAGTAGTCACTTTCGATCAGGCGACGCTTAGCAAGACTGAGCTTGGGATGGGCAGTGAGAACGACGTCGACCACCTTGTTCCAAGCTGTATCCATCGATGCACGTTCATGATCCGGGCCGGCATACTGGGCGCGCTTAATACGTGTCAGCGAGAAGTCTCGGAAGTCATTGCGTTTATGGCAATACGCTCTTGCATGCCAGCGATTTCCGTCGTGCACTAACGCATGGGGAGTTAGCTTGCGCTCACCCCCTTCGGGATCAGTCATGGACTGGTACGTGACTTCAACTGAACCCTTCTCACGAATGGCCCGCAGAATCTCACCGACGACGTCGGCGTTCAGACGACGTCCCAGCTTGGGAACACCTGCGACGGGGGATTGCCATCCCAAAAAGCTCCCGTAAGGCACATCTGGCTGAACAGCCACGCGCAGCAGATCTTCAAGGTAGCGCTCAACTGCACTGGACTGGAAAACTGGCTGGAATGTCTCCGTTGCTCGGTAAACACGCGCTCGCGTGTCGTACTCCATGTTATTTGAGGCCAGCTTTGTGTACTCGGTGATATCCAGCGAAGCTTGTGGCACCGATATGCCGAAGAAGTCAGTGAGGTTGCTTCGGTTGATTTGCCCATCCCACCGCAATCGATAGTCGATGAATTCCAAGCGACGCTCCTGGCCCCAACGCGCTCCTTGCCGCCCCTTATTAGTGGGTTGCTCGTCCGTGGGTTTGGAATCGTTTGTCATGTCGAACCTCGATAGCGTATAAAAACTAGACTGCATATAAAAACTATGCGTATAGTAATCATACGCTAGCAACCTGTTAGGCGCAATTTCTCCCTTGCCATCCACCGCTTCGGTGCTTTGTAGGGAGGTGGCAACTGACAGCGAGCCGTTTGACTGATGCGTGCATGACGCACGCATCGTTCGGCCAACTCATCCGTCGGCATGTGGTGTAGCTGCTGGTAGGAAGGCTGTTGGAACAATCTCAACCTTTTCTAGGAAGGAGCGGCGGATGCCACTTACCAATACGCAGATCAAGTATTACGACAGCAACGTGTTGCGCTTGCCGAAGGATAAGCGTGAAACCTACAACGCTCAGGTCGACCGGCTCATTGCGGCGCTGCGCGACAGCCTGAAGAAACAGGACAAGATCACCATTAAGCGTGTGGTGAAAGCGGGCTCGTTTGCTAAGCACACCATCCTGCGGAAGACTTCCGAGGATGCCGTCGATGTTGATGTGGTGTTCTACATCAGCGGACAAAAGGTGGATGAGGAAACGTTCTCGAGTCTCAGCCAAAAAATCTACGAGGCGCTGATCAAGCTGTATCCGAATAAGTCCGTTGAGGACTTTGAAATCCAACGCAAGGCTGCGACAGTCACCTTCGTTGGTACCGGACTGGATGTCGACATCGTTCCGGTCATTGAGAACCCAAACAAGGAAGGCTACGGCTGGCAGTTTGACCGACATGATGGCTCGAAAACCGAGACCTGCGCGCCGTGCCAAGTGAAATTCGTTAAGGATCGCAAAGATCAAGATCCTGACTTTCGCACTCTTGTGCGCCTGGCCAAGCGCTGGCGTACTAAGGCCGAGTGTCCACTCAAATCCTTTCACATCGAACTGATCATGGCCCACGTGCTGGAAGTGAACGGAAAAGAGGGCTCTCTAGAAAAGCGTTTCCGGGATTTTCTCCTCTACATCGCCGAGTCCGGCCTGCAGGACGTCATCAAGTTTCCGGAGAACAGAGCGATCTCCGAGTTTACCGACCCTGTTGTGATTCTTGATCCCGTCTGCGACACCAATAACGTGGCTAGCCGCATCACCGAAGATGAGCGCAAAGAAATCGTTCGGATCGCTAATGAGTCTTGGGAGACCGCAAATTTCGCCTCTGTCGAGGGCGATTTCGAGATATGGAAGGAACTGTTTGGCCGGTCGTTCAAGGTGGAGGATGCAGCATGACCCAGACCAGCACGCAAACTACAACGTACACCACCACCGACGTCGAGGCGGTGGTGCGGCGCATAACTGCTGACCTGGTAATGATCGCTTCCAGCAGCGGAGCTGCCACTGAAGCACATGCTCGCGAATGGGCGAATGACATCGAGCTGCTGGCCAAGAACGGCTACCTGAATTACGTCGATCTAACTCTCCTCAGTAACGGGGTCGAGCAAAAAGCGACTCGTTTCTACGTCAATGAGTCTGGGACATTGGCTAACGATCGCCCTGGTGATGCCCGCTGGCCGAAGGTCGCTGGGCCTCATTTGCGGATCGTACTGTCTCACCACAGCACTTACGATCAACAAGCACGAGAAAAATTGGCTGGGAAAATGAAGATCTCCTGGACGACGAGCAACGACGATATAAGTCACTCGCAGCTGACACAGAGCGGCGGGCGTGAATACTCCAGCAATGGCTACGGCATGCAACGCAAGGACTACACATAATGACTAAGAACAGCGTATTCGATGCTGCAATGGACTTGCCGCAACGCCAACTGACCGAGCGTGAGGGCGTGTTGCTTGGATTTGAGGGGCGCTATGAGCGCATTCACAACCAGCTTCGTTTGCTGCTCAACCAAGGGCAATTGCAGGAGTGGAGTAACACTCACCACAAAAGTGTATTGCCCATCTGCAATCTCATAGCCGACCAATATCCGCTTGTGATTTTTCACGGTGACGTGGGTACGGGTAAGACGGCGACAGCAGAATGCATCGCGAATCGAATCGTCCGTGAGTCCCGCACTGAAGATTCCGTATTGTTCAAACTGAGCAATCGCGTGCGCGGATCCGGCAAAGTCGGCGAAATGGGGACGCTATTGACCCAAGCCTGGGCAGAGGTGGTGGAGGCTGCGGGCAAAAACCGCCGTGCAATCTTGATCATCGATGAGGGGGATTCGATCGCCGCCTCCAGGTCTCAAAGTCAAAGTCACCACGAAGATAAAGTGGCAGTGAATACCTTAATTCAAGGTGTCGATGATCTGCGAAAATTTGGTGGTCGTATCGTGGTAATCCTCTGCACTAATCGATTGTCCGTGCTAGATGCTGCTCTTCGTCGGCGTGCGGCCATCGTGGAGGAATTCACTCGGCCAGACCTTGGAGAGCGAAAAGCGCTCTTCAGCATGGATCTTGAAGGCATGGGGCTCTCGGACAAGCAGCTCTCGGAATTGGCAGTTGCAACTGGAGAACGTGGCAATCAACCTGCGTGGACGTACTCCGACATTCGAACACGACTCTACCCGTCCGCAATGGCCAAAGCTTTCCCACAACGCGCGCTTAGCTTCAAAGATTTAACAGAATCACTGTTGTCGATGCGCCCGTCTCCTGTCATGGAAGACAACTGACGCATGCTGAACACGGTAGCGGTGCTATACCCGCGTAGAGCGCCCCAACACAAACGGAGCATGTATGAAAGCAGGTAAAGAAATATTCGTGTCGGTCGACGTTGAGGCTTCAGGCCCAATTCCTGGCAAATACAGCATGCTTTCTATAGGTGCATGCGTCGTAACAGACGTCGATGCGCAGTTTTCCTGCTATATCAAACCCATCTCTGATGACTTTGTCCCGGAAGCGATGCAGGTTACAGGTTTGTCACTCGAGAAGCTTCGCGCAGAGGGTTTGGAGCCTGAAGAGGCGATGTCTCGCTTCAAGTCGTGGATCGATTCGTTGGCGTCTGATGGCGAGATAGTAGTATTCGTGGGATTCAATGCATCCTTTGACTGGGGATTCATCAACTACTACTTCCATCAGTTCCTGGGTGAAAACCCATTCGGTATCGCTGCATTGGATATAAAGTCGATGTATTTTGGCGCCTCCAACTGCACATGGAAAATGACGCGCTCTAGCGAAATCGCAAAGGTCGTTAACCCGAAGAGTGCCGGAGATCATGATGCATTACATGATGCAATTTATCAGGCGGAGCTATTCGTTCTGATACGCGAGCAGCTGATGAGCTCATGTCACGACTCCTAGTTTTATCTATTGGGCGTTTTTTATTAATATCATCTAACTATGTTCTGCTCTAAAGGCGGGATGGTGGAGCGTGCCTGCTCCAGTATTTATAAGGAAGAATAATGGGGTCTCGCGGTTATTTGAGTTTCATTAAAGATAATCCTGTGTATCAGGATGCAGAAAAGGATTGGCATGTCGAGTTGACCGACTACACGGTATTTTGGTTTGATCTATTGGTTAATCCACCAGCAGGTCTGGATTGCCAAAAGCACATCGCTGATCAGTTGCGTGCCTACCGTAAGGAGGTTGAGGAAAATAACGACAAGCGCTTCGTCTACTTCATCACATCTAGAGATAAAGTTCGGTTTAGCATCAAAAAAGCTCCAGAGTATAGCTGGACTAAAAAAGAAGTAATCATTCATTTAGAGATAGGTGCTAAGAGAAAGCCAAAGAAAATTCGCCTTCCAGCTTCACCAGAGTTGCTAGGTGTGCGGCTTCCCGTCATTTTCGACGACGGTCGTTTTATCGGGCTTTGGGGCCCTGGCCAACCTCATGCAACTGGCTTCACAGTGCATGAGTTCTTGAGGATGCATAGCATCAACCTTGGGATTAATACAGAGGTGTTGTACGTCGGATCCACTGACGACCCTGCCCGTCGCCCGTTGAAGCGAGATCATCGAGGTTACAGTGACTCACTTTATGGTATCTCTACGGCGGAGAAAGACGTTTTTGTTTATTATAATTTGTTCAAAGCACTTTCCGTTACAAAAGACAGCCCGTATGCAATGCATTTTGTTCTAGGTAATTCCATGATCGATGAGGTTCAAAAAAAGGAGGAGGGCTTGCTGCTTGAACACGGTCTCATCCATTATTTTGGTGCAAAGAGTCAAGAGAAGAGCAGAGAACAGGAATATGGAAGACTGCGAGAAGGTCTGAGTAGGCTGAAGGAAAATTACAAGATTGCCTCTGTTAATTTTCACATGGAGGCAGAAACATCGACGGAATACTGGACGCTCTTTTCCAATCGAGTGCCTATTAGTCATAGTCATCGATTCTCGCTTATGTTGAGCAATGATCAAGTAGAAATAGGCGAGGCCAAAAATCCGTTCATACAACCTTTCGACGTTGAACGAACGATGGCAAAAGACTAATCGTGCTGAGCCATTTTGAGGTTACGACTTCCATAGTTAGTTGGCTAATCTACTTCGAGTTCAATATCTTCCGATGAGAGTATGCGTTAGATAAAAACTCGCCGCGCAGATCAACTATCTCTCTGTCGGCTAGCGATTGAGAGTTTGAGTGTCTCTTCAGGTGGCAAGGAAGCGCTATCCCGATCTTTATTTTGAGAGAGGGACAGACAAGGCCTTTGAGGAGCTCTGTCGCAAAGCTGCTGAGCATGCCCTCAAAGGCGATAGCAGGGGTCGTCTAGACGATGACCCTCGTACCTCATTTAGCCGAGTTGATCGGCTTTTCCGGGTACCAGACGTCGATCAGCGGGCTGACGGTTGCTTCGGTCAGTTCGCTGCGGCCTTTAAGCCAGGTTTCAACAGCTGCGCGCTGCTCTTCGGAAACCGAGCCACGCTTCTGCAGGCAAACCAGACCGAAGTCATCGCCGCCAACATAGCCCAGGCCGTTAGCCTCCATGGCTTCTTTCAGGAAAGCGTCGAGGAATGCATCAATTGCCTCGTCAGCAAGGTCTTCCTTGAAATCCAGGTTCAATTCAAAGCCCAATTCCTGGAACTCGTCCACGCAGAGTTTTTTGCGCAGACGCTGGGAGCGGTTTGTGGCCATGTGAAACAATCCTCTTGATTAATAGCGGGCGGAGTCTAACAGGTAAGCGCTTGGAGTGCTTGGAGTGCTTGGAGTGCTTGAAGGACGGGAGGCTGTACAGCTTTGGGTAGGGGTCTGCATTACCGTAGGATGATCCCGTAGTAGGCTCGGCGACCTGTCTTAGCTAGCGGGGTTGCTCGGCGGCTATGAGGTCAGCGCTCCGCGCTTCTATGAGCTGACGAATGTCTTCTATGAAATCTGACTGATTCACTCGTCCGGTTTCAAGCTCAGACAGCTTCATTTCAAGCCTAGCATCAAACTCCCTTTGAATCAGCGCAAGCTGGCCTGCACTTATAGTGACATTAATATTCGCAATGCGACGATAAGCTTTAAGGATATAGGGGCGGAGCCCGTCAATTCCGGCATGACCTGTCCACTGAAGGATCTCGTCTAACAAGGCTGTGTCACTTATTAATCTAATCTCAAAGGACTCCGGATCTTTTATTCTGTGGCGCTCGAAAAGGGTCACAAATAAGTTTGTGCAGAATGCGTGTCGGAACATGTGTGCACAGGCTTTTTGTTCGATCTTAGCTGCGCGCGTAAGATCGTAGATTTCGTTTGTTAGAGTAGTGTCCGCCAGCGGCGCCCCCGTGGTGTGAGAAATAAACAGAAGACCATGATCAGTACGGCCGCTTTTTGTGAACTTGGTAATTACCGTTGCTCTTTGAGTGTTGACGAATTTTTTTGCCTGGTTTAACAGCATGTTAGTGATCGGAATTTGACGTTTCGACTTTTTGCCCTGCTTGTATACATTCATCTCGAGCATGGGATACTTCATTTTTTCCGCTTTTTTTAGCGAGTCCAAGGTGACTTCTGCAAGTTCTCCCCGTCGAGGGCCTAGATATTCGAGGAACGACAGATGAAGGTGGCGCCTTTGATTGACAAAGCGGGAGGTGCTGTCGGCATCAATTGCTTCATGAAGACTCTTTATCGTTTCGTCTGATACGGGCGCCCGGGAACTTCCAGCCTCACCTGCGGAGAAACTATGATGATGAATTCTCTGACCTGTCTTTAATTTCCCTGAGCGCAGTTTAATAACATAATCGATCAGGCTAATTCTAATCGTGCCTGTTTCGCTAACGAACTCAGTTTTCCCTACCAGATTGCCTATATACTTCAAAAACTCAAGGCAGACTCTGCCAGTCTCTGAAAGGGTGTCTTCATTTTTTTGATTTTGCATTACGTTTGTTTTAGATCTTTCCTTGCGTAGTGCGTATATGAAATTTGAAAAGTCAACATCAGTTAACTCGAGGAAGTCCTTTTTCTTTTGATAACAAAATCTTATTAATTGACTAATTTTTCCGGCATATCCACCAATGGTTCCGCCTTTTTTGTCTCTACGGGATAACGGTTGCCTGTTTCTACCTGGTGTATCCCGCAATGTCAGCATATACAAATTCGCGGGGGTACAAGGTCTCTGGTCAGGCCAGATTAAAAAAGGAAGGTTGTAAGCTTCTTTTGTGAGCACGCGATCTGGCAGGTCAGTTGACCAAAGGACTAAATTAGGTAACGTCGTTGCTAACTTGTTTGTATCTGATAGTCTAGCCATTATTTTACCACTTTGAGTAAATTCTGCATGTGCTCAGTTAGGCGTTCTAATTTATTGAAAGGATAGCTGTTCAGTGAAAGTATGTTTGCAATGGTTTGCGACGCTTCGCGGATTATTTTTTCTCTGGCCTTTTCATTTTGAAGATTGCCAGCACTTTCAATAGTTGATTTAGAAAATATTAAAGCTTGTAAAAGGTGAAAATTATTTTCTCGCTGGATTTCAAGTTCTTTTTCAAGCAAGTTTATTTTTTCTCGTAGTCCGTCTTTTGTATCTATGTCGAGTGCAGCTGAGCGATTTTCAACGTCGGAAATCATTTCGTATGCCCCAATACGCATTCTGTTGAGGCTTTCAAAAGAGATATCGTCAGTGGCAGGAAATATTTTTGATTTTAAGGTGGTTAAACTTATGCTCGTGGTCGACCAACTCGCCTCATCCGCTTCGAACGTATATGTAAAATCTGCGAGGTTGCCTTGACTCTTTAATGCGTTTTTTATAACTGTATTGTTTTTGAAAGCTTTAGGATTGTCCAGCACCAGCTCGATTAGTCTGACTTTAGCCCTAATTGATTCCGTAACTTGACGGGACTTGTGTTTTAGAGGGCGCATAGTGCATCTCCAAGACTTACGGTGTTTTGTTGAATACGCGAACAATGATTTTCATCTGTTTTCCGTTTTCGTCAGTAAAGAAAACTGGTTCTATGGAGATTGAGCCTTCAGCAAGCTTAGACTGGATGTATAAATCCGCTTCTTCTTCGTCGTAGAGCCCGTATGCTCTAGTTCCAAACTGTTCCTTTAAAAGGTCTGCCAGATCTTGATAGCTTTCGAGTCGGCCATTCGCCATGTCTTCGAGTACGAATTGGGACAATGCTCCCTGCAATGATGCGCCATCGACGTTGGCTCGAATATATCTATATATCTGTTCAATGTCCTGATGACCTAGCATCCATCTGATCGCATTGATACCCCTATGCCCATAGATATGGAAAAACATCAGTGCAAAGAACCTGCGAAGTTGATGCTGTCTGATGTAGTAGCGCCTACCATGCTTGTCTAAAGGTGTTTGGAAATAATCGGCCATAATATCAAGATTGTGATTCCAAGTTACAACTGAAGCGTTGATTAGACCTTTGCAACCAGTCGTGCTGGGGCTGGAGAAGAGTCGCTTATAATCTTCAGTAAAACCAAACCTTTTTAGCAGTCGTTGCAGTCTGATGAGTAAGCGGATCATTGACACAGGTAAAGGGTCAATGGGACGAGCTTGAGTGTCTCTGGCGCGATAGAGTCCCTTTGATGTTTTTTCGAGGTTTATAACCAACCATTCTTTGGTTCGGTCGAGGCATTGCAGTAGCGGTAGCTCGGTGAGTTCGTTATAGCGTCGCGCCATGAGAGTCCCTAATACAAACTGCACGCAGCCGATGTAGATTTGTAAAAGTTCGATTAATCCCTCGTTGCCACGAAGCTTGGTGTAATACTCTTCCTTCAAAGGTTTCGAGTGTTTGGTTGTAAGCCGTATACATGCCAGTCCAAGTTTTTTTACGCCAATTTTAACTAATTCTTGGCCGATAATTTTTTGGAGCTGCTTATCAGACAATCTATGCATCGTTGTTCTATTAGCTTTGCAGTACGCTGCTAGTTTACAAAAGCCATCGATAATCATGCGGCCATATTTAAAGTGAAATTCAACGCAGTTTTTGAAGTGACCCAGAATAATTGAAGATGGAACCGAACGGAAACGTTTGTCTGAGGACACTGGGACTGTAAAATTTTGAATGTCAGCAAAGGCAGCAAGTGGCGGCGCAGGCAATTCGAGTGAATGCAGTGCTCCCAAGCGATAAAGTGTTGCGCGGAAGGTGTTGTAGTGCATTTCAGATATAATTCCGTCTCCGGAATATCGGACAGGTACACCATCAAATTCACGGTGGTGAATTTTTTCATGTGGGAAGAAGGATAGCCACTGTAACCTTGGCTTGACTCTTGTTCCAGCTATCGTGTTCGGATAAAGCTCTTCGCTGATCCGCTTTCCGTTAATGTGATAGCCTTTCCTAAAACTGCCGCTGTAGTAGCCATGGTAGAAGAGAGCGGCTCTGATCGTGGGTATTAATCCGGGGTCTATGTTTAAACGTCTCTCCCTGAAGTAATCTTCTTGAACGTCTTTGATGGAAGGGAACTCGGAAAAAATGTTGGCGATTGCCCAGGCGGGCGTTATCGCAGAGATATTTAACATAAAATTTTCAGCGACGCTGCTGTAATGGTAAATCGACTCAGAGCTGTGCGGATGGCTTCCGTATTGGTGAAGCAGCGCTGTTAAATTAGATTTGGTAAGTCCAGCTAGCCCCGCAGTGCATAATTCCAGCGATTTCGAGTTGAGAAGAAGATAGTCGATAATGGTCATAGCGTTTAAAAAATTTCGGCGGTACATTGTCGAGGCTGCAGGTAAACCATCACCACTTTCATCAACAGAGAGAATTAAATAGTATTTAAGTCCTTCTAGAAGTTCTTGATTTTCTTCTGATGTCAAAAGTCCGTTCTCAAGAGATACTCGCCAATCAACATCGATAAGTTCCTTGCTCTCTAATGCAATCGTCCATCTAGGCGCGTCGAAGTCTGAAAGCAGCCAATCTGCGCCTTTGAGCATGGATTTATAATCTGCATCGAGGCACTGAAGAAAATCATGTTCTGAGTTAAGCTCCATAGATCAAGTTCTCTATTTTTGATGTGTCGACTACAGCTTGAGCATTTATCAAATGTCTTTTTAGCAGAGGGTCGTGGAGGAATCCGATTTCTTTGACGATCAACTCAGCGAGTTTTGCCCAATACAAGGCTGTAGGAGCGATCAGAGTCGGCCTTGGTGAGTTCTTTACTGCTTGGCCAATGGATAACAATGTTGAAAGAGTTCCGACCCCGATTCTGATAATTAGATGTTGCTCCAGATCAGAAATTTCTTTCTCTTCCAGACCATCAGGGTCGCTAAGGGCTGCGGGGATTTCTGGATCTACATGATTTTTTAGAAACGCATCAAGGATCTCTAAGTCGTCGAAATTGGTGCCCGCAAGTAAATAGATGCTGTCCGCTAAGGCATGACAGATAATAATTTTCTGAAGGGTACGTACTCCTCGTGTTTCAACATAGGCGACTATGGGAGGAGGCAGGTAGCTTTCAAGTAATAGGGTTCGCTCTTTTTTGTGTCCCAGTAACTGGGATGCCAGTTTGGTATCACCTGTTTCAATGTAATCCTCAATGACTCGTGAGGCTCGAATAGTTCCCATTGAAATCCGATAAATGAAGTCCTTAAGTGGACGATCTCGCAGAGGAGTGTGTTGTGAGAATTGCTCCATGACTTCTTCTTGTAGCGTTTTGGCCCGAAAGCTACTCCATCTAGGAACTGAACATTTGCTGGGATAGCACGCACCCTTTTCACTGCCAAGAAACAGTAACTTCCAGTTTTCGTCTCCTCTGTTTCTTAAGTAGTCTCGTGCAGGAGTGGTCAGTTCAATTATTTGTTTCATGATCTCGGCGGCGTTAGCAGTAACTGGAAAGGTTTGCCGGGCATTTTGTGCTCCGCGTCTTGGCTTAAGTCCCGAAATGTAGTTTATTTGTTCTTCAAACTTTAGATGGTAAGCTCCATTTTCTTGAAAGTATCCAGTGAGATTGCCATGTTTGTCGTAAAGTTTGTATCTCAGCAAGAAGCTTCGCGTTATCTGAGGATGTTCAATAATCAAAAGACATTGCAGCGGATACAAGGAAAAAGTGCTTGGTATACCCAGAGAATGTGCAAATTCACGCAAACAGATGCTGCTTTGGCGGTTATCATTGAGTCGTTTTAACAGGATGGGAAGATCAGTGTTGTAGGTATATTTTTCGAAAGTTGCACAGATATTCTCAACGGTAATCTTCGAGGCTGGGGTACGGTCGCCTGGTGCAAGCGGCACACCTTGGGCTGCTTTGATCTTCCGCTGTTCATTATTATTCACCAAGATTCGACGCTGCTGATCAGCCCAAGATCGAACTACGTTGAGATCGGCGCTAATTTTAAAAAATAAAAGTTTGATTGCTTCGTTGTTACTGATGTGTAACGGGATATCAGTGATTAGCTTTTCATTGACCATATGACCATCTTGCTTTTGTCTTACATGAGACTGGTGTCCGCTCATATAAGGTCTAGGAGCTTTCGGAAGCCTTCGAAACGGCTCTGCCCATGTCCCAGGCTTAATGAAGTACCGATCGACCCTTGTTAAGAAACTATTCCATGCCTTTTTTATTGTGGGAAGATTTTTAGCGCCTGGGTTGAATTCTTTGAAGTGATATTTCGCAAACGATCTGAAAAACTGGTAAATATTTGTTGGGCTTTTGAACGTCTCTGCTGGCCACTCCATTGAGTTTGCAACTAGGTAGTTTGTCATCTTGTTGAAGAGAGCTAAGCCGGCAGATGCTTCACCTGAAATGTGAACATTTAGACCGTTGTAAAGTTCAAGAGCGAATTCTTTTCCATGGCTTAGCCAGATATTCGGAATTGGAGGGTAGCTGGGCATTCCTTCACGGTTCTGTATCGGCCAGCCGCACCAAAACAGCTTTTTTGTGTCACTAACTTTTCCCTTAGCCTCCATCCAAAGCTCGCGATGAAACTCCAGAGCATTGAATTGCCAGTCTATGGGCCAGAACTCGGGGTTTGCTGTTTGTGCTTCTTTCAGAATCATCGCGACTTCGCGACAAATAACCGTTCTACCCTTGCGACCCTTTTTCACAAAATCGCCACTCATAACCGCACCGCAGAAACCGTCGAAAAGTGTTTGGATTTCTGCTGATGCGAGCAGATTGACTGTCAACGGCGAGGCCATCAAATCGCAATAACAGTCGAGAAGTTTGAGCTTTAGCGGGTATGACCGGTTGTCGCTCTTTGGCTTTGTGGAGAGCCTGGTGACAGCTTCATGAAGTGCCGAATGAGCTTCCTGCGTCATTGCCATCACAGGGTAATGCTTCAAGCCCTTCATTTCTTCGACTATCGCCACGTTCACCTCCGAATCAAAGGTTCTTGCGCAACATCAAGTCTCTTCAGATTGGTACAGAATTGGCAGTTGTCAAATTTGGTAATCAAAACTGCACCAGTTGCCGTTTTGTTTCGCCAAAAGGGTCGCTGCGGCTTAATGACGATCGTAGGTAGTCGATAGGCGTTTGATTGAATAAGGGGGGAGGGTGATCACAGGCTGACGGGGAAGACTAGGTTTCAGAGCATAAACGTTCTGAGCAAACTAATGATTCTGTGCGGGATACAACGGTGTATTTTTGGTAGTTACCATTTTTTATGAACAGCTTATTTTGATTTTAACTAATTGAAATATATAGTTAAATGTATAATTGGTAACGCGATAAGTCTAGCAAAATCACCGAGCTGGGTTTCGAACTGAACCTGGATTTCAAAGAAGATTTGGCTGATGAAGCCATTGATGCTTTCCTCGACGCGTTCCTCAAAGAAGCCATGGAAGCCAACGGTCTGGGCTATGTTGGCGGCGACGACTTCGGTCTGGTTTGCCTGCAGAAGCGTGGCTCGGTGTCCGAAGAGCAGCGTGCCGCTGTTGAAGCCTGGCTCAAA
>Ga0182008_10000122_pt1 | contig 58755 bp, 37 predicted proteins | sample Sormic07211129_1_FD_120482 | JGI IMG/M metagenome (GOLD analysis project Ga0182008, IMG submission 120482) | Rhizosphere microbial communities from Sorghum bicolor, Mead, Nebraska, USA - 072115-129_1 metaG | ecosystem: Host-associated > Plants > Roots > Rhizosphere | place: USA: Nebraska...
CTATTCTTTCATGCTTTGACTATAGATCCTGAAACAAGTTCAGGATGACGATCCCGAATGGGATTGTTGCATTTGCATAATGCTATTGCCTTTTAATAAACGAATCCTTCAACTCTGCTCAGGACGACGATCGCGGGGATTTGATGCAATGCCCACCGCAACCTAAACCGGATTAAAGGGAAAAGCCCGCAGGTGAGGTACCAACCGAGGACTTGTACCGTAAAGCCGGGCTACCTTTTAATAGTGGCTACAGCAATTGCTTTCCAAAAAAAGATGTGATGGCTTGTCTGCATGAAAGATCCTGAAACAAGTTCAGGATGACGATCCCGAGTGGGATTGTTGCATTTGCATAATGCTATTGCCTTTTAACAAATGAATCCTTCGGCTACGCTCAGGGATGACGGCCGCAGGGAGGAACCGATTAATTGGGACCATGCGCTACGCGCCAAACGCTATGCTCCAAACGCTAAACGCTTTTACGTTTTAACCTTTCGGCCTAAATGCCTATTTTTGCGGCAAACAATACAAAACGAAATGAGCAATACAAGAGGACCAATATCTCAGTTTATGGAGCGTAATTACCTCCATTTTAATGCTGCGGCAATGATGGATGCGGCTAAAGGATACGAAACGCATTTAGATGAGGGTGGTAAAATGATGATCACACTTGCTGGTGCAATGAGTACTGCAGAATTGGGAATTTCACTTGCAGAGATGATCCGCCAGGATAAAGTGGCTATTATTTCCTGTACCGGTGCAAACCTTGAAGAGGATATTATGAACCTGGTCGCACACTCACATTATAAACGTGTACCAAACTATCGCGATTTAAGTCCGCAGGATGAGTGGGATCTTTTAGAAAACCATTACAACCGTGTTACCGATACCTGTATCCCCGAAGAAGAGGCTTTCCGTCGTTTACAGAAACATATCCATAAAATATGGAAAGATGCAGATACCGCCGGTGAACGATATTTTCCTCATGAGTTTATGTACAAAATGCTTTTAAGCGGCGATTTAGAGCAATACTACGAAATCGATCCTAAAAACTCCTGGATGCTGGCTGCGGCAGAAAAGAATTTACCAATTGTAGTACCAGGATGGGAAGATTCTACTATGGGTAATATTTTTGCCTCATATGTGATGAAAAGTGAATTGAAAGCCAGTACGATGAAAAGCGGGATTGAATATATGGGTTGGTTGGCAGACTGGTATATTGCAAACAGTGGGGGTAAAGGGATTGGTTTTTTCCAGATTGGTGGGGGTATTGCCGGCGATTTTCCGATCTGTGTGGTACCAATGCTTTATCAGGATATGGAAATGGAAAATATTCCTTTCTGGAGTTATTTCTGTCAGATTTCAGATTCGACCACTTCTTATGGTTCATATTCAGGTGCTGTACCAAACGAAAAGATTACCTGGGGTAAACTGGATATCCACACACCAAAGTTTATCGTAGAAAGTGATGCGACAATTGTAGCGCCGCTGATGTTTGCCTGGATATTAAAACAATAATCAGAAAAAATAAATAAACCAAATTGTTTCCTAGTATGCCCATTGGAGATAACTTATCGAAAATGGGCATTTTTATGGCCTGAATGGCTTGAAATGACATTTGTTTAGAATGATTATAAATTGTATTTCAAGTCACTATTATGTCATGGGATTTATTAATAAGTTATACTTTTGTTCAAGTTTTGGTGGGGCTACCCCTAGTTCAGCATCAATTTCACAACAAAAAGTAAATTAAATAAGTATAAAGTGTTCATTATGAGAGATATCTCGATGATTTTAAAAAGCGTTTGGAAGTCGTTATTCGTATTTTCAGCAATTTCCGTAATAGCGGTTTCTACCGTAAATGCGCAGGATGCTAAAGAAGGAAGAACGCTTTTCAAAGCTAAATGTTCTTCGTGCCACGCATTAGATGCTAAATTAGTTGGTCCGGCTTTAAAAGGTGTAAGCGATCGTCACTCTGAAGAGTTCCTTTTAAAATGGATTCCAAATTCGCAAGGTCTGGTAGCTTCTGGTAATCCTGAGGCTGTTAAACTTTTTAACGAAAATGGAAAAGTGCCAATGACATCTTTTCCTGAGTTAGACGAAACCAAAGTAAAAGATATCTTAGCTTACATCAAAGAAGGCGAGCCAAAAGCGGCTACTCCTGCTGGCGGTGCTGTTGCTGCGAAAGACGAATCTACTTCAGGCTTATCCATCGCTGGTATTGTTGCCATCGTTGTATTGGCCATTGTTATCTTGGTGATCTTAGGTCGCGCTTCTAAATTGTTGGAGCGTTTGATTCTACAGAAACAAGGCATTGAGATTGAAGAAGATGTGCCATTAAAGGTTGGTGTGCGCAAGATGTTCAAAAACAAGAAATTTGTGATGTTCTTTATCTTGTGTTTAATCATCTGTTTAGGTTCATTCGGTTGGATGGGAATGTGGAACACTGGTGTTCACACGGGTTACCAGCCGGTTCAGCCAATTAAATTCTCACACGAGTTGCATGCAGGTATTAATCAAATCGATTGTCAGTATTGCCACAACGGAGCATTTAAATCTAAGAATGCAACGATCCCATCACTAAATGTTTGTATGAACTGCCATAAAGCAGTACAGGCAAGGGATAAATATGATGGTGAGATTTCTCCAGAGATCAAAAAAATCTATAATGCTTTAGGTTACGATCCGGAAACACAGAAATACGATCAAGGTAAAGCTAAACCAATGGAGTGGGTACGTGTACACAATCTTCCTGATTTTGCTTACTTTAATCACTCTCAGCACGTAGTTGTTGCTGAAGATGCTATTCGTAAAGCGAAAGGATTACAGCCAACAGAACCGGTATGTTTCGCCTGTCACGGTCCGGTTAATACCATGGAAGAAATTTATCAATATTCTCCGTTAACCATGAAATGGTGTATTAACTGCCATAAAGAAACAGATATTTCTGGTCAGAAAAATAATGCTTTCTACGCTAAGGTTATCGAAGCGCATGAGAAAATTAAAAAAGGCGAGAAAATTACACCAGCGTTATTGGGTGGTTTAGAGTGTGGTAAATGCCACTATTAATAGATAGAGTTTAGTAAGAACGTTCGAATAAACAGTAATATAGCTTAAATGGAAAGCAACAAAAAATACTGGAAAGGCTTAGAGGAGTATAACAATACACCCGATTTTGTTAAAAATAACAAAAACGAATTCGCCGAGCCACTTCCAATAGAAGATGTTTTAAATGAAGCAGGGTTAAGTACCGTTACCCCACGCCGCGACTTTTTAAAGGCGTTAGGTTTTGGTTTAGGTGCAGTAACTTTAGCAGCCTGTCAAACTGCTCCTGTTCATAAATCTATTCCTTACCTGGTAAAACCTGAAGAGGTTACTCCGGGTATTCCTAACTATTATACTTCGAGCTTTAACGGCCAGAGTATTTTAGTTAAAACCAGAGAGGGGCGGCCAATCAAAATTGAACCAAATCCAAATGCGGGTCAATTTAACTGCGGTACAGATGCGAGAGCGCAAGCTTCGGTTTTAGATTTATATGATGTATCTAAATTAAAAGCACCTGCTTTAGTAAAGGATGGAAAAGTTGAAGAAACTACCTGGGCAAAAATCGACAGCTTTGTTAAAGGCGAGTTGGCAAAAGCACAGGCAGGTGGCAAGAAAATCCGCATTGTATCCTCAACCGTAAACAGCCCATCAACCAATGCCGTTCTTGCGCAGTTTATTGCAAAATACCCTGCAGCTAAATTGGTTCAGTACGATGCAGTTTCTTATACCGGTATTATTCAGGCCAACCAAAACAGTTTCGGTAAACCAGTTTTACCAAAATACAATTTTGATAAGGCCGATTTAATTGTAAGTTTCAGTGCCGATTTCTTAGGTACCTGGATTAGCGGAGAAGAGTTTACTGCTCAATATACCGCTAATCGTAACTACAAGTCGTTAGAAAATAAAAAAATGAGCCGCCACATTCAGTTTGAAAGTGGTATGAGCTTAACAGGTACCAATGCAGATACCCGTGTTCCGGTTAAATTATCGGAAGAAGGACCTGCTTTAATTGCTTTATACAATGCAATTACTGGTAATGCTTTACCTGGTGGAACATTGGGTAACAACACTACCGCCGATAAAGTAATTAAATTGGTAGCAAAAGAATTGGTACAAGCTAAAGGTAAAGCACTTGTAGTTTGTGGTTCGAACGATGTTTCTACACAAATTCTAGTTAATGCCATTAATGCTGCCATTGGTAGTTATGGTACCACCATTGATTTAGATAATCCTTGTTATTTATATGCGGGTAACGATGCCGAATTTAACGGTTTAGTTGCCGAAATGAGTCGCGGTGAAGTTGGTGCAGTTTTATTCTTGAACACTAACCCGGTTTATGATGCTCCAAACGCAAAAGCATTTACTGATGCTTTAGCAAAGGTTCCTGCTAAAATTTCGTTTTCAGATCGTGCAGATGAAACAGCTACCGCTTGTGATGCCATTGCGATTAACCATAACTATTTAGAATCATGGGGAGATGCAAATGCATACGAGGGATATTATTCGATCGTTCAGCCAACAATCAACCCTGTTTTCAATAGCCGCCAGGCTGAAGAGAGTCTGTTAACGTGGGCTGATGCTCCTGTTAAAGATTACTATCAGTTTGTTCGGAGCAACTGGGAAGCTAAAATGTTACCAGCTGTTGGTTTGAAATGGGAAGAGGTTCTGGAAAAAGGTGTGGTTACTTCAGCCGCTAAACCTGCCGGTGCTTATTCATTCACCCAATCTTTAGCCCAGGTTGCTGCTTCAATTGCAAATAGCAGTAAAGCCTTTAAAGGTGGTGACCAGGTTGAGTTACAGGTTTACGAAAACGTACCGATGCGCGACGGTAAAAATGCCAATAATGCATTTTTACAAGAGTTGCCAGATCCGGTATCGAAAGTAACCTGGGATAACTTTGTTGCCCTTGCACCTAAAACTGCAGAGAAATTAAAAGTTAAAGAGTTTGATGTGGTTTCTGTTAAGGGAAGCAACGGATATTCAGTAGATCTTCCGGTATTGATCCAGCCAGGACAAGCGCAGGGAACGGCATCAATTGCATTAGGTTATGGCCGTACCAAAGCTGGTAAGGCAGGTAATGATGTAGGTAAAAATGCTTTCCCATTTGTTTCGTTTGTAAATGGAACCATGCAATACGCTACAAACGTAACCATTACCCCAACAGGTGGTTACTATGAACTTGCACAAACACAAACTCACCACTCTTTCGAAGGCCGTGCGGTAATTAAAGAAGCTACTTTTGCAGCATATTTAAAAAATGCCGGTGCAGGTAACGAAAAAGGCGAACATAAAAATTACGATCTTTGGGATCAATATGAAAAACCAGGTAACAACTGGGTAATGGCAATCGATTTGAATGCTTGTACAGGTTGTGGTTCTTGTATTGTTGCCTGTAACGTAGAAAATAATATTCCTGTTGTAGGCCGTGATGAGGTACGCCGTCGTCGTGAAATGCACTGGATCCGTATCGACCGTTATTATAGCTACGAAACCAAAGATGGTGATGTAACTAAAGAGAAAGAAATTGCCAAGTTGGAAGACTTAGATCATGTTTCTGTGGTTCACCAGCCGATGTTGTGCCAGCACTGTGATCATGCTCCATGCGAAACAGTTTGTCCGGTATTGGCAACGGTACACTCAAGTGATGGTTTAAACCACATGGCTTACAACCGTTGCGTAGGTACACGTTACTGTGCAAATAACTGTCCGTATAAAGTACGTCGTTTCAACTGGTTTAACTACTGGAACGATTCACGTTTCGATAACTATTTAAATAACGAGTTTACCCAATTGGTTTTAAACCCTGATGTAACTACACGTTCAAGAGGGGTAATGGAAAAATGCTCTATGTGTATTCAACGTATACAAGGTGGCAAATTACAAGCTAAACTGGAGAAACGTCCATTAAAAGATGGCGATATTAAAATGGCTTGTCAGGAAGCTTGTTCAGCAAATGCGATTGTATTTGGTGATGCAAACGATCCAAATTCAGAGGTTTCAAAAGCATTACGTTCAGAGCGTATCTACTACGTACTGGAAGAAATCAATGTGAAACCGGGTATCGGCTACATGACAAAAATTAGAAATACAGATACAACAGTACAAGCGTAAGCTTTAGTATAAAGAAAATACAAATTATGTCAGGACATAACGAATCAATACTTAGAGAACCATTAATTACCGGCGATAATATCACGTACGCAAAAATTACGGATGATATTCTGATGCCGGTAGAAAATAAGCCGAACAAGGCTTGGTGGATTGGTTTCATCGTTGCCTCATTAGGTGCTTTACTTTGGGTTGTAGCGGTAAGCTACACTTTCTGGAACGGTATCGGTGCTTGGGGTTTAAATAAAACAGTTGGTTGGGCTTGGGATATCACCGGTTTCGTGTGGTGGGTAGGTATCGGTCACGCTGGAACGCTAATTTCAGCTGTACTATTACTTTTCCGTCAGAACTGGCGTAACTCCATCAACCGTTCGGCAGAGGCGATGACCATTTTCGCCGTTATCTGTGCCGCAACTTATGTTGTATCTCACATGGGCCGTCCCTGGTTAGCTTATTGGGTTTTACCTTTACCAAACCAGTTTGGATCACTTTGGGTAAACTTTAACTCGCCATTGGTATGGGATATGTTTGCAATTTCTACTTATTTCTCTGTATCATTATTATTCTGGTACACAGGTTTATTACCAGATATTGCGACCATCCGCGACCGTGCCGTAGGTACACGCAGAAAAATTTATTCTATCTTTTCTTTTGGATGGAGTGGAAGTGTTAAAACCTGGCAACGTTTCGAAGCCGTTTCGTTAATCTTAGCTGGTATTTCTACACCACTTGTACTTTCAGTACACACCATTGTATCCATGGACTTTGCAACTTCGGTAATTCCGGGATGGCACACTACCATCTTCCCGCCATACTTCGTGGCTGGTGCGATTTTCTCTGGATTTGCGATGGTATTAACCTTATTATTGGTTGCACGTAAAGTATTGGGCTTGGAGAACTACATCACCATGTTCCACATTGAGTCGATGAATAAAATCATCATCTTAACCGGATCGATAGTAGGTGTGGCTTATTTAACTGAGTTCTTTATTGCCTGGTATTCAGGTTCAGAGTATGAGCAGTATGCATTTATCAACAGGTCTACTGGTCCTTACTGGTGGTCGTACTGGATGATGATGACCTGTAACGTAATCTCTCCACAGTTGTTATGGTTCAAAAAGATCCGTTTAAGCATTAAAGCGACCTGGATTTTGTCAATCGTGGTAAACGTGGGTATGTGGTTCGAGCGTTTCGTAATTATCGTTACATCACTACACCGAGATTATATTCCATCAAGCTGGGCTATGTTCTATCCAACCTGGGTTGATATCAGTGTATTCGTTGGTTCGATTGGATTATTCTTCACTTTATTCTTGTTGTTCTTAAGGGTATTGCCTTCAATCGCTATCGCAGAGGTTAAATTATTATTAAAAACTGCAAGTGAGCAAGCCAAAATGAAACAGATTAAAGAAGGGCATGAGAATAAAGAATATGTAGCTGAGTACATAGAGTCTTTAGAAAAATTTGATAGTGTTAAACAAGAAGATTACGCAAAAATATAACAATGAGTGATATCAAATATATTTTAGGCAGCTTTGGCGATCCTGACGAAATGATGCATGGCATCGAAAAGCTTCAGGAAAATAACATCAGCATTTATGATGTATATACACCGATGCCTATACACGGAATAGAAGCCAAATTAGGAATTAAAAGATCTAGAATCGATATCGCAGCATTTTGCTTTGGTATTACTGGTACTTGCTGTGCATTTGCTTTGATTTATTTCTGCGCAGTAATCGATTGGAGAGTAAACATAGGTGGTAAACCATCATTTGCATTACCGGATTTTATTCCGATAATGTTCGAGCTTACCGTATTATTCTGTGCCTTCGGTATGGTATTAACTTACTATGCATCTACTCACTTGTTTCCGGGAAGAGCACCGAGAGTAATGGATTTACGTGCTACTGATGATCGCTTTGTTATTGCAGTTGATGCAAAAGACAATGTGGAACATACTGTAATTGATGGATTATTAAAAGATGCAGGTGCTTTAGAAATAAAGTATAATGAAAGGAAGTACATTAGCTATGAATAAGAATAAATTTGTTTACACAGCGTTTTTAGCTATCGCTTTTGCAGCTACCTTTTCTGCTTGTAAAGATAAACGCAGTACTGGTTTAGAATATGCCAGAAACATGTATGATCCGATCGCTTACAATCCGGATCAGCCGAATAAAAATTTTAAGGATGGTAAAACAGCTCAGTTACCACCTGCGCATACTAAACCAGTAGGTTTTACTGAATATGACGAGTATCCTAATACAAAAGAAGGATATGAGGCTGCTGGAGTGAGTATGGTAAACCCTTTACCAGTTGATACAGTTAATTTGGCTGAGGGTAAACACTTATTTACAGTATTCTGTAGCCCTTGTCATGGCGAAAAAGGTGATGGACAGGGACACCTGGTAAAAATTGAAAAATTTAGTGGCGTACCTGCTTATCAAACAGGTTCATCATCCAGAGGTGGTAACATGGTTGATCTTACTGCAGGTAAAATCTACCACACCATTACATACGGTGTAAATAACATGGGCTCGCATGCTTCGCAAATCTCACCAACAGATCGTTGGAAAGTGGTGATGTATGTTCAACAATTACAAAAAGGACAATAGTAAAGCAAATATAAATGGGAACTCACAATATTAATTTTAGTGAACAGTTTGAGTTTACAGGTAAAGTAAAAACATTAAGCATTGTTGGTATCGTTATCGGTATTGCGGCTGTGTTGTTCGGTTTCTTGGCCGGCGATAAAGTAATGCACGAGCGTACTTTTGCTAACCTGTTGCTTATGGCATATTACTTTGCATGCGTTTGTATGTCTGGTACATTTTTCCTGGCTGTTCAATATGTAGCTCAAGCAGGTTGGTCTGCTTCAATTTTACGTGTACCACAGGCTATGGCAAAAACTTTGCCTATAGCGGCTGTTATACTTGTTTTAGTTATTTCAGCAGGATTATACTCACATAACTTATATCACCACTGGCATGCTGATGGATTAACCGATCCAAACAGCGCCAATTATGATTCTATCATTGCAGGTAAATCTGTTTTCTTAAATGTACCTTTTTTCTTAGGCCGCCAGGTGGTGTTCTTAGGTATCTACAGTATATTTTCGATCATGTTTGTTAAGTTTTCTTATAACGAAGATTTAGCGGGTGGTTTAAATTCGTACAGAAAAAGCTTTAAAAATGCTTGTATTTTCTTGGTAATTTACGGCTTCACCACACCAGTATTTGCTTTTGATACCATCATGTCTTTAGAAGCACACTGGTTCTCTACCATGTTTGGCTGGTATAACTTCGCCGCAATGTGGGTAAGTAGTTTAGCTACTATTGCCATTATTCTTATCTTATTAAGAAGAGCAGGTTATATGCAATGGGTTAACAATAGCCACTTGCACAATTTAGGCCAGTTTATCTTTGGTTTCTCTATCTTCTGGACTTATGTATGGTTTGCTCAATTCTTATTGATCTACTATGCAAACATGCCTGAAGAAACTGTATATTTCTACAAACGCTTTGAATATTATAAATTCTGGTTTTTCTTAAACCTTGCCATGAATTTCTTAGCGCCGGTATTATTATTAATGGATAGAGATAACAAAAGAACCGATGCAAAATTATTGTTCGTTTCTATTGTGGTATTGTTAGGTCATTGGGTAGATTATTACCAAATGATTATGCCAGGTGCAGTAGAAGACGGTCATAATGGTTTTGGAATTGTAGAAATCGGCATTGCATTAGGTTTCGTAGGATTGTTTACCTTTACGGTTTTAACATCGTTGAGCAAAAAACCTTTAATTGCAAAGAATCACCCATTATTACAGGAAAGTTTGCATCATCAGCTTTAATGATGATAAGATAAAGCAAATATTTAATTATTATTATAATTAGCAGTACAGCGTACTACTTTTAAGAAAATGAGTTTAAGAAAGTTTATAACGAATAAAACGACCGCAGCTTTAGCAGTATTGATTACTGCTTTTGCAAACACTAGCGTATTTGCGCAAGATGCAGCAGCAGGTGCTGCCGCGGCACCGAAAGTTGATATGGGCGAGGTTTATAAATCGGTAATATTTTATATTCTGGTTTTCCTTGCAGTATGCTTATTTATTGCCATTATTGGTAAAGCATTAAAGGTATATGAGTTAAGCCGCGAAGCACAAGGTAAACCTGTTGGTATCAACTGGAACAGGGTACACGCCAGTTTATTTGCGCTTTTTTTAGTGATCGGTTTATATGGCGTATATTGGGAATATACCGTACATGGATCAATGTTACTTCCGGATGCAGCATCTGAGCATGGAAAGAAAATTGATAAGATGTTTAATTTAACATTGATCATTACGACGATTGTATTCGTAGTTACGCACATTCTCTTATTCGGATTTTCTTACATCTATAAATACTCGGCTAAAAGAAAAGCTTACTACTATCCGCACAATAATACTATTGAGAAGATCTGGACAATTGTTCCTGCTTTAGTATTAACAGTATTGGTTCTAATGGGTTTCTTAACCTGGAGATCTATTTTCTTCAAAGTTGAAGATCCAAACAACAAACCGTTACAGATTGAAGTTACTTCTGAGCAGTTTAAATGGTCTATCCGTTATCCAGGTGCTGATGGAATAGTAGGTAACAAAAATTATAAGTTAACTACAGCAACCAATACATTGGGTATTGATTTTAAAGATGTCAATTCTCGTGATGATGAAATGGCTGATGAGATGGTGCTTCCTGTGGGCAAACCAGTTAAACTTATTCTGACCAGTAAAGATGTAATTCACAGTTTTTATATGCCACACTTTAGAGTACAGTTAAATACAGTACCGGGCATGAGAACTATATTTGAATTTACGCCTACAAAAACCACTGCAGAAATGCAGCAAGAAACTAACGATCCTAACTTTAATTACCTGTTCTTATGTGCTAAAATCTGTGGTTCTGGTCATTACAACATGCAAAAAGTTGTTCGTGTAGTATCAGAAGCGGAATACAAAACCTGGATTGCAGAGCAGAAAACATACTTAAACGACGATTTAAGAAAACAATTTAATTTGCCAGTGGCACCTGCACCTGTAAAATCAGTTGCAGATTCAGCAGCTAAAGATTCAGCAGCTGTAAAAACTAACCAAATGGCTTTAAATAAATAATATTAAGCAGGAGCGAACGAATTATGTCAACAATAGCATTACACGACGAACACAATCACGATCACGCTGATCATGGGCATCATAAAGAGACTTTGATTTCAAAGTATATCTTTAGTATGGATCATAAAATGATTGCCAAGCAATTTTTAATTACCGGTATTATTATGGCGGTAATTGCAATGGGCTTATCAATCTTATTCCGTATTCAATTGGCATGGCCAGATCAGAATTTTCCATTCTTAGAAACTTTCTTAGGTAAATGGGCTGAAGGCGGTCGTATCAAGCCTGATTTTTATCTGGCTTTGGTAACCATTCACGGTACCATTATGGTATTCTTTGTATTAACCGCGGGGTTAAGTGGTACCTTTAGTAACTTATTGATTCCGCTTCAGATAGGTGCGAGAGATATGGCTTCGCCATTCTTAAACATGCTTTCATACTGGTTCTTCTTTATGGCTTGTGTGATCATGATGTCTTCATTCTTTATCCAGACAGGCCCGGCTTCAGGCGGTTGGACAGTTTATCCGCCGTTATCTGTGGTAGCTAAGGCTATGCCAGGTTCAGGTTTAGGTATGACTTTGTGGTTAATCAGTATGGTGCTTTTCGTAGCTTCATCTTTAATGGGTGGTATCAACTATGTAAGTACAATTTTAAATATGCGTACTAAAGGTATGGACCTTTGGAAAATGCCATTAACCATTTGGGCTTTTTTCTTAACCGCAATTTTAGGTATCTTATCTTTCCCGGTTCTTGTGGCTGGTGTAGTGTTAATGGTATTTGACCGCAGTTTCGGAACAAGTTTCTATTTATCAGATATCGTAATGGGTACCGATATATTACCAAATGAAGGTGGATCACCAATTTTATGGCAACACTTATTCTGGTTCTTAGGTCACCCTGAGGTTTACATCGTAATTATGCCAGCATTGGGTATCTCATCTGAGGTTATTTCTGTAAACGCACGTAAACCGATCTTTGGTTACCATGCAATGGTTTATTCTCTAATTGGTATTACCGTATTATCATTCATTGTTTGGGGTCACCACATGTTTGTAACGGGTATGAATCCATTATTGGGTGGTGTATTTATGATCACTACATTGATTATTGCGGTACCATCTGCAGTAAAAACATTCAATTATCTGGCTACATTATGGAGAGGTAATATCCGTTTCACTCCAGCCATGTTATTTGCTATCGGTTTGGTTTCGTTCTTTATCTCTGGTGGTTTAACCGGTATCTTTTTAGGAAATGCTTCTTTGGATATTAACTTACACGATACTTACTTTGTTGTTGCCCACTTCCACTTGGTAATGGGTTCTGCAGCAATCTTTGGTATGCTTGCGGGTGTGTATCACTGGTTCCCTAAAATGTTCGGCAGAATGATGAACGCTAAATTGGGATACTTACACTTCTGGTTAACGTTCATCGCAGCTTACCTGGTATTCTTCCCGCTTCACTTCTTAGGTTTAGATGGTGTACCACGTCGTTATTATGCATTTACCGAGTTTGAATTTATGAAGAAATGGTTAACTGTTAACGTATTTGTAACGTGGGCAGCAATTATGGCGGCATTAGCTCAGGTAGCTTTCTTGTTTAACTTCTTCTATTCAATCTTCAAAGGAAAAGTATCTCCTCAAAATCCTTGGGAATCTAATACGTTAGAATGGACTGCACCAGTTGAACACATACATGGTAACTGGCCGGGAGAAATCCCAACTGTTTACAGATGGCCTTACGATTATAGTAAACCAGGACATGATGCGGATTTTATTCCTCAAACTGTTCCTTTCTCTCAAACCATGAGTTCTAACTTACCTCATGATTTTGAAGGAAATGAGGAAGCAGAGAAAATTCAGCAAGATTGGGAATTAGCCAATCCTGTTACAGAGAACAAAAGCTAGTTTAAGCTTAAAATAAAATTTAAAGGGGTATCTGATTAAGTTTCTGCTTATCCGGATACCCTTTTCATCTTAATAGATATATGATCAGCAGATCAGAACAACGTTTCATTAGCATTAATCTTATAACCATTATAGTTACGCTATTGGTTGTACTTGCCGGAGGTATTGTTCGCAGTACCGGATCTGGCATGGGGTGTCCGGATTGGCCAAAATGTTTCGACCGTTACATTCCGCCAACCAATGTATCTCAACTTCCTGCCAATTATAAAGAGAAATACGTAGCTGGAAGATTAAAGAAGAATGAAAAGTTTGCTAAATATCTGGAAAGCATGGGCAAAGTGGCCCTGGCCGATAGTATCAGGCATGATAAAAGCATTACTATACCGGAGGAATTTAATCCAAGCAAAACCTGGACCGAATACCTAAACCGTTTGGCCGGTGTGGCTGCCGGCATCTTTTTATTGCTGACTGCCATTTATTCTTTTACCTATCGGAAAACGGCTAAACGAATCATTGTATTAAGCATTCTCAATATTTTTGTGGTAGGCTATCAAGCCTGGCTGGGGTCTATCGTGGTGTCAACCAATCTGGCGCAGTGGGTGGTAACCGTACATATGCTGCTGGCGCTGGTTATTCTGGCTATATCCATATATACCTACAACTACGCAAAACAGCTCAATAAAGCACCTTCGGTCATCATGTACAAAATATTGTGGCTAAAAGGTTTTTTATTCTTTACACTACTGGTCAGCATCGCTCAGATTATTTTGGGTACCGAGGTAAGGGAAGCCATTGACGTAATTGCAAAATCTTTGGCTTATAACGGAAAAGCAACATGGATTTCGAAGGTAGGTAGTATTTTTTCTTATCACCGTGATTTAGCCATTTTGGTCATTATTACGAATGGTGTAGTTTATAAAATGGTTATTGACCGTTTTAGTGGTAAGGCTGCTCCGTTGCTAACAGCCAAGTTTATTTTAGTTACGCTCTTTATTCAGTTATTAAGTGGTTTAGCTTTAGCATATATCGCTTTCCCGCCGGCAGCACAGGCATTGCACATTTTGTTCTCTACGCTGTTATTTAGTTTACAGTTTTACCTGTACTTATTGGTTTACAGAACAAGTACGTATAAACAATAATTTTTAAGAAAATTGAAACAATATCTTTCAGATTTTTCTAAACTTATCAAATTCAGGCTATCGTTTACGGTGGTGTTTTCGGCGTCGATCTCATTTTTGATCGGGCAGAAAATGCAGGTAGGCAGGGGCCATATCCCGAGCATAGATTGGGGCAACTGGTTGATTTTAATTGCCGGTGGTTTTTTAGTGACCGCTGCTGCAAACTGCTTTAACGAAATTATAGAGAAAGACCTGGATAAATTAATGTCGAGGACCAAAGACCGCCCGATGCCAGCAGGCAGAATGACCACCGGGCAGGGCTTAATTTTGGGTGTTTTTATGGCATTTTTAGGTACCTGGTTATTGGGGCACTTAAATCTGGAGACCGGTTTGTTATCTGTGTTTTCTATTCTTCTATATGCTTTTGCCTATACGCCGTTAAAAAGAAAATCGCCAATTGCTGTTTTTGTTGGTGCAATTCCAGGTGCTTTACCGCCACTTATTGGTTATTTGGCCGCTTTTGGCAGTTTAAAGTCTGAAATGTTTTATGCAATTGATTATAATATTGCAGTTATTTTATTCCTGATACAGTTTGTTTGGCAGTTTCCGCATTTCTGGGCGATTGCCTGGGTATTGGATGATGATTACAAAAAAGCAGGTTTCAGGTTATTGCCTACCAAAAAAAGAGATAAAATATCGGCATTATTAACTCTTTTAAGTACGCTGATTTTAATTCCGGTAAGTTTGTTGCCAACCATTTATGGTTTTGGCGGTTATTACATAGCAGGCTTATCTTTAATTGCAGGACTTATTTTTAGCTGGCTGGCTTTTAAACTTTTAAAGAGCAGAGAGCTGTCAGATGCCAGGAAAGTGATGTTCTGCTCGTTTTTTTACATCCCGGCTGTACAGTTGGGTTTATTATTAAATTTTATAGCAAAATAATTTATGGTGCTAACAATGGAAAAGATGCAGGATACGTTTGACCCAAAACCACGAAAATTTATCGTTTGGTTATTTGTCGTATCATCAACAATTATGTTTGGAGGTTTTACCAGTTATTATCTGGTATTTGCCGCCTCAAAAGGTAAGGGACACGGTTTGGTGCTGCCTGATGCTTTTATTTATTCCAGCCTGGTGATTTTGGCCAGTAGTCTCACTTTGGTGTTAGCTTCCAGGGCTTTAAAGAAACTTAATTTCAGCTTACAGCGCAACATGCTTTGGATCACCGTAATATTGGCTGTTGCCTTTGGTGTAATGCAGTTTAATGCCTGGGGAAGTATGGTAAGAACCGGAGCCACTTTGGTAGGAAACAATGCTGCAATATCATTTATATACGTGGTATCTGGTATGCACCTTTTGCACATTATTGCTGGTGTTGGCCTAATTATTAGTGCTTTAGCCGGTAGTTATAAAAGCCTGCCTATTGCCAAAGTTCAATACAGAATGGAAATCGCTTCTATTTTTTGGCATTTTATAGATATATTATGGATATATCTGTATGTTTTTTTACTTTTGAACCGTTAAATTTGTTAACAAACTATTATACTATTTCCAAATGAATGCAGTATCACAATTAGATCAAGTTAAAACCGGACCATGGAATGGTGGTCGTTCTCCGTGGTCGGTAGAATATGGTAAAATCATGATGTGGTTTTTCCTATTATCAGATGCTTTTACCTTTTCATCATTATTGATCTACTACGGCGCTCAGCGTTTTTCTAAATTGACATGGCCAGCTCCGGATAAAGTTTTCCAATCTATTCCAGGTATTGCCGAGCACGGCGCACCATTGGTTTTTGTGGGGATCATGACCTTTATCTTAATCATGAGTTCGGTAACCATGGTACTGGCTGTAGAGGCAGGTCACAGACGTGCTAAAAAAGAGGTGATTGGCTGGATGATTGCAACCATCGTTGGTGGTTTTATGTTCTTGGGCTGTCAGGCTATTGAGTGGACTCACTTGCACCACGATGGTTTCTGGTGGGGACATATTCCTTCTGCTGAAGAATTGAAAAACTTTTTCCTTAAGCCTGAAGATGTATCTTTGGTGGCTGCACAACAATTTGCAAACTTATTTTTCACCATTACCGGCTTTCACGGTTTCCACGTGTTCAGTGGTGTGGTCATTAACATCATTATCCTGATCATGACCATTAACGGAACTTTCGAAAGAAGAGGCCACTATTTAATGGTTGAAAAAGTTGGTTTATACTGGCACTTCGTTGATTTAGTTTGGGTGTTTGTATTTACATTCTTCTATTTGGTTTAATTTATCATATATAAAAATATTTTTATGTCAGAGCACACACATACAACAGACGAACACGGACACGATGACCACGCAGGTTTATCGAAAGGTAAAATCTGGAAAGTTTTCGGAATCCTTTTGTTAATTACTGTAATTGAGTTTATCATTGCACTGGTTCTAATCCCTAAAGGGTATATGACCCAACACATTGGTAACTACGTTTATATTGTTTTAACATTGTTAAAAGCATTCTATATTGTGGCTTACTTTATGCACTTAAAGTATGAGAAACTGGGTTTGCAGTTAGCCCTAACAGTATCATTCATTTTCATTATTTACTTTATTGTTCTAATGCTGATTGAAGGTGGATTTTTAAACATCCACATGATGAACCATTAATGAAAAGAAGCCCGATAAAAAAGGTATTAATCCTGGTAAGCATTTTAGCTATACCGGGATTTTTGTTTTTTTACTTATTGCCACACTTTGCCAAAAATAGGTATAAGAGTTTACCCATCTTCGGCGAAAAAGTGGTGGCTACTACCTTTCACAGTATAAAGGGGAAGAAAATTCCAGATACCATTTATCACCTCGTTCCTGATTTTAAACTCTTGAATCAGCATAATGATAGCATTAGCTGGAAATCACTTGAAAACAAAATTGTTGTATTAAACTTATTTCAAACCGGAGCAAGAAGCCAGCAGGCAATTAAATACATCAAACAACTAGCTGATGGTTATGAACAGAAACCGCTGGTTAAATTTTTAAGCCTGTCTGTTGATCCTTCCGATGTAAAAAGGCTCAGAGATTTTGCTGCCAATTTCAATGCAAAAGAAGGTAAATGGGATTTTTTAGCGGGTGATACTGCACAAACTTATCCTTTGATCGGCAAGGTTTATTGCTGGATGTAGTAGCAAATGGTACTGGCGGAAAGCGCAGCTTCATATTTAGTAATAAAATAGTGCTGATTGATAATTTGCATCGCATACGAGGGATTTATGATGCCGATGATGCAGGAGCAAACGCCAAGTTAGCGGATGAAATAAAAGTACTGATTGCCGAATATTTAAGAAACGTTAAAGACGGTAGATAGTCTTTAGTCTGGAGTCCGAAGTCTCCGGTCGGGTTTAAAACAACATAATAACATAAAAGATTTAATACTCATGGAAAATAGTCCGATCGAGAAAAAATATAGCAAATGGATCATTATTCTCTCCATTTTCATACCAGTTGCTGTAGCTTTTTTATTTGTAGTAAAGCTAAAAGATTTAGGTATTGATGCGCCTGCCTTGCCTTTTTTACCGCCAATATATGCTACCATCAACGGAATCACTGCTGTATTGTTGGTTATTGCGGTTTGGGCGATAAAGAATGGAAAAATACAATTGCACCAAAATTTAATGAAAACAGCCATAGGTTGTTCTTTATTGTTTCTGGTGATGTACATCGCCTACCATATGACCACACCTTCAACTAAATTTGGAGGAGATGGAGCGATAAAATATGTTTATTTTTTTATTTTATTAACACATATTCTGTTGTCAATTGCTATTATTCCTTTGGTTTTGGTTACTTATGTAAGGGCTTTAGCAGAGCGTTTTGATCGTCACAGAAAAATTGCACGCATTACATTTCCACTATGGCTTTACGTTGCGATAACTGGTGTGGTGGTTTATTTAATGATTTCGCCATATTATCAATACTAGCTGATTAAGAAACCTTCAAAAAGTATAAATAAAGCCTCACCTTAAAAAGTAAGGCTTTTCTTTTTTAATACGTTTTTTTAGTGCACAAAATTTACTAATCTGTATATTTGATTATAAAGTTGTATTGTGGTCAAACTAAATCAATTTAGTTCAGCCATATCTATTAATCTATCAGTTAAGTCCTGGAGAGTAGTTACAGGGCAGTTAACAAACTATTTTATGGCGGTAAGTAATGTGGATAAAGAGCGCGCCCTGATTGATAAGATCGTGGAGGGAGACGAACAAGCATTTTCTGTTTTGTTTTTCAAATACCTTCCTGTGCTCCACATTTTTGCTTCTAAATTTACAAAGTCTGATGATGCGGCAGAAGAAATTATTCAGGATGCCTTTTTAAGGGTCTGGCTAAATCGTGATAAACTGGCGGAGGTAGAGAATGTGAAGGCCTATCTGTATAAATATGTTTCTAACGAATGTTTAAGCTACTTGCGTAAAAAATTAAAAGAAGATCGGGTGGTGGATGCATTTACAGCCAAACAGTTAGACAGTCATAATAGTACCGTAGAAACGATTGATTTAAATGAAGTAACAAGAATTATTGCTGTTGCCATAGATAAATTACCTGAACAACGGAAAAATATATATCAATTAAGCAGGCGCGACGGTAAAACTATTCCGGAAATTGCCGAAATACTTAATATTTCTCCCAATACGGTTAAAAATGCGCTGGTAATTGCCTTAAAATCGATCCGTATACACCTCGATCAGCATGGTATCGTATTCCTTTTTCCAATTGTTTGTTTCTTTTTAAAAATAAAGTAGAAAAAAATGATTTTCCGATAGTCCTAATTTTCTTCTGCTGCTTCTTAGTATCAGAATCTTTATGGAAGAACGTATACATTATCTATTACAGCAGTTTACAGCAAAGTCTTTAAGTAAGGCCGAAAAGGAAGAACTTTTAGCTTTGGTAGAAAACAGCACTTCGTTACTTTCTGATGAAATTGTGAAAATGATTACATCAGAAGAAGAACACGCACTTAGTGTTAACGAGGAAAAATGGAATCAGGTTCTCGATAAAATTCTGACAGCAGACAAACCAAGCCGGTCGCCGAGGCGGATTTTAATGAATAGCTTAAAGTGGGCCGCCGCCGCTGTGGTGTTTGTTGTGTTATCTTTAACGGCTTATCTTTCTTTGCAGAAAAAGAAAGAACATGTTTTCACTGCCGATGTAGCCCCCGGAAAAAACAAAGCTATTCTTACCCTGGCCGATGGAAGGAAAATCTCCCTTTCGGATGCAATGAAGGGTGATGTAGTAAAGGAAGCCGGGTTCTCCATCACCAAAACTGACGATGGCCAGTTGGTTTACAATATTGCTGAATCTGAAAATGTAAACGATAACCGCTTAAATACCATTTCGACCCCAAGTGGTGGTGAATGGCAAATCAAGTTACCTGATGGTTCTACGGTTTGGTTAAACGCCGCTTCTTCAATTGAATATGCCTTGAACATTGGCACCGCAAAACAGCGTGTGGTAAAGTTGGATGGGGAAGCTTATTTCGAAGTAGCCAAAGATGCAGTACATCCATTTATTGTGGAAACCGATAAACAGGCCGTTGAGGTACTGGGTACGCATTTTAACATTAATAGTTATAAAGATGAAAAGGTAACAAGAACGACTTTATTAGAGGGAAGTGTGCGGGTTTCTCATAAAAATACCAATGAAAGTGAAGTGCTTAAACCGGGAGAACAATCGCTGGTAACCATTTCAGGTATGGATGTAAAAGAAGTAGATGTTGATGAAGCTATTGCCTGGAAAAAGGGTTATTTCATGTTTAACAACGAAAAGCAGGAAAGCATTTTACGTAAGGTGGCCCGCTGGTATAATGTAGAAATAGAATATGCCAATCCTGAAGCTAAAGATGTAATGTACTATGGTACAGTGAGCCGGTTCGAAAAGATATCAAAAGTGCTTAGAAAATTTGAGCAGACTGGCGAGGTACGCTTCGATATTAAAGGCAATAAAGTAATTGTCTACAAAGAATAACGGGAAAAAAAGATGAAGAAGTAACTAACCTTTATCTATAAAAAGAGAAACAACTAATTAATCAACCATAACCTAAACAACCATGAATAAACTTCCACAAAACTCCTGACGATCCAAAGTTGAACGCATAAAAAAGGAGTGCTTCTAACACCCCTTTTTCTATCTGTTTAGCTATTCCGGAAACCGGAATCGATTAAAAATCAATTATTTCTTGGATAACCCGCGAAACGCCCTTTAGCGTCCAAACTGCATTGCGCTTCGCACAAAAAACAGACTATTAAATGTACAAAATTTATATTGAAATTTTATGTACGCATCGACGCTACATACCTAAATTGCTACTCATGATGAAGTTAATTACGGTTGTTCTGCTGGCCTCGTTAATGCAGGTAAGTGCAGCTTCATTCGGACAATTGGTTACATTGAAAGAAAAGAATGTAACATTAGAGAAAGTTTTTAAAGAGATCAGGAGACAATCGGGTTATGATGTTCTTTTATCTACCAACAAGATTAAAACTTCAACCACTTTGAATGTTGATTTTAATAACTCAACCATTGAAGAGGTAATGAGCAAAATTGTTTCTGGTGGAGACCTTCATTATGCTATTGAAGATAAAACGATCCTGATTACATTAAAAGAAAAATCGGTATTTGATAAAATGCTGAGCTATTTTGCGAATGTAAAAGTAACCGGAAAAGTCAGAGATAAAAACGGAGTAGTACTACCGGGAGTAAGTGTTAGAGAAAAAGGCGTGGCCAATGCTGTATCTACCAGTGGTAACGGTGATTTTACGATCTCGGTTAAAGAAGGTGCTACCTTGGTTTTTAGTTACATTGGCTATAAAACACTTGAAATTGAGGTAGGAACGAAAACAACTATCAATGTTACTTTAGAGGAAGATGCTGCCCAGCTTAAAGAGGTAAACGTTGTATCAACAGGTTATCAGGATCTGAATAAAAAACTTTTTACCGGAGCGGCAACTTCTTTAAAAGCATCAGATGTGAAACGTGATGGTATTACCGATGTAAGCAGAATGCTTGAAGGCAGGGTAGCTGGTGTGTCTGTACAAAACGTTTCCGGAACATTTGGAGCCGCACCGAAAATCCGTGTACGTGGTGCTACCTCCATTTCGGGCGATAACAAACCATTATGGGTGGTAGATGGTATTATTTTAGAAGATGTTGTCAATATTTCAAACGAGCAGTTATCAACCGGGGATCCATCAACTTTAGTTGGATCATCGGTAGCCGGATTAAACCCTGATGACATCGAAAGCTTCAATATTTTAAAGGATGCGGCGGCGACAGCACAGTATGGAGCAAGAGCAATGAACGGTGTTGTTATTATTACCACAAAAAAAGGAAGGAATACAGATGGTAAACCGGTTTTCTCCTATACCGGGAACTTTTCGAGTTACATGAAACCTTCTTATAGTAACTTTGATATCCTAAATTCAGCTGATCAGATGAATGTTTATCTGGAAATGCAAAATAAAGGCTGGTTAAATCACTCCAGCTCTTCACGCAGTGCTAATGGTGGTGTTTTTACCAAAATGTACAATCAAATGTATATTTATGATCCTGTTACAGGTACCTATGCCTTAAGAAATGACGCGCAGAGCCAGAAGCAATTTTTACAGCGCTATGCTGATAGTAATACGGATTGGTTTGATATTTTGTTTAAACAGTCTTTCATGCAGGAGCACTCATTAAGTGTGTCGAGCGGAACGCAAAAATCGAAATTTTATGCATCTACGAGTTATCTTCAGGATAATGGCTGGACTGTTGGAGATAATGTGAAGCGTTTTACTGGGAACGTTAGAGGTAATTTCGATATCAGCGATAAATTAAGTTTAGAATTGATAACCCAGGGTTCTATCCGCGATCAAAGAGCGCCAGGTACCTTAGGTAGAAATGGAAACCCGGTTTATGGCACGTATGATCGTGATTTTGATATCAATCCATTTAGTTATGCCCTCAATACAAGCCGTACCTTAACTGCTTATGATGCAAATGGTAACCGAGAGTTTTTTACCCAAAACTATGCGCCTTTCAATATCTTAAATGAGTTGGAAAACAATACTTTGGAATTAAATTTGATAGATTTTAAAGTACAGGGCGGTTTAAAATATAAAATTACAAAAGACCTGAAATACGCTTTTGATGGTGCTTATCGTTATGCAAAAACAAGCCAGGAACATAAAATTACCGAAAATTCCAATATGGCCCAGGCTTACCGTGCTGGTATAAGCCCAAATGACGCCACTATCAGGGGAAATAACAAATTTTTATACCGCAATCCGGATGATCCGAATGCACTTCCGGTCTCAGTTTTGCCTTATGGCGGTTTCTATAAAACAAATGATGACAATATTGTGAACTATTATGTACGTAACAGTTTAGAATATGATAAGACGTTCAACGAAGATCATTTGGTAAACTTTTTCGCCACCCAGGAAATGCGCTATATCGACCGTCAGAATAAAGTATTTGACGGATATGGTTATCAGTATGATAAAGGGGGAGTTCCTTTTATTGATCCGAATATTGTAAAATCGAATGTAGAGAGTGGTTTTAACTACTACAGTATGGGCTATCGCTATGAACGTTATTTAAACTATTCACTGAGAGCAGCCTATTCATACAAAGGCAAATATAGTATCAATGCAACGGGCCGTTATGATGGTTCTAATTTACTGGGAGAATCGCCAACTGCCAGATGGTTGCCAACCTGGAACGTTTCAGGAGCTTGGAACATTGATACGGAAAAATTCATGCAAGGTGAAAGGGTGAAAAAAATTGTAAACCGTGCTACGTTGCGCGCCACTTATGGTTTAGTGGCAAGCATGGGTTCGGCAACCAATTCTAGCCTGGTTTTACAAAGCATGGGTACACGCCGACCTTATCTTGGAGAAAAAGAAACAAAACTTTACATTTCTGGTTTAGAAAACTCTGAGCTTACTTTCGAGAAACTGAACGAGTTAAACGTAGGTTTAGATTTAGGTTTATTTAATGAAAAATTAACCTTAACTGTTGATGCTTACAAAAGAAATAGCTTTGATTTGATCGGAGCTTTCAGAAATGGTGGTATAGGGGGTGAAGCGGTTAAATTTGCCAATTATGCCGATATGAAATCTGACGGTATAGAGGCCTCTTTGGGTGCAAAGGTTTTGAAAGCCACAGATTTTAATTGGTCAACACAACTTATTTTCGGTTTCAATAAAAATAAGATCACCAATCTTAAAAATCAGCCATCTATTTTCGGTTTAATCGGTGCGGATGGCGGTCCTTTAGAGGGTTACGCACAACGTGGTTTATTCTCGCTTGATTTTCAGGGATTAGATCCAAAGAATGGTTCGCCTAGGTTTATTAACGATAAAGGTGAAGTTAGTGGAGATGTATATTTACAGAGCGATGTGGTTAAATATCTCAAATATGAGGGACCTATTGATCCAAAATATACCGGAGGTTTTTCCAATACCTTTAAATATAAGGATTTCACATTGTCTGCATTAGTCACTTTTGCAGCAGGTAACAAAGTTCGCTTATCACCATCTTTCAAAACCAGCTATACCGATCTTGATGCTATGCCAAAAGCATTCTTAAGCCGTTGGGAAATGCAGGGTGATGAACTGAAAACCAATGTCCCATCTATATTAGATGTTTTAGAGGCACAGGCTTTTGGTAGTAACTATGCTTACAATAACTATAATTATTCAACTGAACGTGTTGCAGATGGTGGCTTTGTAAGGATGAAACAGATCATCTTAAGTTATAACATACCAGCTAAGTATACCAAGAAACTTGGCTTAACAAATTCATCAATCAGTGCTGTTGGAAACAACTTATTCCTGATCTATTCTGACAAAAAATTAAATGGCCAGGATCCTGAATTTTTTGGGTCTGGAGGTGTGGCATTGCCAATTCCACGTCAATTTACCTTATCACTAAAAGTTGGATTCTAAATTTTATATCATGAAAAAATTATATATATCAATTTTTGCATTGGCGCTCATCTCAACTTCAGGATGTAAAAAGTTTTTGGAGAAAGCCCCTGACCAGAGAACGCAATTAAATAGTGTAGAGAAAGTTGCAGAACTACTCACAAGTGCTTATCCAGAATCAAATTATATTCCTTTTATTGAAACTTCTTCCGACAATGTGGAAGATAAAGGGCCTGGGATTGGCAACGAATCACGTACCATTACGCAGCCCTATTACTGGTTAGATAATGATGACAACAATAGTGATACTCCAACAGCTTACTGGAATTCGAGTTATGAAGCGATAGCGGCGGCAAATGCAGCGCTCGAAGCCATAAATACCCATAACTTTGGTAATGCTGCTCTGCCCTACAAAGGAGAGGCATTGCTGGCCAGGGCGTATGCGCATTTTATGCTAGTGAACCTTTTTTCTAAAGTATATGATCCCGCTACTAGTAACGATTCGCCGGGAATACCATATATGACTGATCCTGAAAAAGTTGTTGTTGGTCAATATAGTAGAGGTACGGTTGCCTCTGTATATGCTAGCATTGAGAAAGATCTTTTAGAAGGATTGCCCTTAATTAAAAACTCATCTTACAGGGTACAAAAATACCATTTTACTGTGGCGGCAGCTAATGCGTTTGCAGCCAGGTTTTACCTTTTCAAAAAGAATTACGAGAAAGTAATTGAGTATGCAAGTGCAGTGTCGCCTGGCAATTCATTCGCCACAATTTTAAGGCCTTGGAATACCAGGTACAATACCTATACATTGGATGAAATGTACGTATATTTCACGCAGGCATCAGAACCTTCAACCCTGCTTCTGATAGAAACTGCTTCATCATGGGCTAGAACACGTACCCCGCGCTATGGTTATGGCCAGGTGATCAATAACGAAGTTTTTACCACTAATGTAACGGGAGCACGTTGGTGTTACAAATCAGCATATTATGGTCAGCCACATTATAGTATGCTAAAATGGAATGAGTATTTTGTTAAAACCAGTCCTAATGCAACGATTGGTTTTCCTTATACAATCGTACCCGTGCTAACTGCCGATGAAACCTTATTAAACAGGGCTGAAGCTTATGCTGCTTTAGGACAGAACGCACTGGCACTTGCTGATTTAAACACGTATTGCAGTACACGTATATTAAACTATAGCCCGACTACACATGCTGTTACTTTAGCTAAAATTGCTGCCTTTTATGGCACAACAGATCCAAAGGCCGGACTAATTGCTACTGTTTTAGATTTCAAAAAGAAAGAATTTACCCAGGAAGGTTTGAGGTGGTTTGATATCTTAAGATATAAATTACCTGTAGAGCATAAAATTTTTGCGGTAAACGGCTCGTTTAAAACGATTACACTTTCCGCAGAAGATCCCCGTAAATTATTTCAGCTTCCTTCACAAGTTACGCTTTCTGGTGTGGCACAAAATCCAAGATAATTAAGATGATTGTTATGAGAAAACTATTCAATAAGGGAGTTGTAGCAATGTGTGCGCTAACAATTCTGGCATCTTGCAAAAGAGAGGGTACATTAAATGCGAATTTAGATGCCATCGATCAGAACATTATTACAAACAAGAATGCTACAGATATTTGGTTGGATCAAAATTTCCTGAATCCATATAATATCGAAACCAAATATAGATTTGACCGTTTTGAGCTTCCATCAGGAAAAAACATCACGCCTCCATCGGTAGATCAGGTTATTCCGGCGATGGAAATGGTGCGCGATGTGTGGATTAAGCCATACGAAGCAGCAGGTGGTGCCGATTTTATAAAGCGTATTGCGCCAAGGCAGTTTGTACTGGCAGGTAGTGCCGAGTATAACAGTAACGGATCTATCACGTTGGGTACGGCAGAGGGCGGACGTAAAATTGTGCTTTATGTGATCAATTCTTTTGATAAAACAAACATCTCATCGGTGAAGCAAATGATTCAGGTAATACAGCATGAGTATACGCACATTCTAAACCAGACTGTTGACTTTACACCTGAGTACCAAACCGTATCGCGTGGTGGTTATGAAGCCAACTGGACGCAAAGGCCATTATCAGAAGCCTATTCACTAGGATTTATTACGCAATATGCCAGGGTATCTCCTGTTGAAGATTTTGCAGAGCAGTCATCAAACATGTTGATGATGGGCCGGGTACAATACAATAGTATTGTTGCTACAGTACCAGCTGATGCACAAGTGAAATTAAAGAAAAAAGAACAGTATGTAGTTGATTACTTTAAAACAGCATTCAACATTGACTTTTACAAACTGCAAAAAGAAGTACAATTGGCATTGTTTAAAGTTTCTGCTCCGGTATTGCATCGAATGATTGGACCAGGTGTAGGTTACACAACGCTTTATGCTAACCCATCAACAGATTCAAACCAATCTGCAGAATTTTTGGGATTATGGAATACTGCAAAAACGTCAATGACAGCGGGAGGATTCGTTTTGAAAGATTTTGCAATGACATTTAAAGCAAATAGTGTGATGACATTAAGATATACATTTACGAATGCTGCCGGTACAACAACATATTTTGCAGATGCAGATTATAATATGGCCTTAAATACTACAACTGGTGTTACTACATTTACTTTATTAACTACTCAACCTACTGGTACGACCTATTCTAACATGGGTGTAATTAATGCAAGAATGGCTGGCGTAAATAGTTATTTTTCGACAGGATCCTTTAGAATAAACTGGATCAATCAGATTATCCCGGGAGAAATTGGATTTTTAGGTTCATTGGGTGCATTCTATAAAACCACAAATGCCAGCTCATACTTTTATGGAACAATGGGTAATTAATTAAAAAGAAACCAACATGAAAAAAATATTATTATATTCATTATTGTCTTTAACCCTATTTGCTGCCTGTAAAAAAGAAGAGGTTTTGGTTGATGGACAAAGACCGGAAGAGCGGATTACTGAAGCAGTAACAAAATACACCAATGCATTAACGGGAAGTACAACCGGCTGGAAAGCTTTTTTATACCCTGATGGTGGTGGCGGTTATTCTTTTTATCTGAACTTCAGTAAAGATAACAAGGTAACCATGTATGCCGACCTTGATATAGATCCTGCCCAAACCAGTAAGGAAAGCACTTATAAGGTAAGAGCGTTGCAAAACCCAACACTATCTTTCGATACTTATGGTTATATGCATATACTTGCCGATCCAAATCCGGCAACCTTTGGCGGTGTTGCGGGTTGGGGCGTATACTCAGATTTTGAGTTTACTTTCGATAAACTTTCTGGTGATTCCATTATGCTTACAGGTAAATTGCTAAAAAGTAAATTGATTTTAGTAAAAGCATCGCAGGCTGAACAAAAATCATATAATGAAAAAGGATTATTAAATTCTATTATGACGCAGGTAAATTACCTGGATGCCAATCCAAATTTATACATCCAGCCTGATGACTCTGGAACCCGAATCCAAACTTCTTTTGATTACAATAACAAGGTTTTCAGTTTGGTTTGGGAAGAAAACGGCGAGGTACAAACAACCTCTACAGGTTTTGCTTTTACCCTTACCGGAATTGTTCTGAAAGAACCATTGGTTTACAAAGGTAAAAACATCAGTGAATTCACTTGGGATACAGCCAAGCAGGTTTATTTTACTATGGTAAATGGAACCCGTATTGAAATCAAAACCTCTGTAACCCCTATTTTACCTTTACATACCATCCTTGGTGTTCAATACAGTACCATAACCGCACCCAACGCGACAACGTATCCGGGTTGGTCAACTGATTTTCAAACCAGAAGAGCAGCTGCGGCAGCGGCAATGCTGGCGGGGCCATATGCTTTAAGACTTGATAGGATGGCTTTCAAATTTAACTCTATTCAAAAAACCATGGTACTTACAGTAGATATTTACCAAGGTACATCTAGGTTTGTGGGCGATTTCCCTTATACGTATACTAAAACAACAGCGGGCGTATTCAAATTTACAGCAGGAACACCTACTGGTAATGCTGCGTTGATTGTTGGGAATATGGTGCCACTAACCACCCAGCGATTAAATTCAGATAACTTCACAATTGGTTATTTTACACACCCTACTACCGGAGCCTTACTTGGTCAGTTTAAAAGTGTAGAAAATCCTGGGTTTACCTTTACAGGTGCATTGCAGTAAAATAATACGATCATATTTGAAATCACATCTCCACAGAGATTGGATATGCAGTAACTGAGTCCAAGGATAGTGTATTAGCACTTTCCTTGTCTAAAACCTCACCCTAAAAAGTGAGGTTTTTTTATGACATAATTTTTAAACCCCTCCAGGCGTTTATTCTTATATTTGTAAACCATGAAGAAAAAAGCAATTTTTATCCTGTTTGTATTGGTGTTTACTTTTGCGGTAAGCCCCAATGTTAATGCCCAATGTTCCATGTGTACCATTAATGCCGAACAGGGGGTAAAAAATGGCAATACACAAACTGCAGGCCTGAATACTGGGGTATTGTATCTTTTATCTCTTCCTTATTTAATGGCCGTTATTGTGGGCGTGGTGTGGTATAAAAAATACCGTAAAAAGAATATCCAGCTCAACATTAAAAAAGAGCCTTTTAATTTAAATTAAAAGTATGGCTGATCAAACAACCTCGAAAATCTACGCCATTGTACATTGTAAATGCCCGCATTGCCGTAGGGGAGATATTTTTACAGGCAGTATGTACGGTTGGAACATTCAGCACACCAAAGAAATCTGTGGACATTGTGCACAACGGATAGAAATTGAACCTGGTTACTTTTATGCAGCCATGTATGTAAGCTATGCCATGAACGTGATCGAAATGCTGATTGCCAGTTTTTTAACTTATTTAATTTTTGGTCCGCTTACAGATGAAACTTTCTGGCCTTACCTGATTGTTATTTTTAGCGGTTGTTTTGTACTTTATCCCTTTAATTACCGTTATTCGAGGATAATATTGCTTCATGTTTTGTCGCCAAATATTAAGTATAAGCCGTATTACGATAAATAGTATTGGTTAATCGTTTAAATCGTATCAACTGGTTAATTGTTGGCTTAGCGATAAGCGTTTGGCGGGAAGTAACCAATTGGCAGTTTGCAATTACCAATGAACAAATGACTATTGAACGAATGAACTAATTGGCAGGTCGCAATTTGTAGTTACCAATGAACAAATGACCATTGAACGAAGAAACTTAATTGGCAGTTTCCAATTACCGGTGAACGAATGACCATTGAACGAATGAACCTCAAGATATGCTTAAAAAAGAAACCTTAAATTTTATAAAAGATGTTGCGGAAAATAACAACCGCGAATGGTTTGCTGCGAATAAAGAGGTTTATGAGGCAGCAAAAGCTGATGTTTTGGCTTTGGTAGGTACGCTTATTCCCGAACTGGCGAAGGTCGATCCATTGCTTTCTGCAGAGGCAGATCCTAAAAAAAGCCTGTTGCGCATTTACCGTGATGTGCGGTTTAGTAAAAATAAAGACCCCTATAAAAATAACTTTGGCATCTGGTTTTCGGCAAAAAGCAAAGGAGGCAACGAGCCGGGTTATTACCTGCACATCCAACCGGGCAAGAGTTTTATTGCCGGTGGATACTGGATGCCCGAGGCACCGCATTTAAAATTGATCAGACAGGAAATTGACTATAATATAAGTGATTTTAAAGAAATTATTAGCGAAAAAAATTTTAAGAAAAACTTTAAACTTGGATTTGAAAATGCCCTTAAAAATGCGCCCAAAGGATATGATCCTGCAGATCCAAACATCGAATTTTTAAAGCTGAAAAGCTTCGAAGCCACCACGAAAATTGATGATGAAGAATTTTTTAGACCAAACCTCGTTAATAAGTTGATAAGTTCTTTTAAAACAGTACAACCATTAGTTGCATTTTTACGCAACGCCATTGATCAGTAACCAATCAGCAGGCGTCATTTACATAATCAATTTACTAATATCAATCTTGATACTTGCTACTAACTACTTGCTACTAAACTCTTGAAACTTTTAAAATGAAAAATACTTTTTTTGCTTTTACCCTTCTCCTCTTTTTTTCTTCGCTAACTTCCTGTGTGGTTTTATCTCCAAAAAAATATAAGGCATTATTGGGAACCAAAGATTCACTTTATACCGCATTTAATGAAGGTTTGGTTAAAATTGAAAATTTGGAAAAAGAAGTAGCAAAGTTGAAAAAGGATACCACATTAATGGCTGAAGAACTACGCGACCTGCAGAGTAGTTACAATACTGTTGATGCGAACTATAAAAAACTTAAAAACAATTCTTCAAGCGAAATTACCAAATTATCAGGCGATTTGGCCGCCCGAGAAAAACGTTTAAAAGAAGTGGAAGAGGTGTTGCGCAAACGCGATGAAGCCACCAACTCGCTCAAAGAAAAATTGCAGCAGGCCCTGTTGGGTTTTACCAAAAGCGGTTTAACCGTCGAAATTAAGAATGGTAAGGTATATGTTTCCCTAACGGATAAACTCTTATTTCCATCCGGAAGTATTATCATAGATGAAAAGGGTAAGCAGGCTTTAACACAATTGGCCAATGTATTAAAACAACAGCCGGAAATCAACATCGCTGTTGAGGGCCATACCGATAATCAGAAAATAAATAACCTGGGGCAGATAAAGGATAACTGGGATTTAAGTGTATTGAGAGCTACCTCTGTGGTACGTTATCTAACAGAGAACGAGAAGGTAGAAAGTTTGAGGATGACCGCTACAGGTAAAGGCGAATTTCAACCCCTGGGGTCCAACGCAAATGCAGATGGAAGAAGTAAAAACAGAAGGATAGAGATCGTGCTTTCGCCTAAACTGGATGAACTGTATAACCTGATTAAATAGTAATTTTTATGAGGGGGGAGAAGTTTATCCTTGTATAGGATATAGGTGAGGCAATAGTTTCAGGAACAGGAAATGATTGTCTTGTGGTTTCTGACGATTTCAGTCGCACCATAATCTTATCAGTTGGTGTCTCACCAACCGAAATCAAATTATTTTTTATGATTAGGAAATGAACGTGCAGCAGTGCTTGGGATTTTGCAGTCCCGCCATTCTTGCCCGTACTGCAGGCGGGCGCTTCAATCTTTTTGAACCTCAGCGTACAGCATTTCAGGATAGCTGCAACAAAAAGTATTTTCACCGCTGCCGGGTTTAGGCACTGTAGGTTCTGCGCCTGGTAACCCCACAAATGAAATACGGTTTTAGCCATTTAGCCCCGGTTGCAGCGGTTACCCTGCAGCCACGAGGTACGAGGCAGCGAAGCGTAAAATCGTAAAACGGGAATAGACTTGGTGTTTTGCAAAGTCATTGCGCTCCGAATAAAAAATAATTTTTTGGGATTGGAAATGATAGGTCTGTTGTTGCTGACGGCTTCAGTCCCGCCATAATCTTATCGGTTGGTGTCTCACCAACCGAAATCAAATTGTTTTTTATGATTAGGAAATGAACGTGCAGCAGTACTTGGGATTTTGCAGTCCTGCCATCCTTGCCCGTACTGCAGGCGGGCGCTTCAATCTTTTTGAACCTCAGCGTACAGCATTTCAGGATAGCTGCAACAAAAAGTATTTCCACCGCTGCCGGGTTTAGGCACCGTAGGTTCTGCGCCTGGTAACCCCACAAATGAAATACGGTTTTAGCCATTTAGCCCCGGTTGTAGCGGTTACCCTGCAGCCACGAGGTACGAGGCAGCGAAGCGTAAAAGCGTAAAACGGGAAGAGACTTGGTGTTTTACAAAGTCATTGCGCTCCGAATAAAAAATAATTTTTTGGGATTGGAAATGATAGGTCTGTTGTTGCTGACGGCTTTAGTCCCGCCATTTTTGCCTGTACTGCAGGCAGGCGCTTCAATCTTTTTGTGCCTCAGCATACAGCATTTCAGGATAGCTGCAACAAAAAGTATTTCCACCGCTGCCGGGTTTAGGAACTTTGGGCTTTTACTATCCTGGGACTCAAAAACGGGATGAAATTTAAAGACCTTTGCGCTTCATAAAAAAAAAAGACGAAGCAAATTGAAAAATTCAATCTTTAAAGATTTTGATGACGGCGGTAAGATTTTAAAATTTTAAAGGTATGCTCAAATTCGTGACTGCTGAGGTTGGAGTAATCGGGCATAGAAAGTTTGTGAGCTGTTAGAAAGTTAAGTAGTTCCTTAATTACATTTGATACTTCTTCAGATTCTTCGGTATGTTTCAGGGTGTCGATTTTACTTAATAACAAGGCTATTTCGAACATCTTAAAATTGTTTTTTTTAGTGATGTCCAAACCTATATTAGTTTCTATAAGTGCTTGTTCGTAATGGTGCGTGGCATTGTAAAAGTTAGCTTTAAAAATATTAAAACTAGCCAGAATAAAATTGGTGTAATAGGTGTAATCGCTGCTGATGATCTTATCTACAAACTTTATAATGCGCTGCGCCTTTTTGAAATAGTTAAGTTTAACATAGGTTTGCCCCAATTGAAGCAATAAGAACGGCGAAAACACCGAATGTCTGACGTAAAAAATATTCGGATACTTATGTAGTATAGCCATAATAAAACGATGGCATTCTGCATAATTTTTTTGAGAGAATAAGGCAATCACTACCAATCTGTAAGTGAGGATTTCAGCTGAAGTGATTTCTTCGTTTTTCTTTGGTTTGCTCTGGTCTATCTCTTTGCAAAGTTTTATGATTTTATCTTCAAGGCTTTTGCTCTCGTTGGGTTTGTTGTTCAGGTTGTTATGGAAATAGAGAATTAAATCGTAAGGGTTAATCGGAAACAGTTCATTTAATCTTTTATAATTTCGCTTAAGCAGTTGCATGGTATTGCCTAATGCCACTTTATCTACATCAATCAGATTTACGTTGCATTCTATTACATGCAGCATAATCTGAATGTCTTCATTAAGCACATTCTCTGATATGGTTCTGATGGTTTCTTTGTACAGGTTGCTCATGGTTCGCCCTGCAGCCATGATATCGATAAAATCGATACCGATACTCAGTTTATTAAAGTTCCCATTAGGCTTGCTAAGCTCATACTTTGATACGTAACAGATAAAATCGAAAGTATTGTTTTTTTCACGATTGGAGAATGGTAACCTGAAGATACTTTTCAAAGCAGCAATTTCATTTCTGTTGATACAAAATCTGATAGACCAGTTGAGGATATGGTCTCTTTTAAAATTTTGGTCAGGGAAATGCTTTAAAATGTGCTCGAAAAATAGTTTGTTAGGCTTATAATCAAATTTATCGGTGATCTGTATAAATAGAAAATAGGTATAGATATCATCGTTTAAAAAACGGACGATCTCTGTAGGAATGGTTGTACTCAACCTTTTTTCTTCAATGATAATGCCGGCATTCAAAAGTTCCTCATATGCATCTGGATAACAATTAATATAGCTCAGGATTTTTTCTTTGGCAACCCTTAACTTCTTATTTCCTTCTGAAATGCAATCGCTTATTTTTTTTAGCAAAAATATTTTTTCGGTACTTTTTTTTGCCAGGAATACACGTTTCTCTAAAAAGTAACTGATTAATTCATAACATAATAAAGGGTTATTCAGCTCAAGCTGTTGATTTTCATCTTTAAGCTTGAAATAAACCTGCAACCAGAACGGCGTTTTAAACTGGGTTAAGAGGGGCAGACTTACATCAGCCCGATTGATAATTTTATTTTCTAAATGGCTTAAGGTGTATAGGATCTCGTCAACATTTAATGATGGTACATTACTTAGGGTTTCCTCATCATAAAATAAGCCCATATACCAGGCTCTTGTTAAAGATGCAGAACCATTAATGGCCGGCTGAAGATTAATCCAGGTATCTGTACGCAGGCCAAATATGAGTTTAATAAAATTGTTTTCTTCTATGCTGTATAAAAAGTCGATAAATATTCTAAAAAAACTGCTTTTGGCTAAATGTTCATCAATCCCGTCAACAATGATAATAAAACGGCCTTCTCTCTTTTCAGGATTTTTTTTAAAAAAACTGATTAATTCGCTTAGGCTTCCGAATTTGAATTCTTTTAAAAACCATTCTTTTAAAGTTTCACCATTTTGTATAACGGTATTAATGCTGGTAGAGTTAATCAATAAAATAACATCGTTCTTGTATAGCGCATTTTCTGAAAAGAAAAAATACTCTACCAGATGTGCAAGCAGTATCGATTTACCTTGGCCTGGCTGGGCGCTTACCGTTGTAAACTGGTAATTGTTTTTTAAGAAGTAATCGAAGTCCGGATAAAAAAAACTTCTGTTCGCGGTTGTGTTAAACGGAACACCTGAATTATTTTTTTTGGCAATTAACGACACTTCTGTAATGGCATGTGCCTTTAGTTTTAAATCCTGCCAGATACTATGGGCGGAAGTTGTCTGACCTTCCTTGTCTTTGCAGAAAGATTCCCAATCGTTATAACCGATGTACTGAGACAGGCTATTTAAAGTAAATAAAGAGAATTTATGTAAAGTGTTTGCAAAGCCAAAAAATCGTTTGATCGTTGTTTCACTTACGTAATTTTTGGTTTCCTGGTATACATACTCAGAAATAATCTTACAATGAGCCGGGTCAATATTTCTCAAACCAGATTTTATGAGGACAAACTTCCGGAGTTCGATTAGGAGATCGTTAGCATTCATGAGTTAGCTTATAGGATGACTAATGCTAATGTCATCATAATTTAACAATTGAAGAAATCTATTCGCGAAGAAAGCCCGGTATGAATAAAATGAATGAAAGGGCACGAATAAAAATGAATAGCAATGGATAAAATAGCAAGCTATTCTAAAATTAGATTTGTCATGATTATATAATGCACCTGCAAGAATATGATCAATACAGTAGCATTAACATAGTATGTCTCCTAAAATAACGCCTGATATGATGAAAACCTTTACTTTCTCATCCCACAGAGGGATAATCTGCAATACTTTTATTGCAGTCATCATGATAATAACGCTCTTTTCTACTAAATCGTATGCGCAAACTAAAATTTTTGCAAATACTGTATCTGCTCAAAGCAGGGTAGATAATGCAAGCAATGCAACTTCAGACAATAACACTTTTGCTACGGTGAATTCTTATGGCGGGATAGCCGTTGGGGTTGGGGCATATAGTGGCGAACTCGAATTGAAATATCAGGCTGCTGTTGCTGCGGGAACCACATCTTATATCAGGATAGATTTTGATGGGGATGTACTAAACAGGTTGTTAGGTGGTAGTTTAGGTACTTTGCTGGCCAATGTAGGCGGAACCGTCGTTCTTGGAAACCACTCATTCCAGGTAGGTGCCAGAAATGGTGCTTCAGCAGTTCCCCCAACCGGCGGTAACAGTGTCGATGGGTTTGCTTCAGATAACCTGCGTTTGATAAAAGATGCAAATGGTTTCTTTTACATTGCGATAACCCCTACTCAGGCCTATGACAGGGTATTTGTTAAAGATGTTACCAACGCGCTTCTGGTTTCGGTTGCCAATAATACAAAGGTTTATTATGCCTTTTATACTTCAGGTACTGATCCTTGCGCGCAGGCATTTGCTACAGGATTTGAAGGAACAGGAATTACACTTGATGCTTTACAGCTAGGCAGTTCTGGTGTAACCAATAGCGAAAGGGCAATAGATTCCGATCCAAACAATTTTTCCCAACTGAGTTTGGGAGTACTTGGTGCGGGATCATCCATTAGCCAGAATTTCTATTTTGCAACCTTATCAAATCCCGGCGATGATATTAACCTCAGGCTCAGCGCTTCACCTGCATTACTAACTGTAGGGCTTTTACAAAATATTTCTATAACGGCATATAATGGCGTTAACCAGGTGTATACAAGTTCAGCATCCAGTTTATTAAATCTAGACTTATTGGGTTTACTCAACAGTGGACAGCCGGTATCAATACCTTTTTCTCCAGGTGCCAATGTGGTGTACGATAGGGTGAAGGTTACGCTAGGCTCAGCTGTTGCACTAAACCTTACACAAACCATTAATTTGTATGGTGTAATCCGCTCTGCGGGCCGGCCAACACCAGCAAGCACAACAATTGCTCCGTGTTACAATAGCACAGTAGCATTAAATGCTACTACCCCGAATACCAATGAACTGAGGTGGTATGAAGCAATAGAAGGTGGTACCGCATTACAAACGGTTGCTTTTAATAGTACTTATACCACACCGGCATTAACCGCCAATAAAACTTATTATGTTGCTGCGAGAAGGGTAGGCTGTACAGCCGAATCGGCAAGAATACCTGTTGTCATTACTGTAAATCCGCAGATTATTTTCAATGGAGCTACTTTAACAAATGCCACGCTAGGTTTTGCCTATTCTAAACAATTGGACATAGCCACAGGCGGAACAGCAGGTTATACTTATGCTTTAGCTGCCGGAAGCACATTGCCAACAGGTTTAAGTTTATCATCAACAGGTGCTATTACCGGCACGCCAACGGTAGCCAACACCTATACTTTTTCGGTAGTTGTAACAGATGCGAAAGGCTGTAAAGCAACTGCAACTTATAATTTAGCAGTTACGGCGGCATTGGTTCTTACACCTGGTGCGTTGCCTGATGGTTTAACAGGAATTGTTTATCCAACACAGACTATTCCGGCTGCAACCGGCGGAACGGGCCCGTATACTTATACTGCAACGGGTGTTCCTCCGGGATTGACATTTGATCCGGCAACCAGGGAAATTACCGGAACACCAACCCAACCTGGAACGTATACCATGCCGGTTACAGTTGTTGATGCAAACGGTAATACCCTAATTGCTAATTATAGCCTAAAAATTACCGATCCTTTATTATTACCGGCAGCAACTTTAGCTGATGGTACCACAGGAACAGTTTATACTACACAGATTGTTCCAAGCGCAACTGGTGGAACCACGCCTTATACTTATTCGGCTACAGGTCTTCCTCCGGGTTTAACATTTAATCCATCAACCAGGGCCATTACCGGTACGCCAACAACCATCGGGAACTATACTGTAGCGGTTAAGGTAACCGATGCTGATGGGAAAACGGTGACCACCAGTTACACCATTAACATCAACAATCCATTACTGTTACCGGCTGCAACTTTGCCCGATGCAACAGAAGGAGCAGTATATGCTACGCAAACTTTACCGGCTGCTACCGGCGGTGTGGGCCCTTATACCTATGTTGCTAACAATCTTCCTGCAGGTTTATCGTTTAATCCAGCTACAAGAGAAATTACCGGTACACCAACACAGGCAGGTAATGATGTAATTGGTGTTACAGTTACCGATAGTCAGGGTAAAACAGCAAGTAACACGTATGCCATTAAAGTAAACGGTACCTTAACTTTACAAACGAAAACTTTACCTAACGGGATTGTTGGTACTTCTTACTTACCGCAAACTTTACCAGCGGTAACCGGTGGAACCTCGCCATATACTTATGCTGCAACAAATCTTCCGCCGGGATTGTCCTTTAATCCCACTACACGGGAGATTACCGGTACACCAACACAAGGTGGTACTTATACTATTTCTTTAACAGCTACTGATGCTAATAACAATAAAGCAACAACTACTTATAGCCTAACTGTAACGGTAAATGCGCCGGTTGTAGCTTCGGCTACAGTATGTACCGGAAGCACAGCTACCTTAACAGTAAGTAACCTGCAGGCAGGTGTAACCTATAACTGGTATGCATCAACAGGAAGTACAGCACTGGTAACTGGTAATAACGGTACCTATGTAACGCCAGCAGTAAACTCAGCTACAGTATTTTATGTAGAAGCCGTTTCCGGAACAGCAATGAGTTCAAGAACATCGGTTACCGTTTCAGTTAATCCACCAGCAACTTTAGCAACGGTAACTACAAATAACCAGGTAATCAATTCCGGACAAACTACTACCTTAACTGCTACCGCTGATGCCGGGAATACCATTGCATGGTTTGATGCTCCATCAGCAGGCACACAGGTTGGAGCAGGAACTTCGTTTACTACGCCAGCTTTAACGGCAACCAAAACTTATTATATAGAGACCACAAGCAGCAATGGTTGTAAAAGTGCAAGCCGCGTTCCGGTTACGGTAACTGTAATTAATGGGGGTGGAACAACCGCTTGTAATGCAGCAAATAGTCAGAATACAGGTATTAATGGCGTCTGTTTATTATGTGCTGTAAATGGTGCAGGTAACTCTACTGATGCTGATGCAAATAACTTCACCAGGATTTCTCTTGCTGTGGGTGTTGCAGCAACAGGTTACCAACAATTAATTTTTCCATCTACAGGTGTTGCTACAGATAGTATCCGTTTAGATCTAGCGTTACCAACTGGATTAGTTGATGTTAGCCTTTTAAATAATGTAACCGTTACAATACTAAACGGTACAACAGTTGTAAGAACAGTTCAATTGAGCGGTGCATTGTTAAGTCTTCAACTTTTATCAGGCAATCGTTTTGCGGCAACTGTTTTAGCTGGCGGTACTTATGATAGGGTTCAGGTTAGCTTTGGTGCCCTGGCTTCCGCTTTAACCAGTTTGGATATTTATGGTGCAACAGTAGTTTATCCTAACCCAACATTTATTACGGGTGCACAATCGATATGTGCAGGCAGTACCGCAACGTTGAGTGCAACCGCAAATGGGGGCACTACTTTAGCCTGGTTTGATGCACCAACAGGTGGAAACCAGGTGGGTACAGGTGCAAACTTCACTACGCCTGCATTAACAACTACAACAACTTATTACGTTCAGGTTCGTAAAGGAACTTGTTCAAATGCCACAAGGGTTCCGGTGGTAATTACCGTTAACCCGGCAATTGTATTTGCAGGTATTACGTTAACCAATGCAACAATTGCCTCACCCTATAGCAAGCAACTTCCGGTTGCTACTGGTGGAACGCCAGGTTATACTTATTCCTTAGCTACAGGTAGTTCTTTGCCAGCTGGTTTAACTTTATCAACAAATGGGCTGGTAAGCGGAACACCAACTGCAACGGGTAATCCAACATTCGATGTTGTAGTAACCGACACGAAAGGTTGTAATGCAACAGCAACATTTACTCTAACTGTAACACCAGCATTGGCCCTGGTACCAGGTGCATTGCCAATTGGCGTAACAGGTACAGCATATACAACCAATGGAATACCTGCTGCAACGGGTGGAACAGGTCCTTATACCTATTCGGCCTCGGGTATTCCTCCGGGATTAACCTTCAATGCTGCAACAAGAGAAATTACAGGCACACCCACTCAAACCGGAACCTTTACTATACCAGTTACCGTAACAGATGCCAACGGCAATACCATTACGGCTAACTATACGCTTAAAGTAACCGATCCGCTGGTGTTACCACCAGCAACTTTGGCTGATGGCACCACAGGAACAGTTTATACTCCTCAAACCATTCCGTCTGCAACAGGCGGATCAACTCCTTATACTTACTCGGCTACTGGTCTTCCTCCGGGATTAACCTTCGATCCGGCTACAAGAGCAATTACAGGGACGCCTACACAGTCAGGAACCTTTACAGTACCGGTAAGCGTTACGGATGCTGATGGAAAAACAACAACCAGCAACTACACGATCAATATTGTTAATCCTTTACAGTTACCGGCAGCAACTTTGCCTGATGGAACAGAAGGAACAGTGTACGCTACACAAACATTGCCATCTGCAACTGGTGGCGTTGGTCCGTACACTTATGTGGCCAGCAATCTACCAGCAGGATTAACCTTTAGTCCAGCAACAAGAGAAATTTCCGGAACACCTACACAGGCCGGAAATTATTCAATCGGTTTAACCGCAACAGATAGTGAAGGCAGAACAGCCAGTAACAATTATTCACTTAAAGTAATAGGTGTATTATCATTACCTGGCGCAAATTTACCAAACGGTATTGTAGGCACACCTTATCCAACGCAAACTTTGCCAGCAGTAACAGGTGGAACAGGACCATATACTTATTTAGCCACAAACCTTCCTCCGGGATTAAGTTTTAATACGGCAACAAGAGAAATTACAGGAACGCCAACTTTAGGTGGATCTTTTACCATCTCTTTAACCGCGACAGACGCAAATGGAAACAAAGCAACAACTGCTTACAGCTTAACCGTTACGGTTGATGCACCTGTGGTTGCTGCAGCTACAGTTTGCGCCGGAAGTTCAGCTACCTTAAGCGTTAGCAATTTGCAGGCTGGCGTAACTTATAACTGGTATGCTTCTGCCGGTAGTGCACCATTGGTTACCAATAATACAGGTGTTTTTGTAACTCCTGCCGTGAATGCTCCAACTGTTTTTTATGTTGAGGCTGTATCAGGAACCGCAGTAAGTTCAAGAACTGCCGTTAATGTTTCGGTTAACCCACCAGCAACGGCCGCCACAGTAACTATCAACAGTCAGGTTATTAACGCCGGACAGTCTACTACTTTGTTGGCAACGGCTGATGCCGGAAATACCATTCAATGGTATGATGCTGCCACAGCAGGAACACAGGTAGGTGCAGGTACTTCATTTACTACGCCAACGCTTTCTGCCACTACTACCTATTATGTAGAAACTACAAATGCCAGCGGCTGCAAAAGCACAAGCCGCGTACCGGTAACTGTTACTGTACTAAATAATGGCGGCAGCGCTATATGTAATGCGGCTAATGCGCAAAACTCTGGTATTAACGGGATTTGTTTGTTATGCGGTATAACCGGTGCAGGAAACTCTACCGATGCAGATCTTACTAACTTTACCAAGATATCGCTTGCAGTAGGTGTAAGTGGATCTGGTTATCAGCAATTGATTTTTCCTACAGCTGGAACAGCTACAGATAGTATTCGTTTAGATTTAGCCTTACCTACTGGTTTGGCAGATGTAGGTTTACTAAATAACGTAACCGTTACTGTATTAAATGGTACCACGGTTGTAAAAACAGTACAATTAACTGGTGGATTATTAAGTATCAGACTTTTATCAGGGAACCGTTTTGCGGCAACTTTATTGGCTGGTGGTGCATACGATAGGGTACAGGTGAGTTTCGGGGCATTAGCCACCGTGTTAACCAGTCTGGATATTTATGGTGCAAACATAATTTATCCTGGTCCAACCTTAACTGCCGGTGCGCAAACTATTTGTGCAGGAAGCACGGCAACATTAACTGCAACTGCAAACGGCGGTACAACATTAGCCTGGTACGATGCAGCAACAGGTGGTACACAATTGGCCACTGGCGAAACATTTACTACACCAGCGTTAACAGCTACTACAACTTATTATATTCAGGTAAGCAAAGCTGGCTGTCCGAATGCAAACAGAATTCCGGTAACTGTTACAGTTACACCAGCTTTACCTACACCAGTGTTGGCTGCTATTGCGAATGTTTGTGAGGGATCATCAGCAACTTTAGCTGTTGATAATCCAGATGCTGCGGTTACCTACAAATGGTATGACGCTGCGGTGGGTGGAAACCTGGTTTTCACAGGTGCAGTATTCTCCACACCAGCTTTAACCGCAGCTACAACTTATTATGTAGCCGCTACCCAAGGAAACTGTACAAGTACTGCCCGTGCAGCGGCAGCGGTATCCGTAAATCCGCGTCCGGCTTTACCTGTTTTAATGGCTAGTTCATCAACAGTGAGTGCAGGACAAACGGCAATTTTAACTGCTAGTTCTGCAGATCCTACAAATACTTTCAACTGGTACACTTCAAACACCTCAACTACACCTGTTTATGTGGGAGCTACTTATGTTACTCCACCATTGTTAACGACTACAACTTACTATGTAGAAGCTGTTTCCACTAATGGTTGTACATCAGCAAGCCGTGTTCAGATTACCATAACCGTTGACGGAAGCGGATCTCCAAATCCTGTGCCTTGTGAGGCAGCAACAACACAAGTTGGTGGCGTTACCGGTGTCGCTTTACTATCAGGTGTGTTTAACCCAACATTAGCTATTGATAACGATACACAAACCGCATCTTCATTAGTTATTCCGGTTGGAGCGGTTGGTGCATCAGTTTACCAAAGAGTAGGTTTTGGTTCATTATCTAAAGTTGGCGATACCGTACGTGTTTTAGTTTCATCGCCGGGAAAACTATTGTCGCTTTCACTTTTAGGGAATGCCTCAATTACATCTTATGTGGGGACCAACAGCAATGGCGATTCGAGAATATTAAACGATAACTTGCTTAATATTCAATTGTTAAGTGGTAATACCCAGGCCTTGATCACTTTTGTTCCAACCAATGTTTTCGATGGAGTAGAAGTGAGGTTAAATTCAGGTCTGCTCGGTGCCTTAACATCAATCAACTTAAATTATGCGCAGCGAATTTTGGTTGCGCCTACTGTAGCGTCAGCTAATGTTACAGCTTGCGTTGGTCAAACAGCACAGCTTGAAGTAAGCAACCCATCAGCAAATTTAACTTACAGATGGTATGATGTTACAGGTAGCTATTTAAGCGGTAAAGATGGTATCATATTTACAACTCCGGTTTTAACTGGCAATACCAAATTTTATGTGGCTGCAGTTTCTGCAACTGGTTGTGTGAGCTATAAAACAGTAGTTAATGTAACTACAAGTCCGGCACCAGTAGCACCAGATTTACTTTCGGCAGCTGTTAATACTTGTCCGAGTACATCAGTTACGCTCCAGGTTAAAAATCCAATTGCAGGCACAACCTATAACTGGTACGATACTGCCACCTCAACAACTGTCTTATTTACAGGTGATAACTTCACCACACCATTAATTACGGCTGATAGAAGTTACTTTGTAGCCGCATTAAACAGCTGTGGCAGCTCATCAGCAAGAACAGAGGCCAAAATCATAATGGGAACTATAGATGTTCCGGTAATTACACCACCATCAATTACCATTAGTGAGGGTGCTGTTGCTGTATTAAAGGCAACTTCCAGTACGGCAGGCGCAACGATTAACTGGTATACTACTGCAAATGGCGTAGTTCCGGTATTTACCGGCGAAACGTATGTAACACCACAGTTAAGCGCAACCACCACTTACTATGTAGAAGCGACTATACCGGGCGGCTGTACTGCAACAAGCAGGGCAACCGTAACGGTTACGGTAATTCCAAATGGTAACCCCGTAACTACACCTTGTGGGGCAGCTACTACAACAGTGGCAAGCGGTGTAACAGGAGTAGCCTTATTGGCAGGAGTTTTCAACCCGGCTTTTGCGGTCGACAACGATATCAATACAGGATCTAGTTTAGTGATACCAGTAGGATTGCTTGGTGCATCTGTTTATCATCAGGTTGGTTTTACAGGACTATCAAATGTTGGCGATACACTAAGAGTGAAAATTAGCACTCCCGGTACATTGCTTTCTGCGGGTGTATTATCTAACTTAACGGTAAGCACTTTCCAGGGTACAACCAGCAATAACGATGCGATTTCTATCGCTAACCCGTTAATCAGCTTAAAATTGTTAACAGGTGCAACATCAGCCATCCTAACTTTTGTGCCAACAAGTAAATTTGATGGAGCAGAATTAAGACTAAGCTCAGGTTTACTGGGGGCATTAACATCTGTTAATTTAGATTATGCTCAAAGGGTAATTACTACGCCAGCTGTTACAGCAACTACTGCAAGTGCTTGTCAGGGATCGGCCGCAACATTAAGTGTACAAAACCCACAAGCAGGTGTAGTTTATAAATGGTACTTGGGCACAACTTATCAAGCAGGAAAAGATGGGGCAACTTTCACAACAGACCCTGCTTTGGCTGCCGGAACTTATACTTATTCGGTAACGGCAACGGCTAATGGTTGTGAGACTCCGGGAACCAAAGTAACGGTAACCATTTTAACTCCACCAGCAGCACCGGTACCATCAACTAACAACCCTGCTACAACTTGTGTAGGCTCAACTGCTACTTTAAGTGTACAGGCCGTTGCAGGAGTAACTTATAACTGGTACGATGCGGCTGTAGGCGGAAATATGTTGGTAACCAACAACAGCAGCTTTACCACATCTGCATCACTGGCAGCTGGAACATATGATTATTATGTTGAAGCAGTAAGCGGAACAGGTTGTTCAAACGCAACGCGTACAAAAATTTCTATCACTGTCAATCCATCAGCATTACCTACTGATTTAACCATAACCGGAAATACATCACTTTGTGCTTCTGGTACAGCAGTGCTTACAGCAACCAGTATAACCGTCACCAATCCGGTCTTTACCTGGTATACTGATGCTGCTTTAACACAGGTTGCTTATGTTGGGGCAGTATTCAATACACCAGCCATTAACACAACTACCAAATACTATGTTACCGTTAGCGGAACAAATAAATGTGCTAACACAGCAGGTAATGCAAAAGAGGTTACTATAACGGTAAACCCTTCGGCTACCCAAGCTGATATTTCCCTAGCTGGAACAAGTACCGTTTGCGGTGGTGCTTCAGTTACTTTAAATGCAACAAGCACAACGGTAACTAATCCGGTGTTTACCTGGTACAGTGATGCCGCCTTAACTACAGTGGCATTTACCGGGGCCAACTTCATTACTCCGGTACTTAGTGCAACCACTACTTATTATGTGACGGTAAAAGGTGATAATAAATGTGAGAATACGGCGATTAATGCAAAATCGATCACCATTGCCGTTAATCCTGCAGCCACAGATTCAGACATGGCCATCAGCGGAATTACATCAATCTGTAAAGGATCTACGGCATCATTATCTGCTTCAACAACAACGGTAATTAATCCAGTATTTACCTGGTACAGCAACGCAAACTTAACTACAGTGGCTTATGTAGGCGCTAGCTTTACTACACCTGCGCTTGGTGCAACCACCACTTATTATGTAACTGTAAAAGGAGACAACAAATGTGAGAGTTTAGCTGCAAGCGCGAAGGTTGTTACGGTAACCGTTAAAGATTTTGCTACTTCTGCTGATATAGCCGTAAGCAATGCACAGATCTGTTCAGGTTCTACCGTAATGTTAATGGCTTCAAGTACTACGGCTATCCAACCTGTATTTACCTGGTATAGCGATGCTTCCTTAACAAATGCAGTATTTACCGGACCAACATTTACAGTAACTGGTTTAACTGCCACTACTACTTATTATGTAACCGTTAAAGGAACCAATAAATGTGAAAACAGTGCTGCAGATGCCAAAGTGGTAACCGTAACGGTTAATCCATTGGCCACCACTACGGATATTATTCTTAATGGAAGCAAAGTTGCTTGCGCAGGATCATCTGCGGTATTAAGTGCAGCATCTCCAACGGTGACCAATCCGGTATTTACCTGGTATAGTGATGCAGCTTTAACCAATGTAAGTTTCATTGGTACAACATTTAACACACCGCCATTAAATGCAAATACCACTTATTATGTAACGGTTAAAGGCGATAATAAATGTGAGAATGCGCCGAGTACTGCAAGGGTTATTACCATTACGGTGAGCCCGGTGGCTACAGCTGCCGATATTATTGCTGCGGATGCAAACATATGCTCAGGATCTGGCACTACGCTGGTAGCCGGTACAACTACTGTTACCAACCCAACCTTTACCTGGTACAACGATGCGGCTTTAACTTCAGTAGCTTATGTGGGTACCTCTTTTGTAACGCCAACATTAACCGCAACTGCTCAGTATTATGTTACGGTTAAAGGTGATAACAAATGTGAAAACTCAGGCATTACAGCTAAGGTAGTTACGGTTAACGTGAACCAAGCTGCAACAGCGGCTGATGTTACCTTATCAACACCAGGCTTGGTATGCGGATCGGGTACAGCAGTAATCAATGCGAGTTCAACAACGGTAACCAATCCGGTATTCACCTGGTATAACGACGCGTCATTAACCAGTGTGGCCTTTACCGGACCAATCTTTACCACTCCGGTATTGACCACAACCACCACTTATTATGTAACTGTTAAAGGAACCAATAAATGCGAAAACAGTGCCGCAAACGCTGCAGCAGTTACCATTAAGGTTAATCCAACAGCGGTTGCAACCGATATTGCGGTAAATGGATCAACAAATGTTTGCGGAGGATCAGCTGCAGTATTAACCGCCAGCAGCACAACGGTTACTAATCCGGTATTTACCTGGTATAGCGACGCAGCATTAACTGATGTAGCTTTTGTAGGTGCAATATTTACTACACCAACATTAACCGCTAACACAACTTACTATGTAACAGTTAAAGGCGATAATAAATGTGAAAACAGCACAGCAACGGCTAAATCTGTAAATGTTGTGGTTAACCCGGTAGCTTCAGTAACTGACGTTACCGCGGCCGATGCAAGCATCTGCGCAGGCTCGTCAGCGGGTTTGGCGGCCAGTACAACAACCGTAACCAATCCTGTATTTACCTGGTATAGTGATGCTGCTTTAACAATACCAGTATTTACGGGAGCAACTTTCAATACACCAGCATTGACCTCAACCACTAAATATTACCTAACTGTAAAAGGTGATAACAGGTGTGAAAGTTCTGCTGCAAATGCTAAAGTTGTTACGGTGAATGTTAATGATGTTGCAACAGCTGCTGATATTACATTGTCTACACCAGCTAAAGTGTGTGGTTCTGGTACTGCGGTAATTAATGCGAGTTCAACAACCGTAACCAATCCGGTATTTACCTGGTACAATGACGCTTCATTAACCAGTGTAGCCTTTACCGGACCAATCTTTACCACACCGGTATTAACCGCTACCACAACTTACTATGTTACTGTTAAAGGAACCAATAAGTGCGAAAATACACCAGCAAACGCGAAAACAGTGACGATTACTGTTAATCCAAATGCTGTAGCAGCAGATATTACCGTAAACGGATCAACTTCAGTTTGTGCCAATACCGCAGCAACATTAGCCGCAACAAGCACAACCGTTATCAATCCGATATTTACCTGGTATAGTGATGCTACTTTAAATACAGTAGTATTTACCGGGGCAGTATTTAATATACCAACACTAACAGCAAACACCACCTATTATGTAACGGTTAAAGGTGATAACAAATGTGAAAACACCGCTGCAACAGCAAGGGCAGTAGCCATTACGGTAAATGCATCACCTAATAACCCAGTGGTATCGGCTCCGAATGGAGGTATATGCTCAGGTGATGGAGTTACATTAACCGTAACCAACGCTCAGGCAGGTGTTACTTACGAATGGTACAATGCAGCGGTTGGTGGTAATTTACTGTTCACGGGTACAACATTCAATGCTACAGCCTTAACTGCAACAACAGATTACTATGTTTTGGCAATTGGAGCAGGAGGTTGTAACAACAATGGTGGACGAGTTAAGGTAACGGTTAATGTCAACACTAAACCAACCGTGCCAGCGGTAGCGGCTACATCAGTTAGCGTTTGTACAGGAAGCTCGGCCATACTAACAGTTACGAATCCTCAAACAGGTGTTACCTATAATTGGTATACCGCATCGGCAGGCGGAATGATAGCCGGAACAGGTGTAAACTTTACAACGCCAGCGGTTAATGCAAATACCACCTACTATGTTGAAGGTGCAAACGGAAATTGTATATCATCGTCCAGAACGGCGGTTAATGTAATTGCATTACCAGTGCCAGTTGCACCAGTATTGGTAACGGCAGCAAATGGAACACTTTGCTCAGGTAGTTCAACTATATTAACGGTAAATAATCCGGTAGCCGGATTGGTATATAGATGGTACGCTGCAAGTTCAGGCGGAACAGTACTGGCGGAAGGTATAACGTTTACTACCCCGAACTTAAATGCGACAACAATCTATTATGTAGAAGCAGTTGCTGTAGGTGGTTGCGCAAGTGCAACAAGAACGGGTGTTACGGTAACTGTACTGCCGGTATTAGCTAAACCTACAGTGGTTGTACAAACGACCACAGCAAATAGCGTAACGTTTGCATGGGCTGCGGTTGCAGGTGCTACAGCATACGAAATATCTTTAGACAATGGCTTAACCTGGGTTAACCCAACAAGCGGATCAACCGGAACAAGTTACTTAGTATCAGGCCTGAAACCAGATCAGAGTGTAAGTATCCTGGTGAGAGCTAAAGGTCAGACTGTATGCCAAACCAGTCAAAATGGTTCAGCAACTGGTAAGGCAACCAATCCTTTTGGAGATCAGGTTTACATACCAAATGCATTTACACCAAATAACGACGGTAAAAATGATATTTTCTTAATATACGGTAATACCATATCAAGTGCTAAAATGAGTATTTACACCCAATGGGGACAGTTGATATTCCAATCAGACAATGTTGCAAACGGATGGGACGGAACTTTCAAGGGAGTGAATCAGCCTAACGGGGTTTATGTGTATATGATTGATATTACCTTCAGCAATGGAACAACATCAATGAGAAAAGGTACAGTAACGCTGATTAGATAAGAAGAGGATTAATAATAAACAGATAAAATAAAAGACCATGAAAATACTATCGGCTTTAAAAATATATGTTGGAATGCTAGGATTGCTGCTCATTACAGCTAAATCCTTTGCACAAACTGATCCGCATTTTTCACAATATTATGCAAATCCATTATACCTTAACCCAGCCTTAACCGGGGTAATAGATGGCGATTACCGTGCAACTCTAAATTTTAAACAACAGTGGAGTGCATTAAACAGTTCTTTTTTAACCGGTGGTGCATCGTTTGATATGGCTCCTAAAAAGAACTTTGCATTTGGTGCCACTATTTTAAACCAAAGGGCTGGAGAGTTGGATTTTAACTACTTATCTGCGCTGGTATCAGGTTCGTACCGTTTGAGGTTTGGTAGCGAAGGCCTGCAGATGGTGAGCTTTGGCTTACAGGCCGGTATAATTAACCGTAGTTTCGATTTCTCTCAGGCCAGGTTCGGTAACCAGTTTAACCCGATTACGGGTTATGATGGCGGGATGATGAGCGGCGAAACACTTTCATCTCAGTCATCTTTGGTTCCTGATGTAAATGCAGGTATCATGTTCTTTGATGGTGATCCAAACAAGGACGTAAATGTTTTTTTAGGTGCCAGTGCAGCGCACTTAACCCGGCCTATGGATCGTTTCTCGGGAACAAATTCACGAATTCCTGTACGTTTTACTGCACATGGCGGTGCAAGGATCAGGGCTTCAGAGTTATTGGATATTGTACCCAATGCATTATTCATGTATCAGGGTAATACAAATGAAGTTTCGTTAGGTGCTTATGCACAACTTAACGTTAATCCATCTGCTAATATTCTATTTGGTGGCAACTATCGTAATAAAGATGCTGCAATTGCATTTGTGGGTTTACAGTTGAAGAATATGGTTTTCGGCTTAAGTTATGACGTAAATACATCGTCCTTCAATCGGGCATCAAACAGTAACGGAGGGTTAGAGCTTTCTATTTCCCTTATTGGCCGTAACGGTATAATTGGTCCAAACTTCTTTTGCCCACGTTTATAATTAATCAAATGAAGCCAGTATGATTTCCGGTCATCATGGCTTCATCACCATTTGAAAACAAATTTAAAAAGATGAAAAAAATATTACTCTTTTTGTTAGTGGCATTTGGCGGTTTTGCGAACGCACAGTATGTAGTAAACTATAAAAAGGTTGCAGATACTTATTTTGAAAATAAGGATTATTACGCAGCATCAACTTTTTATAAAAAGGCCTTAAAAATTACCGGCGATAGTACCCAGGCTATTTTACCCTATGGTAAAGAAAGAAAATCAGCAAGTGATGAAAAAGTGATAGAAGATTATGAAGGATCGATTTATAACCTTGCAGAATCCAGTAGGCTTTACCGGGAATTTAACGAGGCTGAAAAATACTATGCAATAGCCATAACCTTTACCAATACACGTTTCAGAAAGGCATTATTTTATTATGCTGAAAGCTTGAGGGCAAATAAAAAATTTAATCAGGCTGTTGATGCATTTCAGCAGTTCCTCCAGAAAAATCCGGGCAATCCTTTAGCTAAAGATGCCCAAAAGGAGATCGAATCATGTAAGTTCGCGATCGAAGAAATGCGTTTTCCACGTATGATTCAGGTTAAAAAAGTGCCGGCGAATATAAATGGCTTAGGGTCTAATTACGCACCTGTTAAGATCAATAACGAGTTGTACTTTACCTCATCCCGTCCGGTTGCCGTAGGAAGTAAAAAAGACATGGTTAAAACAGCTGCTGGTGAGGTTCAGGTATCGACTAAATCCAATCCGTTTATTAATAATATTTATACAGCTAAAGGAGAATTAACTTCGGCTGATATTGCGGTAAAGAAAGTTGATGTCAATTTACCTAAAGACATGGAAATTGCCGCAGCTACCTTTACTCCCGATGGAAATACGATGTACTTTACCGCTTGGAAGGATAAAGAAAAATATACTATTTACTCTTCAAAAAAAACTGGCGATAAATGGGCAGATCCTCAGCCTGTTGGTTTGCAGGTTAACAGCAAAGATTTTAATTCTTCACAACCTTTTGTTACCAGTGACGGTAAATTCCTTCTTTTCTCATCTGACAGAAGCGGTGGTTATGGTAAATTCGATCTTTGGTATTGTACCTTGCGTGAAGATGGTTCATTAGGTCAGGCAGTAAATTTTGGTCCGACTATTAATACCGAAGATGACGAACGTGCGCCATACTACAATTCCTTAACCAAAAAGTTATTGTTTAGCAGCAATGGTCGTGTGGGTTTTGGTGGCCTTGATTTCTTTGAGTCGGAGGGCGATCTGGTAAATTGGTCTAACCCTAAGAACCTGGGCTATCCATTCAATTCATCAAAAGATGATCTTTATTTTACTGCAACTGATGATAAAGGAACACGCGGGTACATCAGTTCTGATCGTGAATCGTCTTGCTGCCTGGAAGTATTTGAAGTGAAAAAGGAATATCTTTCTATAGCAGGCCTTTTAACGGATTGTAAAACAAAATTGCCTTTAGCAGGCGCCAGCGTAAATTTAACCAATGCAGAAGGATCGCAGAAAATAATTACGGGTACCGATGGTATTTACAGGTTTAAAGTAGATTCGAAAAGACCGATCAAATTGCTATTCGCGAAAGATAATTATTTCGCAATTACTAAAAATTACATTTACGAAGAATTGGCAAAAGCAGATACCCTGATTGATAAAGATTATTGTTTAAGTCCTTTTAAATTAGGCATACCAATGACATTGGAAAATATTTATTATGAATTTAACAGTGCCGAACTTACCGAGCCCTCTAAAAAAGTATTGGACTTTCTGATTCCGATTATGGAAGATAATCCGGGAATGGAAATCGAGTTAGGCGCTCATACCGATAATATCGGGACAGATGAGTACAACCTGGATTTATCGAACAGGAGAGCAAAATCTTGTACCGATTATCTGGAAAGTAAAGGAATTGCTGCAGCCAGAATGACATCTAAAGGATATGGAGAGTCGATGCCTATTGCACCAAACGAGATTATTGTAAGGCGCAAAAAGAAAGATAATCCTGAAGGAAGGGCAAAAAACAGAAGAACAGAATTTAAAGTAACCAAAAAAGAAGATATATCGCTCCCCCGTTGAGCCATCTTCCCGAAAAGAAGATGGCTTTTTTCGTATTTTATGCACCGCGTATTTTCCTTAGGGTTTTTAATCCAATAGGTAGAGATTGAAAATGCTTAATCATACAGAAGGCATTACAATTTCCAGTTAATCGCGTCTTCACAAACCTAAAAACTAATAGTAGACCCGCTCTGCGCCCTTACTGCTGAATTTCATATTTTGAGATTAATCATGAACAGATTGTTGCCAATTGCGAACTGAAAACTGATAATTAAATTAATCTTTGTAATTTTCGGCTTATCTTTTAACGCAATGAAGCTGACTATCCAACCTACCGTAGTTTTTAGAACACCTAAATTTTCATACCAATCCGAACTGGTAGATTGTTGGGATGAATTAAAGTTAGCTATTTCCATATCTTCAGCAGCTTTTTACGAAACTATAAAAGAAATAAAGGCAAACGAACTCCAGAATCTTCCACCTAAGGTTTATTTTACCATCTGGAAATATTTTAACCGTGCAAAATTCCGGTCGACGCCTTATGGCACTTTTGCCGGCTTTAGCTTGTTAAACAATGCCATTAAACCATCTGAAAGCAGTATAGTGATTGAAGAAACTCAAAAAGTACGCGAGCTGATTGATTGGCCCTACAAAAATGATCTTCAATTGCCAATGGCAGAGCTGTTGCAAAAGAACTGCCTCTTGTTTAGTAACAGCAGTTATTATTTAACATCCAATAGTATCCGTTATATCGCCTGTACCGATGGTGTTTTCGAACTGGCCGAATTAGATCAAAACGAGTTTGTACAACAAATATTGGCTGCTTGCTTAAAGCCAACCCGGCTTAATGATCTGGTAAAACAATTAAACTTAGATGATGCAGAAATTCAGAATTTATTTGGTTTGTTGCAGGACATGTACGATTTGCAGCTTGTTTTTACCAACTATGATCCCAATATCATTGGGGAAGATTATTTTGAACGCTTGGGTTTAAACGCCACAGCTGACGTTCCAAAATATCTTATTGCCCAACGTACAGTCTTATCTGGGTGTATCAATGAACGTTCGCTTCAGGCCATTCCGGGGTTGATCAATATACTCCATAGCATCATGCCTGTAAAAGGTCATAATGCGCTTAGTCAGTTTCAGCTTAGGTTTAAGAAGAAATTTGAAGACCAGGAAGTACCTTTATTGCTGGCACTGGATCCTGAAATGGGGGTAGGCTACGATGAGCTGGAGCAATCTGGTCAAAAAAACGATTTTATTACACGCTTCATCAATAAGCCTTCAAAACAAGCAGCATCAGAGAATATTAAATCATCCCTAAAAACTTATCTTACCGAACAAAAATTCGAAAAAGATAAGCCAATTTATTTGAATAAGCTGGCTTTGGCACCGGATCAGAAATCAGTACCATTACCTAATTCATTCAGTATGGTCATGTCGGTTCACGATGATCTGATTTTTGTAGAACAGATTGGTGGCGTAACTTCCAATGCATTGAGCGGGAGATTTACCATGGCAGATGAGGGTATAGCACAGTATGCCAAAATGATTGCCGCTGCAGAACAACAGGCAAACCCCGATGTTCTGTTTTTTGATGTGGCCTATATGGTAGAAGCCAATGTAGACAATGTAAACCGGCGCAAATTAATTTATGGCCATCAACTGTCAATTTTAAATTTCGACACCTCGGCGGATCCGCTTGCTTTAAATGATATACAAATTTCGGTCAAGGGCACAGAGATTATTCTTCGTTCTAAGCAATTAAATAAAAGACTGGTGCCAAGAATGGCTTCTGCCTACAATTACATTCGTTCAGATCTTTCTGTATTTAGGCTATTGTGCGATCTGCAGCATCAGGGCTTGCAAACAAATCTATCTTTTCCGCTTGATGCTATTATTCCGGATCTGGATTATTATCCAAGGTTACAATATCAGAATATTGTTTTAAGCAACAACAAATGGAGAGTAAAAAAAGAAGCGCTGTTAGGGGCTGATCAAAAGAAAATGATCTCCATTGTCGAATGTAGATCATATCTGAATAGTTTAGGTATTAGCGAATATTTCAAAGCCGGTATGTCTGATCAAACTTTATGCTTCAGCCTTAAGAACGACGACGATATAAATGCTTTTCTGCAATATGTGTTAAAACATGGTAACACTTACGTCGAAGAAATGGTAATGCCTCAAAAGAGTATCGTGGTTGATGAAGCAGCAAAACCCTATTTGGCGCAGTTTGTTTTAAGCATAGGCCACAGCGAACAGATTTATCGTGGTTTGGTTCAGACACCTGCATACACTGCCGTAACGCGTTTTTTCCTGCCAGGCAAAGAATGGCTGTACTTCGAAATTTATTGCCACCAGCAACGTAGTGATCAGATTCTGACTGAAGTAATGGCATCCTTTATAAGCACTTTTAAGGACTTTGTAAAATCATGGTTTTTTATCCGATACAATGAAAATGGAAACCACATCAGGTTTAGGGTACAGCTCAATAATCCAAAGGATGGACATTTGTTAACATCAAATTTGATGGATGATCTGGAACTGTTTTTAAACTCTGGTTTGGTATCTGATGTGCAGATTAAATCATACAAACGTGAGTTGGAGCGTTATGGCCTCGATATGATCGAAGATGTTGAACGGCACTTTGCGGTAGATAGTGAATTCGTATTGTCGCTTTTAGCAACACAAACCGATGATTTCAATAAATACAGGTGGTGCAGTCTTTTATTTTCCAGGATTATTGAAGCTCATGTTTTAGATCGGTTGGCCATCGGCAAGATCGTGAGATTAATGTCTGATAACTTTAATGAAGAGCACAGGTTAGATGCGGCCGATTATAAACAGTTAAATATGCATTATCAGGAATTTAGGAAAACAGAATGGACAGCATTAACTTCGGAACAGGAGCGGAGGTTTAGCGCATTTTCAGATTCTTTTGTTAAAACGCTTAAGCAATGTGCCGTGGAAAATGTACCAAAGCTATTGACCGATTTAATGCATATGCACGTAAACCGTCTTTTTAATAAAGATCAGCGGACGCATGAAATGGTGATGTATTATTTTCTGCTAAAAGAGATCCAGCGTCAGCATGCGACGAAAAGTTAACGGTTTAGCCTGGCCAGTGGGTTAACTACCGTTACCTCTATTTCAGTAATATAGCGGTTAAGTTGATCCTGATAATATTTGAACACATAATCATTGCCGTAAAAACTATTCAGCCGTTTGCCAACATTGTCAATCCCTACATGATGGCTTTCTGTCTGTTTGCCCTTATTATCGTTAATCATGTTGATGGTGCTGATATTCAGTTGGTCATTTTCGTATGCAATCTGAATAATTGCCGGTTGCGTTGAGTGCGAAACATTTCCGTGCTTGAAAATATTTTCAACCAGCGTTAATAAGATAAGTGGTGGAAATCTTAATCCGAACATATCTCCAGTTACCTTGAGCTCCAGATTAACGGTATTGGCTGTTCGAAGTTTATGGAGATTAATGAGGTGCTCAATCTGTTCAATTTCTTCACTCAATGGAACCATCTCCGATGCAGCAGGGCGTTTTAGTGCATAACGCATCATTTCTGCCAGGTTCATAATGGCATCAGCTGCCATGGGTGCCTTTTTGCGGGCATCGTTATAAATGAAGTTTAAGGTGTTAAATAAAAAATGCGGATTGATCTGGCTACGCAGGTAATTGTTTTGCGATTGAACCAGGTCGTTTTCTAAAGCCTGTTTCTCTATTTGGGTAACCAGGTTCTGCCGTTCTAATGCCTCTACTTTTTTCTGGTCCTGAAATGATTTAACCACATAGATGTAGCCGGTAGAATAGCCAATATATAATATCGAGCGGTAAATACATGGCAATATGAATTCCTTGTTTAAAGACCTTGCTGGATTTAGTTCAATTAACCTCATTTGCTCGAACAGGAAAATAAGGAGAAATGTAGAAATGATATAGGCAAAAATCATCAAGATAATAAGTGCGGCGATCTTTAAGACTTTTATGGGGGCAGATCCTTTTTTGATTATTTTTTTTAGGAAAAAACCATAGATGTAAAAGGTAAGGATATTAACAATATAAACCAGCAGGTAAGCTCCCGGTTCTCTAAATCTATTAGTGGCTAAACCAAGGATAAATACCTCATAAATGATGTAAAGACTCCAAACCAATAGGTGAAACTTATATTTTTCGTAGAATTTTTTTAAGTATAAAAAGTTCATTTTTTTCCTTTTAATCTATTAAAATGGGGTTTTTATCTCCCAAAAGCAGGGGTTTGTGTAAAAAAGTGGTCGCGTCTATTTTTGAGGTGCATCTTTACAGAAAATTAATCACAACGATAAAAACAAAAAAATAAATACGATATATTATGAAAGCTCAACACACAAATTCCGCTGTAAAACTTGCTAAAAAAACTGTTTTTGTTTACAAAAATGTTAAATCCAAAAACAACTTCTCAACTGTTCCAACAGGAGATCAGAGTCACACTGTAATGACAAGTTTTATTATATAATTTAATTCATACTAACATATTTTAATATTATATCATCATATTTAAACACATTTACCATGAAAGCTCAACATATAAATCCTTCTGCAAAACTTGCTAAAAAAACTGTTTTTGTTTATAAAAATGTTAAAGCCAAAAACAACTTTTCAACTAACCCAACAGGAGATCAGAGTCATACTGTAATGACAAGTTTTATTGTTGGATTGTAGTTTTTTCAAATTATTATTACTTCGGAAAACAAGAAGCCTGGTCGATACTATCGGTTAGTGATTCCGGTTCGATTTTAACAAACTACTTTGTACGTAGGCAAAGAAAGCTTCTTTATAGCCTTCGCCAATTTGTATCATTTCGTTATTTACCAGGCGAATTATATTTCCATCTACCTTTTTGATTGCTGCCTTGGCCACAATATTCGACTTATTGACACGGATAAATGGGTGGTTTTCCAAAGCCTTTTCAATTTCCTTAAGTGTAAGGTAAGTTGTATGGATCTCAGATTTCGTAATAATCTGTATATAATTCTGGAGGGCCTTGATGTAAAGTATTTCATCAATAGCAATATTGGAAAAAGCGTATTTGTGATCACCTTTTATATAAAGTGCCGCAACCTGTTCAGCCTCTTTAGCTGTAGCCTTGCTATTATTATTTGCCTCTTTTTTTAAAATCCTATCAATACCTAACGCAAATTTTGCGAATGAAATGGGTTTTAATAAATACTGATCTGATTGTACATCAAACGCCTGCAGGGCATAGTCAGGATGCGCAGTAGTAAAAATCAAATACTTTGCTTTTTCCCTGATATTTTTGGCCAGTTCTAATCCATTTATTCCTGGCATATCAATATCCATAAATAATAAATCAATGTCGTCTTCGATACTTATTTCGGTAAGTGCCTGGACGGGACTGGTAAAAGTTTTAAAAACTGTCAAGCCAGGCATCTCTGCAATGTGGTCAGTTAATACTTCAATTGCATGTTGCTCGTCGTCTATAACAACGCATTTTAGATTCATGAGTAAAATTTGTTGGTTTATTTGATTTGAATGCAAGTTAAATAAAAATGAATTGAATTAACAATTGCACCTAAAAAAACTTATCACCCGGTTTTGTCTATTAAAAACTTAGGTTTCGTGTAATATTCTGGGTGGTTGATGTAAAAAAATTATTTGCCCCCCTTCTTTTTATAATCTTTATACTGTTTGCCAAAAACAAATAATTAGTAATACTAATTAAAAAACATCTGCCTGCCCAATCTTGTGTAGCCTGTAGATAATAATATTAAAAACAGGCCATACAATACTGGGTTAACTTAAAAACTTAAAAAAAAAGAAATACTGAACAGCAAAGAATATTTCCCTACATCTACCTATCTTCCACATGAAAAACAACGAATACGAATATCTACTTAATAAAATCTACTACAAGGGGATTCTGGAAAATCAGGGAATCAACTCCGATATGTATCAAAGAATGCAGAATGAATATAGCAATCTAAACGGACAGCAACCTGTTAGGGGTCAATTAGATGGCGAATATGCATTCAGGAAATCATTTTTAGTTGTGCGTAATTACGTTCAACAGGCTATCAAAGATGGCATGAAAAGTTTTCAGTTTACAATGCAGGCTAATGATATCAATAAATTGACTTATATGGTTGATATGCTGAACAGAAACTTTTTTGATAAACAAAGCTTAGATCAGATTATAGCTACCGCGAATTCGGTATTTAACCAGTATCACGTAAAAAATTAACTACCTAATAGATAACAATATGGAATTGAAAGACGAAATCGGGCAATTTGCCGTAAGAATTAAGAAAATGCTTCCACAAGTTCAATCTGAGGATTTAACCAGGAATGCTTTAGTTATGCCTTTTATCCAGATCCTAGGATTTGACCCGTCTGAGGTTCAATCTGAGGCTGTTTTAGACTTTGGAGTTAAAAAAAGTAAAAAAGTTGATTACACCATTATGAAAGATGGCGAACCAACAATTCTTGTAGAATGTAAACACCACAACGATAATTTAGATATTCACGATTCTCGCTTGTCTAAATATTTCCGTAAAACAAAGGCTAAATATGGCTTGCTAACCAACGGTTTGGTGTACCGTTTTTATACAGAGAAAATGGTAAGATCAAAGAAAAATCAAGAGCCATTGTTCGAGTTTAAAATAACTGATACCAAAGCAGCTATCATTGCAAAGATGATCGAAGATCATAAAGATTATTTCAATGTAGATCAAAAAACTAATCTAGCCAGCTAACTGTATTAATTTTAATCTAAAAGTTCCCAAAAATTCTCATCCAAAAGTCTTGATCTGATCAGGACTTTTTTTTGTGCCTTACCGAAAAAGAAACAGGGAGAAACCGATGTGGTTTCTCCCTGTAGTTAATGGGATTTTTTGATTAAATTAATTCTACACTTCTGCTTACAAAAGCCGTTAAATCTGCTCCGGTTAACATGCCTTGTGCTAAAAGTGCTAAATCAACTGCTTGTTTA